>Ga0214477_100732_pt1 | contig 21016 bp, 14 predicted proteins | sample M1_20Mar14CPVII9_FD_165058 | JGI IMG/M metagenome (GOLD analysis project Ga0214477, IMG submission 165058) | Marine eukaryotic communities from Monterey Bay, California, United States - M1_20Mar14CPVII9sort6BwellC16 | ecosystem: Environmental > Aquatic > Marine > Unclassified | place: USA...
AAAGAGAGTATATAATGATGAATCTCACGATGGACATAACAAAAAGACAAATGATTTACATTGCTGCAATTGATTATCGATTAACACTCTTTAACAATCTAATTGGACATGAAAAGCGCAAGAAAGCTGGTACGAACAGATCGTATTCATTACCCCTACGCCAGTTTTATTTCAAGCCTCTATCATTAAGGTCTTCCCATGATTATTATCAAGCCGCCATGAGTACTAACTTTGCACTATTGTCAAAAGGTACCGGCCAGGAGTATGTTATTGTGGACCCTGACACAGACAGTGTTGTTGTACATACAAGTATTATTGAGAGGGTACAATGTTTCGACAAATCTGTCCAGAAGAAACGGGAGGCTAATCAACAAGACGAAGAATTGTCAGATGATATAATGCCGAGTCAAGTTCTACTTCGTTCATACCGGCACTCCAAGGACGGAAGTCCGTCTTTGGCTAGGAGTTGGGAAGATCACTTTGGAAATGATACCCCCTTTGGGCCATACGATGATCTCCCTCCTGAAGATACAAGAAGGATGGGTGTGGGTAGGGTGTCAATTCAAACGTTTAATGCGATGGATGATGAAAGGATAGTATTAAAAGAAAAGATAATTATTCTGTGCAGACTCATTGGGGACCAAGATGGAAGAGAGTGTACCGAGATAATCGTATGGGGGGACAGTGGATACAAAGAGAGAAGTCCATCGAAGAGGTTCACACTGAAGTCTATGGTTAGGATTCCATCACAAATATATTTGAATGATGTATCTTCAAATGAAGACAAATTATATACTACTTTATTCGAGGATCCTTATAACAAAGGTAATCGGGATAAAAGAGTTTATCAGTTCTCTCTTTATAATACCAACATTGAAGATGGACAGCAACATTACATCCAGCCAGAATGCTCCTTTGTAGCGGAGAATGATGTGACTTCAATCAAAAGTACTGGAAAGAACCAACTCTTTGTCGGCTCACATATTGGGATTATTGAGTTATGGGATTGCAGTGACAAAACTACCCCAAACCGTGTTAAGAGGTTTGATGCAACAAACACTTTTTCATCTCTAATACCCAGGGGTTCATATCTAATACCCAATGTGAGGAGACGGGAAAACGGTATCTTAGATCTCCTAATTGACGAAGGAAGATCACATAATATGTTCGTATCACTACAAGTAAAAGAAAATGATTTAGTTCTCACACTGTGGCGAAATTCATCCCAAGAAGCAGACTATCAAATGATGGTCAAGATCAAGTATGAGTGCATCCTCACTTTTGCATGTAATGGAAACTGTTTTTTGGTACTTACATATGACAAGTTTGGTTGCCTTTTCATGGATATTTATCACCTTCTTGGATCAAGATATGCAATTAACAAGTATGATGATGTCAAACTCCCAAAAGGTGTCGAGGTAACAAGCCTTCATCCTAGGGGAATGCAACAAATTCAGTTTGCTAACCGTATCAACCTTCGTCATAGAATTCGTCTCGGTACTCGGCGGCAAGAAGAAGAAGAGAGGTTTGTGATGGATATGAATGATCGATTCGCTGTGATCAAAGCTCATGACGGATTAGTTGGTAGCAATGGTGAAAGTAAGTCGGGCCCGGGTTTGATGATTATTGATTTTGATGAACACGCCTCTGGTCTTCCCTAGCTTAACATGTAGACATATAATGGTTCCTGTCTGGTTTAATCCCATTACTAATGGGTGATGCTTAAAATCATTTGGTATGTACACATCTTATGAACTTTATATAGTTAATGGTATATTGTTAGTCGGAGCATTCATTGCTTCCGACTATCAAGCACCGAGTCATAGATCTTGCAATATCTTTGCAACTGACCTTATGGCCCCTTTCCCAATCTTTCCGCTGACAGCCTTTACAGCAGTATTGCCGTGTCATACAACCAGTACACCAAAAGAGCTCCTTGGGCCTCTTGACCAACCGACATTTGTGGCACCTTACTTGCTTTAGTGCTTTGTGATATGATTTGTATTTCTTTTCCAAACAAGAGCAGCCGATTCTCTTGGAATAAAACTTAGTAATACCTCGAACATCGAGTTCAGCAACACCACGAGCAATAGTCATTACTTCTTTTGCTGTCATCTCTCCATTCGGGGGTACATTTTCAAACATTAATATAAACATTGCGTATAAGATGACATTAAATCCTCTTTTTCCTCTTATGACATCACATCCAAGAAGCGAATTTGTTCCCAATCTCAAAAGGCACAGCGATATTACCTTCCGTTCATCCACCCCCATCTTTGCCAAAGCCCCATTATCTGATAAGCGCTCTACTAATTGCAAGAAAATTTCACATTCCAAAGTGATGTTAGTCTTTCTCTCGCGTAAGAACTCGTGGATATCTCCCATGAAGGAACAACTGGCACCTGAGGCTGGGATTTCTTTTAATGTGCCATGGTCACATTTATACTCATCCCAAACTTTCCAAAGTTCAGTTATGATAGACAATCGTTCAGGGCCCATCACTCCCAATATCCATACAGTAAGTACCACGAAGGCAGTAGCAATAACACTAACTCCCTTAAGTTCCAGAAACAAAATGGAAAGAGCTGCATTAATGCCTGAAACAAGGATGTGTATTTTGGAAAACTTGTAATGCAAATATACATCGATAATGAAACAGCATACAAGTAATGGTACAAATATGAAGGGAATGGATTCATGATAACTCAGTTTGTATATGACGAGTGCCATTTGCTCCAGCGTGTGCATATAAACGAGACTGTCCTTATCGGCAAGGTGTGAAATGTACACACATCCCCATACGATAGCAATAGCGATGTATTCATAATCCACCGTACTGCCAAATTCTGCGATGACATAAATAACTAATATTAAAAGCATGCCCGGAGCTTTCCAACTTGCACGTATGTAATCTCTTTCGCATACAAATGTATCAATGGTACATAAAGTAAGTAGTAACGATGTTGGCGGCGCCCATTCATATGGACAAACTAGAAGAAACAATCCACCAGCAATGTATATCATTTGTCTTTTTGTTATGTCCATCGTGAGATTCATCATTATATACTCTCTTTTATATACCAATAGCATGGTTCCAATACATCCGCAAATGAGTGCAAGAAGACAAGCCGTAAAGAAATTTGGATATGAACCGTAGATTGTATAAAATAATGCAACCACGTATGTACACCCGGCTAAACTACCAATATTAACATCCTTTCGTTGTTTTACTAAGGTTCCAATGCATCCCAAGATAGCAATACAAAGCAGCAATATTGTAAAGCTGGCGGTGTCTAACCCTAACTTGGGAAATATGATATCTACATATACATATATCATCGTTGGTCCTGCAAAATTATGTTTCCAATGTTGTTCCTTTTTCGTCCTCGATGGATCATACACCAACAAACCGCAACAACATACGATGCATATTGTTTGCAATATGTGTCTTGTGTACTGAGTAAAGATTAAACCTAATGTAACTGTAACAAAATCAACGGCATCATTAGATGATGCGATTGCAAGCGCGCTTTCCATATTCATTATTCTATATTGCCTGTCACTTTTTGCCGGCAACTCGAATTCTATGCTAAGTAACTTTTGACCCTATGAATAACGTGATACAGACAATAGAGAGGTGAGTCATGGAAGTATATGCAGTATCGTAGTAGCACAATTGTACAATCATTGTTGCAATAGTATACGTTCTCTAGAGATAGAGAGAGAGAGAGTAGATCTACTCAAACAAAGCTAAAACAAAATTAAAATGTTAGTTCTTCTAACCATACAAATAAAACATTCACTACTCACATGAGCCAACCGCCGAACGATACTAAGGCATAAATAAAAAAGGGAAACAATGTATGGTATATAGGTCTAAGCCACCTCTCTAGCCAAATAGCGTAGTGAACAAGCAATAGGTAGAAGAGTAGATAGAGCCAAAGTCAAAACAGCATCACAGGAAAAAGATATTTGGCGACTTAACGGCTCAAGTCAGTAAATAAATCATAGATTATTCAGGATTATTCTACTGTAGTGCTTGTATTAGCGCTAGAACTATGTATTCCAATATCCTCATATATGTCGTGGTTGTTCTATGTTATGTAGAGCTAGTCAGGGCGTTTTCTGGGCCATCGGCGGTGGCGTCTAGATATCAAACAATTCATTGCAATAACAACAAAGTATCATCAAAGATGAATGTACCACGTCATTACCACAACTCTATACTGTATGCTATAGACAATGACATAGACACCATATCCAATACAAATATACAGACAACAAACAATAGTCCAACCAATGAACTATCTACTACCGATGATAGTACAATAACAAAAGTAGGTTCATCCGAATATTATCAAGGATTTTGGTCAAGAAGTGTCATCGAGAATCAAGAGCGAGTTACTGGAGATGCTGTACTCGGCCCGACATTAAAGTTAGCCGGCGGGATATCATTGATATTAGTTGCTTTGATTGGTGTTTTCTTTGTTAGTAATGGTATCATATAATACTAAGTACATGCATCAGTTTGTCGGTCGGAAGTCGGATGAAAAGTTTAAGCTAGATGGGTAGGCTTAAGGCTTGGATGACGACGACTGCTGCTCTTAATAGAGACCGATTGCTTCCATATGATTCCAACTGGTGAAGGATGGCAAAATCTAACAGCTCGGAAGCATGAAGGACTAGTCAGGGCACCCTAGTATCAGATTCGCTTCTGATCTATTACACCCAATTAGATAAGATAAGTTATATCAACTAGATTTCATTACATTATTTACTATTTTACACTGTTGAGATTTCATATCTACACTACTCCCTATTCTTCTCTTCTGATTCTATGTACCTATAAGTGCATATGACATGTGCTAAGAAAATCAAACATTGTTTTGTACATATGTAGATCAGAAGTCAATACATCTCTTGATTTCCCTATTATAATACAGTAGCAGTAGGAGTAGCCGAGGAAGTATACTGTTCAAAGGCAGAACGTGGCTTGATGGGTTTGCCGGTTTCACCAAAACAGACGGATCGTCTCTTGACACCCTCAGTATCAAAGGAGGACCTTGGGGATGATGTTAACGTGTCATCATACATGATGGGTGATAGTAACATTTCATCATCATAGGATGCGGCACTATACAATGCCGTAGATTCATCGGTTACTTGTCTTGTTGGTGAATAGGTAGTGGCAGCAGGATTAGTGGCCGATGAGACATTACTACCAACTTGATGTTCTTGTTCTTTGTTAGTAGACGGTGATGTAGTAGCCCCACTTGCCCGTGTAGGAACAAACGGCGTAGGACTTGTTGTAGTAGCTTTACGTACCCAACATTTACCAGTTAACTTTGGAGATGAGGGACTATTGCTCCGTCCATAATGGAGAGGATACTGTCCATGCTTGTAATGATGTTGATGATGATGTGCTGTAATATTCTTCTTGTTGTGTATCTTGGATAGATCTAATGATTTGGACCTCGGCCTACCACCGACATGTCCTTGATTAGATTTCTTTGTAGAGGTAATCTGATTACCCATGTTGGTTGGAGACCTTGGGGGTGATGATGATTCCTTGTTGTTGATGTTCTCATCGCCCATTGACATGTCAGCTTCTCCAGAGGAACTGATACTGACGAGGGCATGTGCATCAGAGTATGCCCGGTTACGCCGACGGCCGGGTATTGCAATATCTTCTTCATTCATTGGTGTTTGTATTGTATTGAGGTTTTGTGGTACTTGCTTAATAGATGATGATTGCAATTGCAAAGGTTCAACGAGTTGGGTGCACTAGTGTCGCTCGATTCGGATCTTATGATAGCTGCAAATGATAAGAAGAGCAAGAAGACAAATTATATGAATAAGTTAGAAGTAAGCAGTAGATGTAGGAAAGTAGATCATCATCCATATACAAACAAGGCTCATCAAGACCAAACCAACGAATAGTAGGCAGTATGATATGTGTGATCGTTGGAGAGAAGGATATTATTCTTCTCTCTCTAGAGAGACGGCACACACACAACTCCCAGCAATTCAATAGTAAGAAACTCACGTGTTTGGTTGCAAATGCACTGATTCAGATGTACTCTACCGATTGCTTTGTTGTGATTGTTGTTTGTATTGTCTCTCCTATCAACTTTTGTTAGTTTAGAGCCGCTTTTCTTTACTTTGTGAAGAGCAATCACTACATAGAAGAGTTTCTCCCTTGGGATTTTAGATTCTGGATCTCCAGTTATGGTATCTTTTGTTTTTAAACGGGAGTCTTGATGTCTAAATGGGAAATAAGCATGCTTGCTACTTGCTTGCTCTCTTTGACTTTTATCGCTTTGGCTGGGTTATTCACCGTTATACACGGTTTGTTTTGAAGAGCTAGAAGGTGAGTTTATTTAGTGTTTATTATTAAGCGGGTAGTGAGTGGTGGGGTGTACAAGATTATCTCTGATGGCCCATGTCTTACAAATTATTCATGTTTTGGTGTACCTTGTGTAAGCTTGTGTACCTAGTAGTTTATCTCAACGTGGTATGTGGTTAGAAGAGATATAGGTATTGGATATAATACAATAAAAGAGTATCGGTTCTATATGGTCATCGGTGGCGGCAGTGTGGATTGGATACGATTTTGTGCATATCTTGTGCACATCTTTTTAGTACTCATTTTCTTATCAATCCTTTGATTTAGAGATCAGATATTAGACACCCGCATTATACCAATAATATGGATATCATGAATAATAGTACTATGATATATGATGAGCAGGCTGACACTATCAAAATAGAAGATATCACAACCGATATTAAGAACAGAATTATACTCCGTCGTCTCAAAAACAATAAGTATGAAAATGAATGGAATAAATTCTTGTGGATTCAAAACAACCGTAATGACGGCGACAGTGAGGAAGGTTGTACTGACTATGTTCCTGGTCAAGCTTATGATATGGGATGGCTGGGATATTTCGTCGGAAAAAGTAGCGTTCTTCGCATCCTATCTATCATGACGATGTCTTCTCTTGAACCATTTTTGAGAGGAGTAAACCACAATAAATCAATTACCAAGATAGGTTTTCATGATATTGACTTACTTGGAGGGCAATCGTTTAGGGTACTGGATTTATTCTTCAAGAACAATCATAATCTCACAGACATAACGGTTAATAATTGCATATTGGGAAATGATTGTTGCCGTTTGTTAGCTTTGGCAATTGGGGGTTGTTCAAGATCTTTAGAATGTTTGAGAATGAGAAATGATGAACTTGCTGATGAAGATATGGTGGCAATTATCAAATCATTAAGTATGCACCCTCAACTGAAACAATTAGAGTTGGAGGGGAATGTTATTCATAAGAAAGGGAGCACGGCCTTGGCTACTCTATTGCAACACTCAACTAATGGGTTACAAAACCTTGAACTATCACAAAATGGTATAGATGACAAAGGGATAGATTCTTTAGTTCCTGTTCTTGCAAAGCTAAGCAAGTTAACAACACTGAACCTTGGTCATAACCGTTTGGTTTCAATGAGAGGGTGGCAAAGTATTGCAACTCTATTGGAAGATCCAAACTCCAAGTTGCAAAGTCTTACCGTTTGTGAAAACAATATCGATGATCAAACAGCTTCCGTATTTATAAATGCTTTGTCCAGCAACTGTACTTTGCAGAAACTTGACCTGGGTGCGTTTCAATCAGGATTAATAGGATATTCCCTATCCACGGAGAGATTGCAAAATTTCTCTAATCTTCTTTGTGACACTTCGAGTGTCAATTCAACGTACCGATCCAATCACACACTCACTAGATTGGATAACATGACACAGCATGCTTTGAAACCCTTGTTGACGTCAAACCGAAACGATGACAAGAAAGAAGTGGCAACGATCAAGGTCCTGAAACATCATAATGATTTTGACATGAAACCATTCTTTGAATGGGAGTTCAAAGTATTGCCTCTGGTCATTAGCTGGTTGGAAAGAGCTTCCTTTTATAGAACTGGTTTTGATGCCAACATTGAAGGAAGGAAGCTATCCTCCATCTATCAGTTTGTTAGAAACATGCCAGTATTATATGTCGAGACTCGTCTTCGGCAGGAGTTAGCGGATATCTTGTCGAAAGTACCACAAATGGAAGAGGAAGAGAGAGAAAGGAGGTTACAGTTTCAACAGCGTCAGCGTCAGCTCCAAGATCGGAAGAAGACTATCATGGAGAAGCTTGGTGTTGGGAAGCAGGCAATTAACGGGGGTTAGTTAGTAGAGTAACATGATAAGTTTCATTTTGCATTCTATATTTAAATTCTTTAAGCTCAGTTATACTCTTAGGTTGCCCAACATCCATTACTCATATGCAGGTTCTGCCACCTGATTATCATAATACGTACCTACACCACTCCTTGTAATGGTAATACTACCGTCAACCGAATCAATCGTAATCTCATCTCCATCGGTAAACTCCCCTCTTAATAAAGCCTTTGCAACTGTCGTTTCCAACTCACGTTGTATAGCACGTTTAAGAGGTCGGGCGCCATACACTGGGTCAAACCCAATATCTGCCATCGTATCAAGGGCGGCAGGGGTTATTACCATTGCAACATCACGCTCATTTAGACGTTGTTCCAACTTCTTAACCTCAAGGTTGACAATACCGCGTAGATTCTCCTTGGATAGACTATTGAAGATGACCGTATCATCAATTCTATTCAGAAATTCTGGTTTGAAATGTTCCTTCATGGCATTGTACACTCTTGTTTGCATCAACTCTGGATCTTGTCCTTCCAAATCAATGATATCTTGTGACCCAATGTTGGATGTAAAGATGATGACACAGTTCTTAAAGTCAACGACACGGCCCTTACTATCCGTGACACGTCCATCGTCCAACATTTGCAACATGACATTAAATACGTCGGGATGTGCCTTCTCCATCTCATCAAAGAGTAGGACGGAGTATGGACGACGACGTACCGCATCGGTAAGTTGTCCACCCTCATCGTAGCCGACATATCCCGGCGGTGCACCCAATAACCTTGATACGGTATGCTTTTCCATATACTCTGACATATCAATTCGAATCATGGCATCCTCAGTATCAAACATGAACTCCGAGAGAGCCTTGGCAAGTTCAGTCTTTCCAACTCCGCTGTATAAAGAGGAGATATAAGATATGAAGAAAATGCGGTATTAGTAACTGGCATATCATAAAACAAGATACACATAAAAATGAACACATCTTGTGTACTTACGTTGGTCCCAAAAAGATAAGAGATGCTATAGGCTTAGAAGGGTCATTCAATCCAGCCCTTGATCTTTGTATAGATTGTGTAACAACATCAATAGCCTCATTCTGCCCAACGACACGTTCCTTCAACTTCTCACCCATGGCAAGGACCTTATTCTTTTCAGTGTCCAACATTTTATTGGCAGGTATGCCCGTCCATGTGGAAATTACATTGGCAATGTCTTCGGCAACTACCTCATCTCTTAATAACTTGCTGTCCTCATCTACCTCATCCTCATTAGTACCTTCCTCTTCTAATGGTTTGGCAGCCTCTAGCCGTGCCTCCAAGTCGGGTAATGTTCCATACTTCAACTCGGCAGCCTTTTCTAAATCGTAATTACGCTCAGCCTCTTCCAATTCAAATGTCACTTGGGCAATCTGTTCTTGCAAACCCATTACTGAATCTACTTCACCCTTCTCTTTCTCCCATTGGGCTGTTAAGTTCGCTTGTTCAACTTTAAGGTTGGCAATCTCCTCTTCCAAATGTGCTAAACGGGCACGGTTGGCCTCGGCACTCTTATTATCTAATGCCTTGGATGTGTCGGAACTTAGACTTAACTTTTCCATTTCAAGTTGAATGATACGTCGATCTACTTCATCTAATGCTGTTGGTTTGGAAGTTAATTCATTTTTAAGTTTGGCACATGCCTCATCTACCAAGTCAATTGCCTAAAATGAGAGAGGGTTAGTGAATAATATGAACATGTGATGTGTCAGACATTGCAATAACAATATGAACACATGATGTGCACAATACCCAATACACCCTAACAACACACACACACACACACACACGTACCTTATCAGGTAAGAACCGATCAGGTAAATACCTACTACTCAACTTGGCAGCAGCCAACAATGCCTCATCACGAATCCTCACACCATGATGTACCTCATACCGTGGTTTTAATCCTCTTAATATACTAACAGTATCCTCCGGCGTTGGCTCTCCGACATATACCTGTTGAAATCGTCGTTCCAATGCTTTATCTTTTTCAATATATTTACGATATTCATCAATGGTAGTAGCGCCGATACAACGTAATTGTCCTCGTGCCAATGCTGGTTTTAATAAGTTACTTGCATCCATTGATCCGGATGTGGCACCAGCACCAACAACTGTATGCATTTCATCAATGAATAATATAATTTCACCCTCGGACTCTTTAACTTTGTCGACTACTTTTTTTAGACGTTCTTCGAATTCACCACGGTAGGATGCCCCTGCTATTAGGGCACCCATGTCTAATCCAATTAGTTGACAATCTTGTAATGAGTCTGGTACGTCACCTGTATGCATTCTTTGTGCTATACCTTCGGCTATGGCAGTTTTACCTGTGTGTAGAATGAGTATGAGATATTTGTCAGTTAGAATACATATAAAACAAACCACATAAACAATATACAACATCTAAACACACATAAAGATACGTACCAACACCAGGATCACCAATCAAAACAGGATTATTCTTAGTCCGTCGACTCAATATCTGTATCGCCCTTCTAATTTCATCATCACGACCTATGACTGGGTCTAATTCACCATTGGCTGCCTTGGCTGTAAAATCAACACCATACTTTTCTAATACATCTTCACCTTCGGATATATCCTTGACTCGTTCTTGACTTTGATCGGGATCGGGTGGTGTTGACATGTATAAGTTTGTTGTCCTTGAGCGGTGGTGTCGTGCTATGTGATTTGATTGCAGTAGAGCAGCATTATTATTGGTTGTTGAAGATAGTTTGATTGTAGTAAATTGTTTGGTTGGGACGAATGCAACTGCAGTAGTTGATAGTAGCAGCAGTGATGCTATTGATGTTTTTGATAGTCTCATGGTAATTTGATAGTTTTTTGTGTTGTATTGCAATAGATTTGATATGATATGAATTGCAACCTTGGTTTGTATGTAATTACTTAATATTCACTCCTTCTGCTTATTGACCTCCTAATGGAATTTATGAGCACTTATTGAGCTGTACGGTTCGCTTTGTCAGCGCTTAAAGATATCTCTCGACTCGATGTGTTGTGTGGATTTCGAAAGAGGTGGGGCGCGGCGGGCGGCTCGGGGCGGCGAGCGAGCGAGGGGGGAGGATACCGTCAGTGACTTGATGTAAAGATACTCGTGACTGTAAAGGTATCTTATGTAACAAATGCCACACTTGGATTCCCGGTAAACCGTAACTTCGGCTTATCAAATAGCTAGAGGTCAATTTCTAAAACCGTTTGAGGAAGAGACGAACTATATACGTACGCAAGTTGTAATCTTAGTGACCACAACAACAATGATGCAATGACTTATAGACTTTCATAATCATATCATTGCATTGGCCCTACCCTTTGTTAATAGAACAATAAATGAAACAGTATGATCATGACAGTGTCAACCACAGATCAATCCATCACATCAGCAGGTAATATAAGTGCTGATTCCAATGAACGATTATTACAACAAATTGAAAATCTCGATATATCCCAAAATACTAATAGTCATGGAGGTGGAGGTACCACTACATCTGTGGCAACAGCAGACCTACTGGACATGTTAGAACAGGACATGTCAAATAAAGCTACTAAACGTAATAATAATGAATACGATCGTACTGCAGTGTATTCAAGTGGTGATGATAATAACCAAAATAGAAGAAGACAAGCACAAAGGAGATATAGTGGGTCATCAATCGAAGGTTCATTTACTAGCAAGTTATTAGGTGGATATACTGATTTAGAAGAGTTGGATAGTAGTACTGATAATGATAATGATAATAATAACGACGACTATGGTTATAGTAATATTATTAAGGGGGAAGAGATGGTGGATACTCATGTTACAGCTGAGGAAGAGGAGTTTATACCATCCATTTTAGATGATTCTGCTATTAAGAAATCTACTTCTACAAACTATGCATCATCAAATAATAATAATTACGCAGCCTCCACAAACAACTACGCAGCCTCAAACTCCTCGGGCAAATCCTCATCAGACAATTCATATCCACAGACTACAACAATTTATTCAACACCTACCAAAACACAAGATGGTAGTGGTAGTCGAATGCTAGGTGGCAGTGCTAGTAGTAATAATTCGCGTGAACAATTATATCATAGCTCAGATAATTCGAGTAAACATCATAATATGGCACCGTTAGGTAAGATAATTTGTTTATTTATGGTGGTGATTATTTGGCTATGTTAAATTGTGGGAAGACGTTGCAAAATGTTGTTGTGGGGATTGCAATTGATATTTCGCTTTGAGGAGATTCTACTATTTGTGCATATCTTATGTTCATTTATTGATGTAGATTGCTGTAGGTTGTGTATTGTTTTTGGGGGTATTATTTTGTGCATATCTTATGCTCATCGCTTACTCTTTGCAACATACTAACCCCGTACTCTCCCCTTCTTTTCTTATTCTATTTAGCTTCCCGACCATCATTTGATAATCCATTCCGATCATCTACCAACTCTAAAACTTCCTCAATAACATCATCTGGCGGTGGTAATAATTATGATTACGGTGCTGATATTAGCGGATCAGATTCAATGGGTAAACATCATAAACACAAACGAGGTAACAGTGCAGCAGGTAACAAGCATAAAAGAGAAGGATACGGTAGTGGTAATTCACGTACACCAAAGAAATCCAACCGTCCACGTCCAGAAATGAGAGGACAACACTCGGTATCATTCTCAATTGAAGAAGATCAAGAGGCAGACTTATCCTCTGAATATATGTCTACATCACACATGACTCGGACTACACAGTCTAGTGATCAGGATACTTTCTCATTGGGTAGTTTGGCATTAAGTGCGGGGAATAGTTCAAGAGGGTCACATACCTCCCGGGCAAGTAGTTATACATCACGTAGTTCAAAGTCTAGTCGTAGTTCACGTAGTTCACATGGTAGTGCAACGACGACATCTACTCATAGTTCAGGCAATTCGACAGAACGACGTAGACGTAGGGAGTTGTTACCCGTGAAGCAAGATCGTAGTAGTAGTAAGAAACGTAGTCAAACTGGTGGTGGTGGGAGTATAAGTAGTATGAGTGGTAGTTCCGTATCGGGTGGACTTGGTTCAGCCTTTAGTGGAAGTGCATTTAGTACGTCAAGTCCTGTAGGTATAAAACCACAAAAGTTTCATACACATCATTCACGTCGTCGTAAGAAGGCATCATCATCACATAATACTACGTCCAATTCAATACCAGATGATGCCAGTTCGGATGGATCAACATCATCACGTAACCTATACACCAGTAATCGACGCGGTACAACATCCCGATCGAATAGGTCACACGGTAGTTCACATCATTCTACCAATTCCAATAACTCCTCTAATATAAAAGGTGACGGTGAAGAGACACTACATGCAAATTTACATGATCATCATCCAATACATTATCCAAAACGATCTGGATTATATAGATTTGGTGAAATTGAGGAGGGTAATGAAGATGATGAAACTGGTGGTATGAAGAATGTTGATAGTCATTCTGATATTATGAATGGATTAATTGATACTAGTGGTAATTCAGAGGAGGGCGGGGAAGGAGGTAAGACTGCTGATGATGTTAGTTCACTTGGTAATAGTTCTCTTGGCAGGCCTGTCAATGTCGTGAGGAAGGATAGTGGGGGATCAGCAGGATCTGGTGGTAAGCGAGGAGGAGATGGACGAGGAAAGTATGAAGGAGTTGATAATTCATCAACAGATGAGGATGGATTGTTCCGACGTGTTGATAAGGTACGGAATGAAATGTTGAATAAGCCATCAAGTTCGGATTCATTCCTAAATGGATTGATTGGCAACAAGAAGCGTGGTTCTTCCTCATCACCCAAGAAGAATGCCTATAACCAAACTACCGACGAGGCTAGTGAAGAGGAGAGATCATTCCTATCAAACTTACTAGCCAAGAATAATGCCGCACGACAACGAAAAGGAGGGAGTGTCAGGTCCGGAGATGCTTCTGGTCATTCCGAATCATCCAACTTATCTGCGGATACTATATCCCAGATTAATATCTATCAGAAGAAACATAATGAACGTCGTGCCTCACTTGACCGTGGAGCGAACATGATACGACAAGGATATAGTAAGGTTATTACTAGTATATCAAGATGTTATCATGATGGTGGAGAGTTATTACCTAATAATCAGAAGGAATGGATTGTATTGTTGGTATGCACATTCCTCTTAATGCCATTGGTACATGTTGCTGTTATACATGCCATGGGTGACGGGGTAGGAAGTGCTGTTGACTTTTATGGTGATCAGATCCAATTCACGGGTAGTTTAGTACAAGATGATCAACATTCATCACTCTATTACGCTGGAGAAGCCGAAATGGCATGGGCAGGTTCTTCACAAGTCATGTTGAGTGAATGGAGTTCACTCCATGAGAACTTTATCCTCATGCCTGATACGGATTGGATTGAATTGCAAATTAGTCGGAGTAAGGCTGCCGCCAAGAAGTCGAATGGCGGCGGAGGTCTAAACAACTTTTTGTTCCACAAGAACGGTGGGGATGTCAAACCACCTAAACGCTTACCCCTTCCATCAATCATCGATCCGGTTTACAATTCATCAGCAGCTGTGATCCTATACTCACTCACGGCAGCCAACAGCAAGAAGGGTGCTCATTCCGGCATGAACGAAGCTGCCAATTCCGATCTTTGGAATGCCATACAAGAACAATTAGCCCCGCCTCCGATCGATGCATGGCCATCATGGTCACATAATTCATTGGCACAATTCCGTGAAGATGGATTTACCTTAATGTATCCATATAATCAAAGACAGAGGGCACGAAAGATTATTAAGAAACTTGCCAAAGAATTTGGTCAATCGGTTATATATGAGTATGTTACATGGTCGGAGATGTCCCCACCTGCTGATATTGGTGATGCCGCTTCTTCTGCACGTGGGAGTGTGGGGTTTGGTGGTGGTACAAAACATGTAGGCAAGGATGGTTATAGTTCCATAGTTATACCGCCAATGTCCAATGGACGATCAGATGTAATGATACGTCGAACACTGTCAATAAGGGAGAGATGGGAAGAAGGAGATGAACCGGTAGTAGTTATGAGAAGAGTCAAGGACCTTCCAGTAGAAGATGAGCTGACCATGAGAGAGTGGGAAGGACCAGCTTTAGAGGAGATTGTATGGGATTAGTGTAGAGTAGAGATAGAATGATACTTAACTTATGGATTGGTATAATTATAATTAGTACACATCTCATGATTACTTGTGTGATGAAATGGATATTGTTGTCTATTGTTGATCAGTTCAATTGCTCCTCTTCCGACTACCAAGCACCGAGCCAGGATCTTACACATCTTTGCAGTCCTTATGGCCTCCTTCCCAATACAGTAATTCCCAATACAGTCGACACCCCTTCACCTTACTCTACATAGAGCAACTTCATCAAAAATAGCCTTGAGACTGTGACATATGACCCCGTAAGTACCGGGTTCTCAAGATGTAAGCTAGAATGCTCAAGCATTTTTGGGCATGCAGTCACTAATTTCTTACTACATCATGAAATTTGTTGCCAGTAGTTGCCGTTAGCGACAGTAAACAAAGGAGCGACGACCATTATATGTACGCTTACTATCTCAGCCTAGACGAGCATTTCAGTTATAGACAACACTACATCGATATTTCTAGAATAAACATCCGGAAGATAACTCTCTGAAGTCTGAAGACGACTTCTAATTTTATTACGATTAACGATTGGTTTGCAATAGAGATAGAGGCAGAGGAGAGGAGGAGACCATGCCAAAGAAGGACGACTTTAACGAATGGGCTGATACGCCAATACGGCCAATGAGAAGAAGTTTAAGTAGCCGATCAGTTAAAAATCTAGATAAGAGCAAGACTGTAGAGAAAGCGCTGTCGATACCAAGTAAAGAGATAGACAAGGCAAAGAAGATGTGGTCAAACTATCATCAAAATAGTCAACGACAGGTACCAGCCACCACTGCCACTAATGATGGATCAGGTAGGGGTTCATCCAGAGCAACTGCTGCTTAAATGGATGAGGTATCGAGCGATTACTGCTCTGTTTTGAATTGCAATTCCGTTCGTTGCATGTATCCAACCCTGTGGTGTATACAGTTTTGATTAGGGTGTGAAATATGGGTATGTTGACGTTGACATTCAATTTCAATGTATCCCGTTGTGGTGTGTTAGGGTTGAGACTGAGTTATGCTTATGCTGTGAGAGGTTGAGGTGTGTGTTTTGGAAGCTACGATATGTCTGTGGAGGAGATTGTGTACATTTTTGTATAGAGACTTTGTTACTATGTAAATATATTATAGACTGCTATTTAGAATAACACATCCTTGTTTATTTAAAGCTACGGACGGCAGAACTAGGATATGCAGCTATAGTCTATTTTGAGCTTATTCGTATCAGCTTATGGTTGTCTCTCATTCTCTCTTCTTTTCCCGAGCAGAGTTTTGTTACACCCGCCTTGATCCAACACCCTCTTGTATAGACTTTGTGAACTATAAAGGTCGTTCTGTACCGATGTTAGATTCTATTCCGATTCTAATGTTAATGAAGTGTATTGATTGATGATACTCTGGTTATAGTATATAGTATCCTCAATCCCTCAAACGAACCTCTCCATAACATATGGATTGAAGACACACTCTTCATTACAAACACTGGACCATCTATGTTCTCTGACAAGATTGAATGTGGAACAATTGGCACACGAATCGTCAGATACAAGTTTCATAAACATGCATATACACATGACACACATTCATATCTCATACATCTACTCACTGAGGATTCAACGTTCGGAACAATTGAGTAGACTTGTCAGAATAACCAAGGGCCATTCTTGATCTGGCTATGAACCCCGATGTAACACTGGCCGGGTTGCCAATGAACACATCAGCCAAGACAGCCAAGGCAACATCAGCACCATCCAATGCATCCTTATCCGACAATACCATTAACTTCGGTCCGAGTATCTCATCATTCAACAAGCCCCGTTCAACAGCGGCTAGTTGTCCATCGGTTATTAAGATTATAGGATGATCTAACATGTTGAGTGGTTTGAGTATACCTTTGACATATGCCGGGCCCATTTGCATTACTCCTCCTTCGATTGTCATGCCTGTGGCACTTGCTAATCGTTCTAATCTCCATACGGCATTCCCATCCAAGTATCGGGCATGAACTGTGCACATGATATGGTTAGAAGAGGTTAGCTTGACAAACAGACAACATACCAGACGAACACAAGACACATACGAACTTACTAACACTATACTTAGCCTCAGCAACATCATCCTCAAAGAACATATCCAAAACATCACATACATTCTGACTCTGTAATCCATTATGTATCACACCCAACCCTCTATTATATCTCATATATAATTGTCTCAGTATTAATATATGATTATACATATCTATTCTCCAATTTTCTTTAGATGAATGATAAAAGTATAATTCTTCTGCGGTCTTGTAGATGATTTCGGTATAGGATTGTAATTGTGTTTGATTTCGTATTACTATAATACCAAAGTCTTGATATAGTTCTGCATCTAATTTGTCAAACTTTCCATTACTACCTCCTACTTCTTCTTCATCATCCTCAATGTCACTATAGATTGGTAATGTTTCATAAAACATAGATTGTATAACATCCATAAACCATGAATGTCCAAAGATACCAATATGTGTATGAAAATCTTTGGCATAATCAAAGGCGTGTAATATTGAATTGAATTGATTACCAATATGACCAAACTTTCCGTCATTTCTTAGTAGTAGTATCTTCTTTTGTGAAGAAGAAGTAAGTGATGGTTGACCCCAGTTTGTATTGAATTTGTCAATTGGCTTGTCACCATATCCGAATGGTTCTAATATCTCATTCGTTTCAGCAGATTGTAATGTTGGATTGACTGCATATTGATATGGTGTTAAACGATTACACATACTAAACACCCGTTCTTCTCTCACCAACTGCTGTTCTACCTCTGCTATATTTGTATCTCTCATCATTAATAAGGATGAAGTTGATGATGTCATGTTATATATAGTATTTAGTATTAAACAAATTGCCATTAGTAGTCCTAATAGTTGTTTAGATGATGGTCGTTGACACTTTTGAAATGAATTGAAATTTGATTGGATGATTGTTGCTATTACCAATGACAATGTCGTACCGGCCGTACTTGTTGATGTATTGGTTATATGTGATGTTCGTGATGGCAGTGAACTCCCAGTACTAAAAAAGCTATTACCATCCAACTCATTATTGTCTTCTATACTGGCCAAGCTCTCATCCTCTTCCATTATACTTTTACTTCGTGACAGTCCACTACTCTTACTACCTGTAGTTGAATTATGTACTGAATTATTTGTAGTAATATGTGTTGCCAAACTTGAATTATAGGATCTTGAATAGTCATCGTCTATATGATTGTAGGAGAGTGATTGTATATTGGTATTGGTAAAGACTGGTTTGGTAGAAGTTGCAATTGATGATGAACTCATGGATGCATCTTGTTCTAATAATAGACGTCGAACTCTTCCTGATGAAGATCTAACTGATGCCGATGTTATACTGCCACTGCTACCGCTTGTTCTAATGTGAGCATTTGATCGAGCAGTAGCATTAATAGAAGTTCCTCCACAACTTTTACTACTCGATGACAATCTACGCTGCTCTTCATCGCCATTGACCTTCTTTTCTAACAAGTTCAACAATTCGGATGTATTACATGATTTACCACTAGACACTCTCTTTTCTATATGATGTAATAATCTATCGCCGTTGGAGCCTATACTACTTAATTCGGATGCTCGCGAGTTGTTTGTAGATTTTGATTTTGTAGTTTTGGTGTAGTTTGTACCACCGAAGGAAGTACTAATACCGGATGAAGTTGCTTCGTCTGATCCTCTTCTTCTATCGGATGTGTAGAATCCACCATTATCATTATTTGATGACGACATCCTGTGCAATATTGATTTGCAATGAAGAGGCTGATAGTAAAGTATTTTTTTTGTGGGTGTCTTTGTTGGTAGGTGTATATCAATGTTACGGTCTCCAAACCCCTATCATTCAAAAGATCGATAAAAGCTGATCTACTAACAATAATGACGGTATACCAAATGGAATATTGATGATACTAGAGCCACCTAATGATGATCGACCGCGGCCAATTGAGAGCTGAATGCAAAAAGAAAAATGGAGAGGATACCGTAGTGACTGAATAAGCGACTTCTCCTTCATGGATCACTATCATCTCACTACTAACGTACCTCCATCTATGCGGAGGAACCAATTGCTTTACCTCTACAGCAACTGCTTAGAGTTTTATTGTCATATCCCTAATCTCCAAGGAGCAAAGATCGATCCTTTCAAGTAGAAGGAAAGGATACCGTCAAGACCAAGAGAGTGAGTCCCTCTGAGAGATGATCTTGCTTGGTAGAAGAGTAGATTATGTCATAAAACAAAAGCCAATACGTCTAATACAAAGCAAATCAAACTTACATATTATCATGGGATGCATAGAATCAACGCCAGTTGTAGACAACTACCCGCATCACTATCAAAAGCATCCTCATCCACCTCCACCTCATCCAAGACCAGTCAATTTTCATCACAACCATCTCTCTAGTCATCGTCACAATCATCGAGCTCACCATTTGCATGCCATTCGTCACAATCGTCCTGCGGGTCTTCATCATAATCATCTAACAGGTCATCTTCATCAAAACCATTTCAATGGACATCATCATCTAGCCGGTCAAAACCTAATCCATCATCATGGACTTGGTGGTTGTATGTGGTAGTCGAGAGATGAGAGGGACTTAATAGGGTGGCATGTAATTTTATAGCCTAGATTCAACACATAATAACTGACTATAGAAACTGATGTATATTCCATTCTACCTCATTAGAGTGTCAATCCTATGTCGAATCTACTTCCAAATTTCATAGTCATAGACACTCTCCTCCTCTTTTCCTTACTTCTACTAGTATAACAATCATCACATCTGTTGCCATTTTCTTTTCCCTGCCAATGCTGACGCTGGAGAGTCAAATAGTGTCGATGCCATTCCCCGAACAAACTTGAACATCAAACATAGATCAGCATCTGCAAACCTGTAGAGCGGGGCAAAGTCGGCGTTTGTTCTACCCATCCAAGCAACACATGAGGCATGACTGATAAATCCATGTTATCAAAAGGCTCCGGACTAAAGTCACCCTTTGTGAAATTATGTCCCAAGATGATTTTAAAACGAGCAGCGTCAGCCTTGTTGCAAAGAGTATTGATTCTCAAAGACAATTGTAAATCATCTGGCCTGTTTCCAAGTTGGGATGGTTTGATAAAGAGTCAATGATTTGATCCGCCACCTCACAGGTGTTATCATTATAATTTCCCATTCTATAATCCCCCGTAAACTCAATTACGAAGTGTTTCAATGAGTTGAACGATGATAGTACCCTCGCTAGCTTACGATTTTCCCCGCTATTATCTTGGATACACTCCCCGTCACACCAAGGCATTGTTAATTTTTCCACACTATTGTTTCCCAGCCAATCAGACATGAGGGTGTATGCCAATCCAAATCCATCTGTTACACCTCTTTGTTCTCCTGCAATCAAAGGAGGGAGGCTGCTGACGAAACTTAATTCCTTAATTGATCTATTCATGGCTGTGAAGACAAAGTTAGTGTATAAGCATATGATCGGGGTGTGTACACAAAACAACCGTCTCCTTACCAA
>Ga0214477_100733_pt1 | contig 20997 bp, 20 predicted proteins | sample M1_20Mar14CPVII9_FD_165058 | JGI IMG/M metagenome (GOLD analysis project Ga0214477, IMG submission 165058) | Marine eukaryotic communities from Monterey Bay, California, United States - M1_20Mar14CPVII9sort6BwellC16 | ecosystem: Environmental > Aquatic > Marine > Unclassified | place: USA...
CTGGCAAATGAACCAATTAGCATGCCGTTCTCAACCCTGCCTTGAAATCCAAATAGGTCGACACGCCGTTCAGGTGATACATGAGTCATCAACCTCATACCCGGTCCTGATACTCCTCGGTTGTTACCCCCATCTACGGTGCTCATTTCCGTCCTGTTATCTTCCTCCCAACCCTTCGTTTCCGTCCAGTATCTCCCCTATCCCCTCCTCAGTGAGCTCCTCCCTCATGCCTGCCCATGGGTCTACATCCTCCCTGTCACCAGCCACCGTCATACTTACCCCAGCTAGAATCACTTCAGCTGCTACCGTCATGGTAGGTATAGTTCCTTGCATCCTACTTCTCCATCCTATAATGTCCACTGACGAGGCATTCTCCCCACTCCCCACCGTGATTCTGTGCCGTGCTTCCCTCAGAATCCTTGAGTGCCAAGTAGAAGGACTTCAACAAGATAATTGGTGAAATCTTTGAAAGTGTGTTCGGTATTCACGCACTGCATCCTGACAACTTCCCCGAAGACTGGGTAGATCGACAGGAGTTGAAGAAGCCCAAGATCAAGAGGAAACACAATCCATTTGAGAGGAGCGTCAATATCACCAATCATGCTGTGGGATCCTCAGATGCCTCCAAGGAAACGCAATGAGATATTGAGAGTCAAGCGTAATGAAAAGTCCGTTGACACATCAGAAGGATCGCATATTGGGGCTGGTGATGATTTCACCCCTACTGAGAATCGAACAAATCTAGCACATGATGAAACGGCTGATGCAGCTCTCTCTCATCAAGGAGAAGATGATGGAACCTCCGATAATGTGGACATGGAAGAACATCCATTGCAAGCAAATCGTATCAAACAAACAATCTCAGATATTGCTGAAGACGATTAGTAGCCAAGCATAAGGAATAAAAGAATGTAAATATCGAGTGGATAGTTGTAGTTGAGCATATTGTTGGTGACGATACAAGTTGTGGTATACGAGGAGTTTCAAATAGTATAGGCGATGCAATAAAATAGAATGAAGTTAAGGAAGAGGTTTAAAGTTCATAATTTGAACTATAAACTTGTATGTACAATTTATCTGAAACACTTGGCACTTAACAACGGCTAAACTGCACCTGCCAGAGCAGGCATAAGTTATTGTCAACTATTGTATTTATGGAGCATAGGGTAGAAGAAGATAGGGGAGGTGTAATAAAAATGTTTGAGAAAAAAAGTGAGCGATGAGCAGCGAAGCCGCTTCAACTCAGAAAGGTTACTACCTAACAATGTACTTAGGTGATTACCTTGCAATTATTAGGTACACATAGTGTACCTAAATCATATCCGTCCATGTATGAGTAGATACCCCCGTGGATATGTAGAAGGGGTCGGTGACCTTTTGAGATCAGAAGAGATTTGTGTGCTAAAGTCTAAAAAAGGAGAAATGATACTAGGAGGGAGCAACAACATTGAAAATATTGACTGCAGCCTAGGCCTTGGTCCCCACCTTGCTGGAAGGCAAATTGATATTCATGGGTGCAGCATGGAGATATGCAAACAGCTTGGTGAAGGCGGCTTCTCCTTTGTGTATTTGGTTCGCAATAGATCAGTGGGAGGCATTTGTGGAGATTTGATTCAGGACCGGTATTTTGAAGAGCACTCAAATGCATTGGCCGAAAAAAGACATCAGAATTATGCTAATCTCATGGTTCTGAAAATAACATCAGTTCATAATACTTCTCAAAGACTAATGGCAGAAAAGGAAGCAAAATTGCTGCAAATGCTTTCTCATCCAAGTATTGTCCAAGTTTATGACCACGGATTTTGCAAAAGCCATAACGGTGAGCCTGACATGTGTAGGATAAATAGCAATGAAAACACACCATCCCTGTCACCATCCAAGTCGTCTCAGCACCTCATCCTTATGGAGTATTGTGAAGGAGGTACCGCTTTTGATGCCATAAAACTTATGAAGGCACCATCAGTAAATCGTTCCCCATCATCCAATAGCAATAATTCTCAAATGTTCGATATGCCGTCCCTAGTCATCTCATTTGGCCAAATCTGCAATGCAGTATCCTATCTTCATGCGCAACGCCCTCCGATAATTCACCGTGATTTGAAGCCGGTAAATTTTCTGATTAAAAATGGGGCATATAAACTTTGTGATTTTGGATCAGCTGTTATGGGGCACACGGATTTGCAAACATCCGAAAGCAGACGAAGAGCTGAAGAGGTTGTTAATAAAACCACGACACAAATGTTTCGGGCACCGGAGATGGTTGATCTTTTTATGGCCAAGCGATTAACTCAGAGCACAGATGTGTGGGCTTTAGGGTGCTGTCTGTACTCTCTTGCCTTTCTCTGTGATTGTTTTGAAGACGGGTCCAACCTCGCAATCCTTTCCTGTAAATACAAAATACCAGACAATAATCCTTACGGTGCAAATCTAGTCGATCTTCTTGATAGGATGCTTGCTGGTGATTACAAAGAAAGAGCAGACATGTCAGAAGTCATTCTGTGCCTCAGTGCCCTTTACTCGAATCGCCCTTTACCTAGTAGGAAGTGGAAAAGAAAAGGCAAGGATGAAGACCGAGAAGAGCACAGAACAGGAGTATACAGAACTGATGGACAGGGCGTGTGCCAAAAACGTTCTGATATAAAGAACGAGAATAAAAAATATATTTCTGAGGCTAAAAAACTTGATCCCAACTCTGCAGCTGCCAAACGGAAGAAAGCAAACGAAGTACAACGAAGCAAAGACATGTCACAGGAAATTTTTTCTTCAGTAGTAGGCAGATTCCAGAATTTTGCTTCGTTTGAACAAGATTTTGAAGAAACGATAGACAGCTCGAAATTGGATGAACAAAAATCAAATGCCTTCTCGTCTATTTTTGATAACACATGTCAAATTTCTTCACCACATGATGTGGTCAATGAACCATCTAGCTGCAACGGCTACGACGCTCTTAAAAATGTGTTCGATACTCAATCCCCCCAATCGCCGTTAATTAGGAGCGCATCGCCCAACATAGAAAAACAATCAATAATACGGTCGAAAAAGAAACGCGGCTTTTTTGGGATATTGAAAAAAAGTCGGCCAAATTGAAGGAAGTGGGAATTTTACCATTACTGTGAATCCGTTTATGAGAGATCTTAATACGAAAAACTCCCATCGTTTGTTAGGTTCCACATTCCCTTAGCCTCATCGTTTTTGTTAGTACCTTTCGTTTTTTGAGTCGAGTGATTGGTTCAGGGAAGAAGGTATTGCGCTGTCTCGGCTATTGAGTAATTAGAATTTTAGACTGGTGTTGCAGAAGCCTGACGATTCTCGCGAGTGCCCTAGTACCATCAGCGCGCGATAATCTTGTGGTAAGTGACAAATTGAGCTGTCGAAATTGCCAGTGAAGGCCTTGAAGCTCTTGCTGTTCGTAAGACTGTTGCCTGGTGGCATTTAGAGTTGAACATCTCTTCAATTGATATTTTGAGTACATCCACTAGGCCAGACGAGGAAAAGTTGGGTTTATATCCAAGCGGAGCTAAATGTTGTTTTGCAATATGTTGTTTTGTTGTTGTTACAAACCGCCATGCACGAGACATACACGATATCACTCTTCATGTCTGCCTCTACCTGTATAAAGAAGGACACCTAGGGAGAAGAGGGAAAATAAGAGTTGAACAAAGAAGAGAACAAAAAGACAATAATGTGACTTAGATGGAACTAAATCTTCAATAGAGCCAGAGCTAGTAAACTATGATATAAATAATATACGTTCACTTCAAAAGCTGCTACAACTACATATCTAGACCATTTCGGGCAATGACATGTGGACCATTCTTTGGACACACGTATACTGCTCCAACACAAAAAGAATACACTATCGGCAAGATGGGATTGATAATTACATCACTACAGTTGTCACAATGTCATTATTAATTGTTTGACAACACCAATGAACGAGATCTATCACTAACGAATCTTCCGAAGACTTTCCACTATTACTTAGTATCTATCCCAATCCTCCTCTTCCATCCATCAACAGCCAACATGGCAAGACGAGACAGGCTTTGGAGGTATGGGTCGTCACCACCCTACTACCACCCCCATCTCAAGATATTTGCATATGCATAAGTAGAATAAAGATATTCTAGTCATCCCATTATAGAATATGTTTACATATATCTTTACATGATATATATTACCACATTCGTCCACCATACCTCGTCGAGCTTGTTAAAGCTGAGCAAAGAGCTGAGAGAGCTCCCCTTTTCTGTGCATGAGATTTGTTCTAAGATGTTCTTTTATCAAGAATGTAGTCCACGGCTTTGAATTACATCAAAGGCAGTTGAGTACTTTATATGAATCTCCTTTACTATCAAAACCAGCTATATCTATAATAACGCGTCTGCGGTACTTTATTATAAACTAATGTAATTTGAAGTAATAGATATTTTTTCACGGTTTAAAATAAAAAGACTTAAGTAATTTGAGATGAGCTCTGTTCGATTGTACGTAACATTATGAGCTTCATGAAGCAGGGAATGTTTCTAGTATTGCCATCGCTGAAGTAAGCAGGTACGTTTCATCATTCCTCAAACTTCTTTCTTTTGTTCCTTTACATTTACATGTTCATTGACATACATAATATCTCACACCCTCAAACTTCTTCCTTTAGCTCCTCTACATTTTCATTGACATACAAATCATTCATACTGCCTAAATTTCCAGGTGTTGGAGCTGGGGGAGCTTCTTGCTTAGCATCCTGCACAACCTCACTTCTTTTATCACTCCCTTTCTCCCCCTTGTTCTCCAGAATATTCTCCACGTTTAATTGGCTCTTGGGGTTCATTTTATCTCTGGCCATCGTTTTGCTCGGGTAAGCTAGGGCATAAAGCAAATCCAAATGCTGAGGAGAATTTTGCGATAATGATCCTAAAGATGGCATACTGATCAAAATGTTTTCGCGCGTTCTTCGGGGTAAGGTCCGTGTGACTTCACCATTACCATCTGTAATACATATATCATTCTCATTGCTGCCAACAGAATGATCATCATGCTCTACGCAATTAGCATTTGAACTGCTACTCGATATGCCAAGACCAGCCCTCCTCGATACTGCTCGAAGTAAACGCCGATTCCATTTGTTCACTACCTTCATCGAAATCATACTCCTCCCCAAACGAAATTGCACAGATTGATTCGAGCTTAATTCAACTGGACGCCTCAAGTATAAATAGCTGCCATTGGATGAGCTCGCATCAGTGAACAAAAAGACACCATTCTTGAAACGAATTGTGGCATGCCGCGCACTAACTGTGCGATAGTCCAATACCATATCACTTCCTGAACTCCGACCAAGAAGAAGTGGGCGTGTTCCATTTCTCCCATCGGGTTTGAGCAGGGTACTGAAACTAAGCTGGAATCTTGTATTAAACAGGCGCTGCGCCATTTCATGTTTAGTAGCTACCAAAAGAGAAACAAATGGTGGTTCAAGCGAGGATTTAAACAGTTTGACCAGCCTATTGATGACAGAAAGGCGAAGTTAGAGTTTCGAGACGAAAATTGACAAACAAAATCTGGAAAAATTACCTTCCATCTTTCAGCTTGAAATCGCTTCTAAATGTAGTCTTGCAGACACTACATGTGGCATCAACACTACTCAAAAAACAAACTTGATTGTCTGCCTCAGCAGTGTGCCACTTACGCAAGCAGTCAACATGGACATATCGCGTGTCACCCAAACATTTACAAGGTGTTATCATGGGATTGCTGGGAGAGTCTTCTTCATCGAAGCACATATAGCAAGTAGGAACATCATGCTTGTGGCTGTTGTTGAGTGAAGAAGCTCTATCACGAGAGGAGTCGTCAGAGTTTTCTGAGGATAGGGAGAGGATGAGTTGGAGAAGTCATTTCTCGTAGTTGTAACATCATTCGGAGCATACTTACCTCCATCTGTCTCAACCAAGTCCAAAAACCCTCCACTGTTGTTCGTTGTATCTTTCATTATCTTTTGTATCTTTTCCTCGCTTAAGACACGATTCTCTCTTCCATCATGTGTCTCGATAACCACTACACCTACACTTCCCACACGTAAGAAGTCACCAACTTGAAGGGTGTGCGCAGCGGGGGGGTGTTTCCTGTCGCCCAGCAAACGGCATGTTCCGGAATGACGGCTGAATGCTTCTGGGGCTGGCACAACCCAAAACGATTTGTGATGCGTAGTGACTAGAAGTTGACATGCACGCGTATCGGATAGTTCATATCGCTGGAGCTTTCTCCCAATATGAGTGGCGTACTCGTTACCCAAATCAGTTTGAGCTGCCCGATGTCTATTTGTGCCTTGAATTATTACCCCTTCAGGCTTGACATGAAATTGGGTGAATTTCTTTTTTTGGGGATTGTTATTGTTGTTATTGTTGCACGGATAGACCCGAACCTCAACTTGGGTATCGAGGCGTGAATTAATATCGGTTGCAGGGTTAAGACAATTGGCTGGTAGTTGGAGGGGTGGCACGCTTCCCGTAGCGGGATATTTGCTCATACCTTCGGTGTTAGTGGAGGTGCCCCCATGAGGGGAAGAGGTGGTTCCATTATCACCATGTCGTGCTGACGATACAATAGGGGATGATTCGGAAAAATTTAAATTGCGAGCAATAGCAGGCACCTGTAGTTCAGTGTCACTCATCTGAGAGGGAGGGGCTCTTTAAGAGAGGAGTTATGAGAAGTTTGAAGCTTGTTGTTGAATTTTTTCGTGCGACGGACAGACCATTTCACTAAATTTTCTGCTCTAATATACGAGTTTAATACCTACTAGCTCGCTTCGCTCGGCTAGCCTGCTTGCGCAGTAAAGTTGCCTTATATGTCGTATGTTGTATTAATGGTATCGTTCTTTATCTTCTTTGGAGTGGGTGAGCTTGCGTGCCCAAGGTTGGTAATGTTTAGAAGAGAGCTACTCAATAGTATTCAGCTAAAATGATATCCGATGAATTTATCATGCATAGACAATACAAGAGGAGTAATTCAAAAGGAATGCGGTACAGAGGAGGAGATGAGAGCGCTAAACTTTTGTTAGCATGTTTGTTACGATAGTGAAATGAGAATGGTCACAACTAATAGACGGACAGACTTTAGCGATCATTTGGTTACTTTTACTAAGCAGGCTTCTCGTTGTGGACGTTCATATTATCGCTGAATGGCTTTTTGGCATATTTCTGCTTGCTCTCTAGTAATATGATTAAGAGCGGGGCCATTTCTAACACTAAAATTTTCAAAATGAGCGAGATATAGGTATCCTATCATTAAACATATTTAACTGTATCGATCATTCCAGGACAATATACACCATCTTATAGAGCATGAAGAGAGGATCATTTCGATATAGGATAGTCTATATCAGAAGTGGCATCTTCATGGTCAAAACTCGCCTCAAAAGACAAACTAGTGTTAGCAAAATTCTGCACTCGAACAACTCGATGGCGTTAGATGGACATGGCATCGTCAACAAAGCTTATGGCCTGATAGTGCACAAGGTAGCCAACATATATATAGAGGGGTCTGTGGTCTTCTTTTTTACATAGAGGGTCGTTGGTTGTATTGCAATACACCATAATGAGACGGTATCCATCAAACAGTGCACATGAAATTATCAACTATCCTACCATTAAGTGTCCATATCATTGCCATATACCCTCGACACCGGTGTTTGATAACCATCAAATCATTTACCATATTAACCCCCTCTACGATATGGTATATAATTTTTACATCGCGGTCGGTAAGTAAGTAAGTGAGTAAGTTGTCATCGCTATCACTTTAAAATCTACTTCATATTAGATGGGATGTATTTGCTTGCTAATCCTCTGAAACTAGGAATGTGCTTAGACGGAGTGAAGTTCAAAGTTAAAAGATCTATATCTCTTTCTTTACTCCCTATCTTTCTTTATGCAGTTAAAGTCAGCCACTGATATATGAAGGTGAATTGCCACCACAAATGCAGGGGATCTGCTTTATTTTACCCCGAAGGCTCCCGAAAGACCATTCCTAGGGTGTAAGGGAAGATATCTACATTATAGCCATTGCAATGGTGATGATGGCAATTCTCAATTTCGACAGTTGAACGTTCGTATCATGGCCAGCTACCATCTTCTACTGGTGTTTGATGTGTCAAATCATCAACCAATAACCCCTTTACAATATGATATGACTATTATATATCGGCAATTAGTGTATGGGAAGATATTTACAATAAGGCCATATTGCAAAGTGGGGGTGGAGGTGCGTGGGTAGTAGCCACCCTATTAGAGCCAATACTGGATGTCTACATTGGATTGAATACCACCAACCATCCCCACATACCCCCCCCCCTCATAACGGTTGGAAGGCATTATTGGAGTACACATCGATTATACCATATAACATGGTTTTTAGAGGACAGCAATAAATCTAACGCAAAATAGGCTTACTACACACATCAAATAGAACTAGTTAAACTAAATATCTGATTGAACTGAGCTAGAATATTTTTAATAACTATATATACTAACATATTCTGCCGCAGGTCAGGTGGTATCATCTCAATTGTGAGCATGTAGCCATCGGCCACCATGCAGGGTGATAGCAAAATTAAATTCCTAAAATGAGCAATGGCGTTAATTTTTTTTAAGTGGGACGGTAGTTGAGTGGCTAAGTAAATTGTACACATTTTGGCTTTATAACTGAGACGGAATCGTAAGAAAATCTAACGCTCAAGATAGGTATTAAACTCGTAATCTCTCAAACTCAAAGCTCCAGTTTAATATTTATATAACACTGACTACTACCTCAAATTCAAAACAAATAGCGTAGAACAATAAATATAGAGCTTCTGATACCGCCATATCGTGGTATATGTTCACCAACATGTGAATCATACAAATCTATCATCATTTGGTATATCTTACCTCAATTAGCAACACAAATTTAATATACAACTACAACTTACAACTCACTTATTTTACATCAATATTTGCAATATCATAGTTAGTTTATTATCAAACTATGTCAGATTAGTTGGTATCATTAGTTATATTAGTTCATCGGGACGGTCAACATATACTCAAGGTGGTTATGAAAAGGGTACGTTATGCAATGTTAATTCGGTTGAAGAATTTGCGATCCTCCTTGGTGTACCATTGAAAGCTATCGATTATGTAGAACCAACAAATGATATTAGATTAGGTCTGTGGTATGGATGCTTGTTTTCGAGCTGGCTACTTTCCAGAACAAGATCCAATCCCTATACCACGTGAGTATTGCCAAGAACTTGTACAACATCCGCTTCTCTCATCAAAAGATAGGACTTGATTAATAATGGAAATAAAAAAACATATCACATTAATGCTTGGCACTTCTTCCCAGGACACCTAACAAAGGGGCGTGATAAACAATGGAGATTAGATTTAAATCAAGGGAAATATTATGATAAAGAGAGGAATCACCCTTATGATTTTCCTCCACAAGAAATACAGTTAATGAGTTTCTTAATGAAACGGGCCACTTTTCTGGTGACTTTATCAGGCCACTAAGAAAGATGGTCTCAAGAGAATAAAGGTACAAAGATGCCTAATGGATGCTGAATATGATGTTTATTGATGGGGAAGGGGAACAACAACCGCAACAAAAGAATGAGAGTACTGCTGATTTACGACGTACACTAGAAATGTGGAGGGCTAGAGCATTGTATATAAAGGGTATAGAGGAGAAGCACGCCACTCAACTCTCTGGAATGAAGAGAAAGCAAAATATGTGAGGAGAAGGATAAAGTGATTGAAGGTCAAAAACAAACAATACAACAGTTAGAGGAAGAGAATCAGAGCGAGCTCGAGAAGTGTCTTGAGAAGAATCGGCAATTGTTATCTGGCCATGAGATACAGGGACTTACACGAGGGAGGCATATTATCTAATCATGTGGATGCATTTACATTGTTCAATACTGATGAGAAAAACGATGCATTCCTTGATCTATTGAACTTATCAACGGAACTGAGGGATTGCTTAACGACTTGCACACATGACAAGCCTTCTCAATATACTCCGGTGTATTTTTAATTTGCCCGATAGGAGAATGAAATTCTTCTGCCTCTTGTGCCTTCTTAGCCCTCCGTTCTATTTCTGGTGTCTTGTGAACATTCTCACTACCATTCATACATACCATCATGGTTGCCTCGAAGATAATCCCACGGATGACGTGCAGTAATTGCCATAGAGCACCGACGGCATCAAAAGGCAAGTCTTACCCTCTAATCCTAACGTCATAAATGAATGTTTATATTTGGATTTACCCCCACCAGGCAAATGTGGTAGAAGATCATGTACCCCCATTGCAATTGATGTAAAATAGTTGGTTGTAGTTGTGTATTTAACTTATGTTGTTAATATTGAGATAAGAAATACCAAATGATGATAGATTTATATGAAGCATAATGTTGGTTAATATACCGCGATATGGCGGTATCAGAAGCTCTGTATATATTGTCTATACAGTTTAGTTGATATCTTTTTAGTTGTGCAACAAGTTAAAAAATGAACTTGGAGCTTGTCTGAGGAGATTTTGAGCACTGCGGAAAGAATATATTCCACGTGGTTGCTCGAAAAAAGTCAATTAAGTTGGTAGTTTGGGTACATGATTATCCTATTTTTGGGGTAGGCTTATTTTAGGGGGAATATTCCCCGTAATAGGCCTTTTTCATTTGAGATAAGGGCCCCACTCAACCTGTGGCCATATAGGAGGGCTCACCCTTTATTGTGTGGGTGATTTATTGGGTTTCAATTTTCAACGGGAATTGAGCGCTCTGGCCCATTGCCTTTTGGGGTAGCAAATCAAAAATGCAAGAAACAGAACATTCCTAGTGGATGTAGGGAGAAAACCAGGCAGATTTTTTATATCTGTGGCTCAATGTATGTTTGATCCGAGTGAAGCGAGGATCAAATGTAGAATGATGACATAAAAGGTTTAGAATTCAAACTTAAACTTTCTTAATCCAGAGCAGTAGAGAAAGCACTCTCTCTAACTCTAGAGACAAGCGTTAGTTGTTGGATGAGATAATCATACTGTGCTTATACTATACTACCTCTAGTACTATTCTATCTATATCTATAATATAGGTACCTGATGTGAGAATAGGAATAAGCTAGAAAGAAGAGAGTGCATGCATCTATCATCTTACTCTCTCTTAAGTCTTAACTCTTATCTTCAACTATACCTAACGGATGTTCGGTGCCTATCTAACTTCCCAAATGTAGACCTCGGCCTACAGTAGTGTAAACGATAGATGAACTGAATTATAGTATTTAGGTTCATCAGAAGTACTCATATGTCAAATTAAATGTGTACTGGGAAAATTGAAATGTCTGACATACCAGCAATTTATCTATTGCACTAAGATAACTTCATACTATTATGCCCCTTTTTAGCCTTATTTGACGTCGATATATCGGATAGATATGTTTCACATTAAAGACGTATCTATGTAGATATTAGGCATTTAGTACGACAGTAAAGTTTCAATAATTTGGTTTGTTTTACATTTAAGCCGGTGTTTAATACATATAACTATAACAAAGATACCTCACTGTACATAACTTATACTCTGAAATGTTGTGGATCGGCAACAGTAAACAATGGTGCATCCCCGGGTAGGTCAATTGCACAGTCATCGTCATCACCTTGATCATCACTTCCCCCTCCTTCTACAACTGCTTGAATAACTTTGCCTTGCTCATAGTACACAGCATACGAGTACCCTTCTTGACATAGTACTTGGGAGATACAGTCTGCCATTCTTGAAGCTGCTCCTCGTCGTGGCATTCTTTCTTGAGTAGATCATTCTCCCACACTGCTCAGCTGCTCTCATACACAAGGATAGTGTAGGCAATGTCTGCATTGGTTAGTTTATCCAATAATGTCTTGTTGGGTTGCATCTTGATGTATTTGGCAATTGCATGTTGCCCGTGATTGACAGAGACATGCTTGTCGAAAACCATACTATGGAGAGTGGGCCAGAATATCTTCCCGGAATCATGATCCACCTCGATGGTTTGGCCTTTGGTACGGTCAACTAATGTAGATTGATGGATATCATAAAAGAGACATATGATGTGAGCACATTAAATTTATATCATCATAATAACAACAATATACATACCTTCATATTCCGTAAGACGTCAAGGCCGAGCCGGCAGGCAGAGTTTTCACGGGAACCCAATGATTTGTTGGGAGATTAGGAGAAATATCAAGGTCCAAGCTTGGGAATCATACTAATCTTTAGATCACCCTGCCAGCAGCCCCTTCCTTAGAGTGTGGTGCTGGTGCCGGTCTGTCTTGCTGTCTCATCTGCAGAACTCAAAAATTGATCACACGAATCACGTCATCATTAGCTATTTATCTCTTGCCCTCTTCCATATACAACAGAACAAAAGTACAAATATGGAAGAATCAACAGTTCTGTTACCATCAGTGACGCATATCTTTAGTGGGAAAGGTGGCAAGAGGAACCGAGGAGGGCAAAGAGTTTATAATTTGCTTATTCCAATGTGGGCAGCATTAAATAACCTTTTAGACATGGCAACAGAAATAGACAAGAAGTCAAGGGCAAAAAGTAAAAGCAAATTTTTGGATTGTGTATACCTAGGAATGAAACAGGGAGGAGCAATGTTTTTAGCACGTGATAGGCAAAGAGAATTAGCAATGTGGAACCAATTACCAAGCAAGACGACGAAGAAGAAATACAGTCAAAATTATTGTATGGTATTCAAACCCATGGATCCATTGGTTGCAAGGGAAATGATAAGGAATGCATTATCTCACTATAAAAATCAGGTTGATCTATTTCTAGAACACAAGAAGGAAGAAGCAAAAGAGGTTCTTACAGAACTTGGCGGTCCAAATATAGATAGTATCAACTTCAATAAATGGTGTGATAAATGTGAACAATTATATAAGGAAGAAATTAAGAGGTACACTGAAACACAAGGCGAAGGTATGAATGATAAGAATGAAATTATGGTAGTTACGAGGACAGAAACGAACAATGCATGTATAGAGAATGCTGCAACATTGCTAAACTCACTTGGAAATAAGTTGGAGGAGGAAGCTGTGTAGAGAAGTTATAGTAAATGATACATTCATTATAGTTATATGTTTTGCCGATTTAAATAGTTATTATAATTTATTTAATGCAACATTAACATATCTTGACTGTTTGGCAGGATAATGCATATGATAAACCATTGTCATCCCCCGAATCATAATCTCATTCAGAAACACAGCGTCTGGAAAACCCACTACCAATAAATAATACCATTGTCAAAACTTCAAACAAACTGAATTGATTAATCTGAACGTTCTCTCTCGATTCAGCATCTGCATTAAGTTATGCTGAATCAGGGAGCACGGCCCCAAAGATAATACCAACACTTCATTAACAAATCAAATTGATTAATCGGAATACACTATCACTATTATTGTCGGCTGGGGACAGTCGATTGATGTTGTGTTGAAGGTACAATATCCTTTCCATATACTGTACCACTATAATTTGTAATGCATACCCCAGCTTAATTATTTAATAGTACCCAATCCATACACTACACCAATCCATACATTACACCGTCTAGCCGTTTATTGCAATGTATCTCATTTAATTGCAATGAATAGAGGGAGGTTATTGTTGTAACGATGTACTTCAATTTGGGGTTGCAGTATAACGATTGATACCCCCTATGTCGTATTACTTCAAAGCATTGAAATAAACCTATCATAATAGATATGATATTATAGGGGCAACGGCGGATATGATGATGTAGGATTGTATCGATATACATCATAGTTTATTGTGTGATAGATAATAATAATTAGATGATATGTAATAAATGTTAACGACATGTGCTACTACTTCAAGGCCTATCGGCAGCAGTTTTCACAGACTATTGGCTTGTGATTTTTAATCTTACGCGAGAAATCCAATGTCTTCCAATGAAATGGTCAAAGAAAGACAACCACCAAGCGGCCTCCAATAAAACGCTCTTAACGCTCATTGCTTGTGAGAAAGTTGCCGCCCGCTAGCCGCAATCCAACTGCTGTCGCCGCAGATCATCGATGCCCTATAATATTATTGCAATAGTATTGGTGGTTTATTTTGCCGCCGTTACATGTATGTGCTAACAATAGTGTATATTATATTATAATAAAGATTCATTACAATTACAACCACACAATAATAATAAGCCTTTATTGCACATTACGTGTATGAGGACTCACTCCACCAATTGCATATCTCGGTGATTAGACGGAATAGGCAATTTAGATGTTATTAATGATGCACAGCCAGGTGCTGCATATAAATCTATCAGGCAATCAGTTTAATATGTCTCGATAATAGTAATAGTAGAGCGTGGGGGAATGATAGAGTTATGATTAGTATCTATTGCAATAGAAAACACCTCATTCAACAATCAACCGTATCAATCATACATCTTGATGATTAGACGTTAGATGGATTACCTTTACTATCCGGATGCTAATGATAATATAAATTGAGGCAACAGGGAAGACTATTGCAAATGATTAGTGCGGTACTTAATAGAAATAATGATATGCTCTATGAAAAATTAAAAAGACATTGCAATGATATCATGGCATGACATCGTGATGCATGACAACATCATGACAACTCGATAATGATATTGCGCTACGTGCTACATACATACGATATCATGGCATGACAATGGCATGACATCACATACCCGATATCATGGCATGACAATGGCATGACATCACATACCCGATATCATGGCATGACATCACATATCTTGGCAATATCATGACAATATCATAATGATACCTATCATGGTGCTACTGATCCATGGTCCACGAGACAAAATAGGATACCAAAAGATACCGGATACCACATGCAGCAAAATAACATACATACAAAGAGTTCAACCAAAGGGTGGATCCAAAATGAGTTTCCAAGTGAAAACTGACTTGAAGATGAATTAATTGTTGTGATAATGTGACGATTGGTGAGATATCGACGTGCTACCAGTAGTGAACAAAACAACCAATATTGATGTATAAAGCTGTGTGGTGCAACAACTGCCTCTTTGCTATTGCCTTTATTTAGGATACCATAAAATTTAAGATACCCACCTCAAAAAGATACCAGATACCAATGTGTTTTTCAGACAGACAGACAGACAGACAGACAGACAGATACACAATCCCCAAACCCCTTTGGAGTATTTCCCTATAGTGAAAACTGACAACCCTTCTTAAAATTGGAATGAATAGCACAGAACTTTTCATTTGATAACAATACGACAAGCTTATTCCAATAGTCTACCTTTTCCACACCGGCGGGTAGTGTAACAACAGCCATTATACGCTAACAAAGAGTTCGGCGATTATCATTATACTTATGCCAGCCCTTTGGGTTGATCTTCACGTGAGGAAACAACCCTTCCTTGATACAGTGGTCAACTTCCTTTAAATTCATTTTATCGAGTGGTGACATAATGTCCGTCTTATTCTTCCGCAATGAATTCTTACCTCCATTTACCATTACAAAACGCATCGTATCATACTCAGCAAGAAGAGCTCTCAATATTTCAATCTCATGGCTTTGGCGACGACTCTCCTGCATAGCTGATGTTGCATCCTCTTGATCCTCTACAGATATGGATGGTCGGATGGCGTTGCCGTTGGTGGGGTTCATACGAAGAGTAGATAAGGAGGTCATGTTGTTGCAAATCGTTGTTGGTAAAATTATGGCAAATGCAATATGCACAACACATAGTAGTGAAGAAGAGTATCAACGGAACGAAAGATGAATTCAAACAATAAAACCGTTGGCAAATATTAGTTTATGTATGATGATTCATCAATTGAAGGTGTTATATCGGGCATATATCATTTCAAATCATTGTACCATCTGACTTATTTGTCATTTTTTTGTTCTGATAAGAAATGGTAGCTGGTATCCTCTGCTTGTTGATGACAATAATGTGCAGCATATAATCATTGGAGATATAATGGTTAACCATCCTCAACGATCACTGCGTGGTAAATGGTGTTGCAAACGGTTGTTCCTGTTTCTATCCGATGATTCAACTCCTAATCTAGAATATTAGAATATTACATAAGAAGTTACCAACTATAGACTATGGCAGACAGGTACTAGCGTCTTGAAATGCTCGAAAAGATTCAACTCCTAATCTAATTACAACCTGTACCTTCTTTGGAGTAGTTTTCAACTAGGTCAGATAAATGACAAACGTACACATGATGAAATGACATCTACTAATCTCTTGAGTAATAGACAAAGAGCATCAGCTATTTCTCAGGAGATGAGTGCATCACAATCTGGACTAACAAGAACTGCCAATCTATCTAATATCTACAATGCCATCACTATGCTAGTCCATCAACGTCAACATGACACATACCAATTTGAAACAGATAATAACAATGATATTAATTTTGATAATGGAGGAGAAGAAGTAGATGTAGACAATATTGGTACTAATACAGACTCTGTTAATACTATAGAGCTAAACGGATGCAATTATATGAGCCGCAGATGTATGGATGGTGTATGTTGTTGTATTCATAAGTAACAAACGCTTTATTACCCTCTTAGTAGACCCTCTTTCTGGAGTTGATGACCGTACCAGCCTATGATATCTTTGGTATCCTTAAAGATACGGCTTACACTTACACATATCACCTTTAATCTTGTAAAGCGAGATGATCAGACCAAGATAATAGCTTTGGCAATATCATGTATTCCCCTGATATCATGCTGATGGTAGCAGTGATAGCGCCTGTATGATAACAGATGTCATGCCAATAAATGTCTGTTTTTGTGTATGCTATTATGCAGTGTCGTGTTCACAATAGTAACACCTCATCAAGATAATGCAGCTGGCAACCACCGGCACCTACTGTTGCAAAGTTGTAAGAAGATCACATTAGTAGATCTATTCACCACTACCAATTGCCATAGATTGTGCTCATTATACACAACACCATGTCTATATATACGACAAACCGTATTCACATTGATGATGTAACTAATCAAGATGTTATTAGTGGCAGAGGTAACTTCACACGTGTATCAGGCAAAACTTCTTGGCCAAATTGGAGAGAGGGCTCTCAAAAGTATTGTCAAAGATCATGCACAGTAGACACAACGTCGACCTACTGTGTTTGCTGAGCAGTGTGCAACAAGGGAGTTTGAGGAGTTGGTTTTTGAATGGGCATTTGAAGACATCAAACCTCAACTAGGTCTTGATTTTGTACGGGTAGACAATACCAATCTCAACCATTATTCAGGAAGTGGTGAATTTGATGCAAACTTCCTTGCTTGTGATGATCCTGGAAGGGGTGGTGTTTGTGTTAATTGGAAAGATTGAAGCAAAGGCAAGCTTAATATTAGTATAAGTCCTTCACTGATTTTAGCCATTCCATCCTTTGCTGTTGAGAATAACTGGATGGGTAACATTCAAATCACAGGTTGGACGAGATTCAAAATGAGTCTTCCTGGGCTTGTCGTTTCATGCGTCTGAATATAACGTATCATCAAAATCAATGCAGCATAAGATGGTAGGTGCCAATTTTATGAGTAGATAGGATACCAGGATGCACATCAGCTCAAGATACATCTACCAGTTTGGTGAAAACTGCCCGCCAGGGACTGGCCCTCTCGTACATAAGAAGATGGAGATATGATGGTTTGACCATTGAGGACATTATATCTATTGAAATGGTCCGTTTATATTCAGTGTTTCTACTTTGAGATATCAATATTTAAGCTGGATACTGACAAATCTTGACAAATGCACCATCATGATAGTAAGTGAACAAAAAGAGTACTAGAGGGCCAGTCATTGGAGGGCAGTTTTCACCAAATTGGTAGATGTATCCATCTACTCACAAAATTGGCACCTATTGGCACCTACCACTATGACCAGTGGCTAGGTCTAGCCGGCAGTTTTCATGGTCTATGTTCAAGCTGTCATTTCTTCTAGATATCTTTTTATCTTTATCTATACAAAGAAGCAACAGAGTGTTCTCCTGTTAAGCATCTCCAAATAAAGCACTGAGATCTTTGCACTTTCATTCCTTTGCCACATGTTTGCACACCTTCTTATGTCTGATGTCTTGCCTTCCAATCGTATTCTTGGCATTCACGTGAACAATACACTGCCATCTTACATACCGAACAGCGATAGGGTTGGCTTATCATGTTTCTCAGTACGGTAACATTTTTCCAGCCAATTGCTGCATCGATCAGATCATATCCAATTTTCCCCCCAGCTGGTGCGGTTGAGAATGTATACCAATCTGGAATGGGTGAAGGTATACCACTCTCCATCTCTTTCTGCAAACAGAAATCCATGATTCCTGCATACAAAACATACGAATACAAGAGATCTGTACAGAAAAGAAAGTTCAATGGTTGTTGAATTTATCTAACTTTTGTCACTGCTCCAGGATTAGGATAAATTGCACAGCCCTGTAGGCAAGTCAGTATTTACTTTAGCTAGCTTGCCATAGTGTTAACTACTCCTAGTAGAGATTGTGTTCTGTTATGCTTTAATACTAAAGCCGTTCCATACATCTAACACAGGGTAAACTGCTCCCGCCTACGCGGACTACGGTCCCCATCCTCACTCTCCTCAAAATATACATCAACGAAATCCTTAAAATCCTTACGCATTGTCTTGAAGATATTAAATACACCATTAGCAAACATACTGCGGCCTACTGGTGCCGACATCTACAAGGGGGGATTAGACGTTTGTACTATTCCTACCTAGAAAGGGCATGACATGCTCTGACATGAAATCTAAAATGAGAAAAGCCCGGAGCCGCCCTCTCTTTGATCTGCTGCTAACCTTTACTGGCGCCCCTAGGGCCCATCATCATTTTGATCCTTCCACCTTAATCTAACAATTGTACCTGGTGTGCGAATTAATTCTAGTAATTCATATAGTATAGTGATGTAATGCCGTGCTCTTTCAACGCAAGGACGCTTTCCTTATTTTCCGCGGCATAAAGTATTTTATCTAATATATGTGAATATGCCACTCTTGATAGTCCTTTCTTAATACTCTTGTAGATGCAATGTAAGGTCTAAAGTCCCCGTACTCTATGTCATCCCACGGTTGCCAATTGATATCATTCCAATGTTTATATCCGGTGCAGATTTGCAATGCATAAAGCCTTTGATAAGTATTTATAATAATTTGGGATGACAAATGTGGCATAGTTAATAGTTAAATTACCCTCCTCATACGCTGTAGGCTTGCTGATATTAAATTCAGTCATAATGAGGAATCAAATGCTGTAGCTGTTTGTCTGGTGATATGTCAAGACCTTGGTTCAACACCCAATTGATAAATGAGTACATAGTTAGGAGGTCATCATATTCTAAAATCAAATATTGGAGGCCATTGTATTGCATTTTGGTTGAGCAGGTTTGTCGGATTTCATTCGGTATCCTGACAAATTTTTGACTGGAAGCTGCGGACTTTGCCCACTAAATAGTCCTTTTGGCGATATGTAGTTGGGCACCACAAAAAAATCTTGTGATCATCACGAGATGATCTCGTGATTCATCCATGATGAATCATGAATCGGCAATAATTATTGCAATTTGTATTGCAATCGTGATAATACATTTTTCAAAATCATAAGTCAATATGAAACAACTATGATAGACCGCATTACCACCATTACCGTGTAGAATGAACCAGAATGTTTCGTCACTCAATGGTCATGTAAATTATTAGTAGTCATACTTTTTAAAATATTACTGGTTTCTATGCATTTTTGAACAGCTTCCATACTTCCTGATTATTCTGATATGCCAAACTTGATCTAACTTTGAATATTGATCGAGATATGACCACTTATATGTTTCAACTTTGGCTGAGCTCAAACCTCAAACCTGAACATTTCGTCACCTAACAACCTACTAAGTAAACCTATGAGGTATCCTTATTTCGTCCAACTTAAATATGGGTCTACGAGACACTATACACAAAATGGGTGACTGCATTTTTGAGCTTCTCTAATAGCAAGTAGAATCATTTTGGTATATCAACGTCTTATAGGTAGCGATATTTGAGTAGAAAAAAAAACATTCATTTATGCTATCATTTTAATAGTAGTTTGTTAGTAGAGCTCCAAATATGTGTGACGAAATTTAATTCAGGTTGCTTCTAGTTCTAGCTGTCATCTAAATCTAATCGACAATAATCATATTATATCATGGCGGCTACTGGGTGATTGCTGCAGTGATAAATGGACAATAAGCCCGGAAACAAGCCACATATCCTCGCCATCGATGAGGGGGTGGTGGAGGAGAAGTGGAATTTCGTCATCTACGGGGCGAAGAGGTGAGATTGTGACTGTGATTTTATTTTTGGTATCGGGATACCAGTCGTGTCGAGGGGCTTACCTAGAGATTAATCACGAAAAACGACCAAAGTAGTATTTTCTTAGTGGACACACAGTAAATTATAAGAAATTTTAGATACCTACTCCCCAGAAGTGAGGATATCGGAGGGTGAAAAAACGACCGAGAGTAGTGCCCACAGTAAGATAAAATACCACCAATTTTTGTTAGTGCTCTCGCAATAAATTTCTAGAAAAACGACTGGTATCCTTTATAATTCACAAATCACCCTCGAAACTACTAAAACAATGGCCTACTGCTTCTTTGCTCCGATACTACATAACTACAAGTGCTAGAGATATGGCATTATACCAACGTACTATCGATATGATCGTCCTAGATCTGCTGGTGCCCGATATATGTTATCCATCGTACATGCATCACTAGACCGCTCCGAAGTTGATGTGCATCGTGGTTGCAAGATATCAATTACTCGAGCGTTGGCGTATCATACAGAGTAGAGAAGTGTTGTAATATACCCCTACGATTGCTGTTGATTCATATTATAGTTAAGTTG
>Ga0214477_100737_pt1 | contig 20947 bp, 14 predicted proteins | sample M1_20Mar14CPVII9_FD_165058 | JGI IMG/M metagenome (GOLD analysis project Ga0214477, IMG submission 165058) | Marine eukaryotic communities from Monterey Bay, California, United States - M1_20Mar14CPVII9sort6BwellC16 | ecosystem: Environmental > Aquatic > Marine > Unclassified | place: USA...
ATCAACACTATTAATGCCGTTCAATAACTATTAACAATGTCTCGATTGATTTCTAATGCATTTGAGAGAGACAATGAGTAAGAGAAGTAATGCAACATAATCATCTACTCTCTTCCATACTTGTGTATATCAAATCGGCCATGATTATAGGACAAATACTAGTAAACAACCGCCACACCCATCCCACCACTACATAACTGATCTTAACAACGGACAATAGATTGAATTGATGCGTTTTATATCCATCTATACTTAATACTGCATTATTGCTCTACTATTATTGCTATTTTGATTTATAACAAATGCCGTCAACTTGAGACGCTATAACTTTTGATCCATTGCAGCTCTACTTTCAAAACTACCCATATTATCGTTAATTAGGTAATGACGAAGAGATTGATGTCGGTAAATAGTTCAATAGATGATGGTAACGATATCAAAACACCTCATAAAGTTTGTGTATTTTTGTTAAATTTGCCAAATGTACTATATTAGAATGTACATATCTCTCGTATAAACACACTTCGGGAGACAAAACGACATGTTATCCCATTAACTAGATGTTGGAGATGAGATTGATGTTATGGGCGATGTACTACGATGATCAGAAGATATCCAAAACACATTTGTAAGTTGGTGCATATTGACACATCATCAAAAAGGGGGTACTTATAGTATATAAACGAAGTGAATACTTGGAGAAAATTGACCGGAGTTGTTGCAATGATAACGTTATTGATCTTGTCTAAAAGATGTAGGCATTGTAATTATAATTGATATACTATAAGTACATTTAATACCTCATCAAAGTTGATGCATATCCGTAATTTTGGTGTTTTGAGTTTTTGAGCCGGTGTTTCAAAACACATTTTTTCGCTCGTCTCGTATCTCCAACGCCTCTTCCTTCATACCGCTGCTGCTACTTGCAACACACTTAGACATATCCGATGAACTACTCATATTGCAATGATACTCTATAACTCTCCCTACTCCCAAACTAATAGCTCTTCTCTCAAGGGTAGCGCGGCGTAGATTAATTAGATTGAAAGAAAAAAATGACACGTGGAATTTTAACACACATAAACTCTCCTCTTTTGGCGCTTCAATATGCTGCTATGTATTAATACTACATTGCAATTCATATCAATATTATATCTTATTAATCTACTATTAGTGCCAAATTTCGTATCAGCGGCGTCAATGGAATACAACAATCGACAAGCAAGATCAATAAGACAGCGCTAGTCGTCGAACGTTGACTATAACCAAGAGCATCGGGATATACAATCGTATCAAATATACATTGGAATCCATCATAGTCAATGTAATCGAGCCGTGAACAATGTAAGCCGTGCACATCGGAGTATTCACGACAAGATATGTTATGTCGGAGGCATACATCAACAACCAACATTGTAGTATGCTCATAAAAGAGTAATCAAACATCAACAATAATAATAATGAATGAAATGATAAATAAAGAAACAACAACCTGTTGGGATACAGTCAGCAACGACCAACCACACCCAAGCTACGACTTTAGTTCATATGCATCAAAACTATACGTCGTCTTTCTACTCCTCGTCAACTTGGGCGTGCCCCAAAAGATCATTGATGTAGCCACAAAAGGTAGTTATACCGATTCATTACTAAAGTATATATATCGAGAGATCATGTGGGTGCACGGTATAGCGACGTACACTTTGATGTGTGCCACCTTGTACATCAAAAGTTTTTCATCTTTCTTAGGCATTACAAGTTTAACCAGCATTAGCATTCTAAAGTACTCCATACAATCGGTATTAGTTATCATCCTCTATGATCTACTGATTAGGAAACCTAGAAAGTTAAAAGATAATATCTTCATAAATAGTCATCATCTTGGTCTATTTATTGCCATGTTTTATGGAGGAGGATGGCAGATTGGAAATACAAATGAAACGCTATTGCATCAAGCAAAGCTCGATGCTTCTTTATATGGATGGATGTGGTCGATACATAGCTTTGGTTTTGTATTGAAACATATCTTCCCTTTGGTTGGGATTAATGTAAAAGAAGGTGAAAGGTCACAAAAGCTTGAGGTTGTCAAACATATGTAAGTATCTTCCTGCCTTGTTCATTTCAATTCATCTTGATTACTCTCGTAATACTCATACTCGATTTGTCTATCCTTTCTTTATACTCTAACATCTATATCCAGGTACTCAATGGTAACAGCCTACTTCTATTATCAATACTTCTATGGTGAACATCAGCCTGGTATCGGTTGGAACTACCAAACAATGAGTCTCTGCACGATGCTAATTGGTCGGTTCCTCCCAAACGGTCACATTGACTTCTTGAGAAGAATCGAGATGCCTACCATGTTCATTCTCATATTGAATGGTATCCTATTCAATCACAGGTACATGCACGGAAGTATTGCAGTTGCATTCTCCATGTTAACAATCTATGTCTTCTACCACTGTTATATCAAGCGACCAGTCTCAAGGCCAGCAAAGTTTGTCGGCCCGAGTGAAAATCCGCAACTGAAGAAGTTTATAGAGGATGAGGCCGAGGCAGTACTACTCCAATCTGAATCCTCAGAGGAATCAGACTTTTCAAAGACTGCCGAAGCATGGTTTATTGGAAATACTATCAACAAGACGAAGCATGCTAAAGTTGGCCCTACATTTGAGGGGAAGGAACGGTACGATCAAGACTCATGGGCAGCTTGTTATCCTCTACACCACGCTGTCATCAAACAAGATGCTGACATGGCCGAGAAGATACTTAAAACTGGCAGGTTTGAAGTAGATATGCCTCTTCTCGAGCACTATGAGACCACTGCGCTACAGTTTGCCCGAGATTTAATAGTTAAACACAACAAGGAAGGAGCTTCGTCGGTACTGTATGTGTTGTTAAAGTATGGTGCTAATCCATATGTTAAGCCCTCTGCAGGTAAAGTCCACTTTGATGCAATGCTTGAGATTGGGCTTGGTAATTCGAAGGACTTCTTCCATCGGTATAATGATATATGTTTAGAGAAATCTCCACCAGATGAGGTTTATTCGGAGCTACCATTGATAGAGAAGTTGAAGAGAGTTCCTTTATAAACACGGAAGCTATAAACTAAAATGCACTTATTTACCTATTTTATTCTATTGATCTTCTTGTCTTTGTCTTATGGGGAACATCATCTCTTTGGTTTGAATATCATCATTGTGCACAGCTTTAGTTCGTTGCTCACTCTTCATCTCGTCCACAGACACTTGATAAGCACGTAATGTTGCTGCATACTCATCCTTAGTAATAAGCCCAGCTTTATATCCTTCTCCTACTTCTTTCAAAGACTTATCATATCCAGCTTTTGCGGCAATAATAAAGTGTTTCATTGATTTACCAATATTGCCAAAAACATGTCTCTCGACAATGCCAAGATCGTACCTTGCATTCTCGTGCCCTCCTATTGCCGCAAGTGTCATGTGATGAATACACTTTAAATTATCCATCTCAACAATTTCACCGCTGCTATACATTTCGGTAAGAATATAATTTGCCTTACACGATCCAAGCTCTGCTGCCTTCTGCCAGAGTTCTATAGTCTTGTTAATGTCCTGTGGTAATCCCTTATCCCCATCACGATAATGTACTCCTAGTTGCATATATGCCTCAGCATCGCCAAGCCTCATTCTTTTCTCATACTGCTGGAGAGTATCTTCATCGGCAATTGGTATTCTGCAATACGGACACAACTTTTTCATATTTCCCTCCTTTATTTCTTCTCTTGTTGCTAAAGCACAACCAGAACAAAGCATCTTCCCACAGCATGACATGTATATCGTCGTCACTCCACATACTCCTAAAGAATGTGGCATTGGCAACATGCAAATCGGACAATCTTCCTTCGGCGGGGGTTCTTGAAACAGCACTTTATCGGATATCTTTTTCTTGTTATAATAATACATTGTGGTACATACAACCAATAGTATGCTTATAGCATAACCAATCTGACTATTTATTAGATCCATCATCTTTGGAATTTAGTAATAATTTTTTGAGCACATCATGTGCTCACTTTTTTGTTCGATGATAATACTGCTGCTACTACTTGTAGCACATTATGACACTACTCATATTGCAATAATACTATACTTATATCTCTATTCTTTCTAATAGCTATCTGACCACAAATTAACTATTTAGATAGAAAAAGAAAAAAATGACACGTGGAGGGGAGAGATGGAGAAAAATAACTCAACTTCATCTACTCCCTCTCAACTATGCCTATTGATATCATACATTGCAATTTATATCAATACTATTGTCTTATTAATCTACTGCTAGTACGGTTCTCAATTCTTCCTTTTTGCCTGGTGTGTATTGCCGTAGCTTTGGACCTCTGTTCACTTTTCTTTCATCAATAAGCCCATATTGTCTGCTCGTATTCATCTTTTGTTGCATGTCCAGCTTTGTACCCTTCTCCTACATACTTCAAAGACCTATTTATTCCACATCCTGCTGTATCATGAAGTGTTTCAGTGCACTATTAACCCTATCTTATCATTCCCACCGCAACATCAACTTATTAATTTCTCTTATCATTCCCACCGCAACTTCAGCGCGTTGAGTCTTGCTCTGCGAATACCAGTCATCTTTTGTGCCACTTTAGCCCTTTGCTTACTCTTCATCTCATTTGCACAGAGTTTATATGCACTTAACGTACTTGTATAATCATCTTTTGTAACATGACCAGCTTTATAGCCCTCTCCGATCTTCTTTAATGATTCATCATCTCCACACCTTGCTGCAATCGTGAAATGTTTCATTGCTCTATCCATATTGCCAATTTGTTCTTCAAGAAGGCCAAGATAGTGTCTTGCAAGTTCATGTCCTCCAATAGCAGCGAGTTTCATATGATTCATATAGACGAGAGGGACACCTTTTCCTTCACAATCATAATATACACGAACAAGAGAATGATGCGCTTGGCATGATCCAAGATCTGCTGCTTCATTCCACAATTCAAATGTTTCATCATAATCCTTTGATAAACCATTACTACCATTATAATATGCAGTTCCTAGATTGAAGAAAGCATCTGCATCATTCAAGTCCATTCTGTTCTCCAATCTCTCTATCAACTCTTCATCTGTACTGTGTAGCGGTACTCTGCAACAAGCACACCAAGCTTTAATATTGCCCTTTACCATTTCTTCATCTTCCGCTTTGGAACACCCAGTGCATATTCTCTTCCCACAGCATGGCATGTAGATCTTTCTGACTCCGCATATTCCATCTGCATATGGCATCGGTAGCAAACAAATGGGACAATCTTCTTTCGGCGGAGGGTCTTGAAACAATTTATCATCGGGTATCTTGTTATAGATATAGTAAGAGTAATGATATAATATTAAATATATTGTAGTACACACAACCAATAGTATGCTTATAGCATAACCAAGCTGACTACTTATTAGATCTATCATATCTTTGGAATTTAGTACTAATGATTTTTTATGCACATCACGTGCTCACTTTTTTGTTCGATGATAATACTGCTGCTACTATCAGCACATTATTGACATACCTGATGAGAACTACTCATATTGCAATAATACTCTGTACTTATATCTCTACTCTTTCTAATAGCTACCTGACCACGAGAGTTCACACAATAACTATTAGAATTTAGATGTTGAAAAAATGACACGTGGATGGGGGAGATGAAAAGGGGAGAAGAAAAATTAAACTCAACTCCAATCCTATTGACACCGCTCACTGCACCTATTGATATCTCATATCATTGCAATTCATACCAATAATATCTCTCATTAATCTACTAATAGCCCAGTGCTTGAAATCTACGGTATCGGCGCCGGCGTGCGGTAACAATATAAAACAATGATCAAAACAATCTCCATCCTCGTGGCAGTGACATCCTACACTGCTCATGGATTATCAATCACTACTAAATCTCCACTATTTCCAATATCCCTCTCCTCTACTACTATACGCCATCCAACTCATCTGAAACTAGGACCAATAGACGATTTATCAGACTATGGTAAACAAAAGAATGAATCAGAATTAGACACACTCCGCTCGAAGCGTGAACAATTGAAAAAACAAAAGTTGGCAAATATTAAACCAAATGATGATGAACCTAAAGTTAAAGATATGACTGATAGTGAAATTGCTGCCATGTTTGCTACTAAATCTAGTGGTGGTGAGGATGGTGAAGAAGGTGGAGGTGGTATGGATGTAGACGCTCTCTTTGCTAAAGATTATGTACCAGACTTCAAAATCAAACGTCAATCCTCCTCTCGAGGCTTATCTTCCGGAGACTCAGGCGGAGTACTAGACGACCCTAACGCCGAAGATGAGAATGATGTAGGATTATTTATAGATTGGACAGAAGATTATAATGATGAGAATGAATTACATATACCTAATCGTATTGGTTTTACTACTGTTGATTGGGGTAATGGTAAGAAGGGATTTGTTAGTGGTAAATTGAAGAAGAAGGATAGGAAGATTGGCAAGTTTAATAAAACTGATTTGAAGGTAGGTACTTTGTCTATGTTTGAGCTGCGTGTTGTTTTAAGGAGTGTAAAGGAGATATGGAAGGAGAGAGATCTGTTTGTGTTTGATGTGCATATCTTATGCTCATATCTTATGCTCATCCTTTTATATTCGCTATCTCATACATACTTGTGATCGTACCTTCGGCTTATAAAATCTATTGTCTGTGCTCCCATATCACTCCTCCCTGCCTTATAGAAAGTATACGAGAAACTACAGCAGAATGGAATCTCCTTCGTTGAAACATCCGAAGCAAACCCCCTCGCCGAAGCCTTTATTAACAAATTCAATGATGAAATCGACTATGGTAACAACTTACAAGGACCAATGGTAGCATCAACATTCCCAAATCCATGGAAACACGCCCTAAAGTCGAAATCATTACCCCGTCGTGGATCACAGGCAATCATATCAGCAGCCGAAAATGCATGTGATCGTATGGGTATATCATCAATGAGTTTATATCAAGTACAAAATCCATGGTATTACATCGGCGGGTCGTCGGCATTAGCGGAGGGGATGTTAGATGTTATAGCTGATGATCATTCACGATATGTGGGTGGTGTTGATATGAGTGTTAGTAAGTTGGCAAGGTTGCAAAAGAAAATGAGAGCCGATGGGGAATTTGTATCCACAAATCAATTTGAATTCAGTTTGACAAATCGTAAGAATATGGACTTAATTGATACATGTAAGAAGTTGGGTATTACACCCATCTGTACGAATGTATTGGACGGGGGATTAGCAACAGGGAAGTATACATCGACAAATCCAACAGGGGGAGAAGTCTCAAAGGGCGAGGGAGATACCGGACCATATGCCGTACGTAAGTTGGAGAAGATGGATGCACTATTCAAGTTACAAGATAGTTTAAGGGAGAAGATTGATCAAAGGGTTGTGGGCATACTTGCCAAGTATGAGGATGAGGCAACGAAACCAAAGATTAATCGTGATATTACCACGACGCAAATTGCTATTAATTATGTCCGGGCTAAAGGGGCAGTGCCGTTGGTATCGGTAACTAATCTTAAGATGGCAAATGAACTGTTGGGATGTTTAGGTTGGGACTTGACCGAAGAGGAAGTGGAAGAGCTAGATAAGGTATGCAAATCATGTGGGGTATGAGTTTGATTTAGGCTTATGATATGTGGGGTATTATATCGGGGTACGGTTGTCAGACATTGCTGTATAATCTAAATAGATATGCTAAATAAATAGGCTTCCATTACAAGCGTGCTTGTATCTAGATATATATACTATACTATTGTGCTAGAAAGGAAAAGGACGACCGGTTGTGGAATCGAACCTTGAGACTAAGTTTTACTGACTTTATAATATAATTTTACTTCTGACTCATTGTTTGAGATCTTGTGGCCGAGTGGTCTAAGGCGCTGTGTTAAGGCCGCGTAAGTCCGTATTGTGTATTCTTGTGTATCTGTACGGAAAGGACTCTGTCCTGACTTTCTCCGTTACGTCTCCTTCCTTCAGAGTCAGAAATGGCGTGGGTTCGAATCCCATCAAGATCAACCAAACTCTTTTTTGCTTGCTTACTGAATGTTTTATACCTTTTCGGGATTACAGACGGTATTAGATGTTCATACTATTGTTTTATTAGTTTTTTTTTTGCTTTTGAATGTGTACTATGGCGTGAGGAGTATCTATGTAGCGTAGTAAGTTCAAGAAAAAAGTGCACAAGATGTGTTCGTAAATTTTACCGATGTTGTATTGAACAAAGAGAACCTTATAGATAGCTCTAAACCACCTTTTAATATCTTATATACATTATATATTTCTTGCACGATATTCCCATAAATACGACCCTAGCTTTGCAACCTTTCCTGATAATCCGTGTTCCCCGGGACAATGGTATCCTATTCTCCGGACAATTGTACAGGGGCAAAGTGTAGGGGCAATGGGCATATCCCGCACGGGATATCAATTTGGTATCCTATTCTCTCATTTTTCCTTATGTTTATTTTCACCATGACGGACAACATCACCTACTTACGCACGCCTATTCTCCAAAACTACAATAGTTAACAATGAGATGAGATACGAACATATACCTTATATAGTTATCTTCAATATCCCCGGAGAGATTTATCAGAAACATATTAGTTACTACGATATCTACACTTGTATCAGTCATGTCAAAAATTGATGGATTATGATACACCAAGCGGCCTATGCTATTTATGAAGCCCAAACACCGTCTGATACTCACCAAAGCGTGGGCCATCTAAGAATATATATCATGTAAGCGATGAGTGGTATAAGTATGCCTAATTCAATCGACATAAGGCTAAATTGATGTCGTACGCTACCTTCTCATTTTGTTTGAAAAATAGAAGCTATATCGATGTCTCTACACGGAACAATAATGGCGTTGCGACGAAGACAATATACATCAATCAACTATGGATATATGAGAAGATATTCTGCAGCATATCCAGTTTAGTTTGGCCGTATGGAGCTATTTTTAAGGTGATAATGATTAGTGATGCAAAATACTTTGCAATATACACAACATTTACTGTTATTGCAGACCATACACCTCAACAAGGATATAATATCATTGGATTAGTAACACTATGAAATGAATTGGCCGTCAGGCCGAAATTTTGGCACATTGTTACCAGTATTTAGTACAAACTGCATACATTTCCATTGGTTATTCATTGGCAAAATCTACTCAATATTAATCAATTTCATACCCAATTTTAGCCTTGCTTATTGCAATAAATAAAAGGAATCATACCTTGGCTTGTATATATTCGGAATGTATGCTTAGAGTACATATGCATACAATGTGAAGGGGTATAGAAGCAAAGATACCCATATATGACATGATTTTGCATGGGCATAATTAATGCATTGTAATGCAATAAATAAGAGTGTCTGACACATAAAACTAGTACCATTGGAAAGAGCATCAAAAACTGATTTAGATCCTTACAAATCATTATGTGAAAACCTTTATTTCAATACCAATTATCCCTATCCCCCGATCTCGTTGCAATGAGTTGATATAATTGAGTTCGATTGAAGACAATGAACGAGAAAATCCCAACTCGTTCTCTGTGATAGTCTGGCCGTCGTAATACACCATTAAACATCGTTAATACCAAAGTATAAATAATTAATTGCAAGAAGATGAATAGTAGTACGTTAGATTATACATCAAAGTCTGCATGTGATCGGAGCGAAGATACATCATCAAACAAAAAAGTGAGCACATCATGTGATCAAAAAGTTGAGAGTTGCAATAATGACGGTGTATCATCTGGTAATACCTCTGGTATTAGAAATAGCATCTCTGCTATCGATATCATATCAGATAAGATTGACATGATGTCTTATAATGATGATGATGATCCTCTGTTTCAAGATCCTCCGCCAAGAGAAGATTGCCCGATTTGTATGCTGCCAATGCCCTTTTCTAATGGAGTATGTGGAGTGACAATGGCGTATATGTCATGTTGTGGGAAGTCGATATGCAGTGGATGTATGATTGCAGCAAAAGAAAAAATGAGAAAGGGAAAGATGAAGTGGTTGTGTTTATTTTGTCGAGTGCCACTACCGACCACATACACGTTTAAGGAAGAGAAATTGAAGAGATTAAAGAAACGAATGAAGCAAAGTGATACTCGAGCATATGTTGAGCTAGGATTAGCATACAGAAATTGTGATTTGGGTTTGCCACGAGATTTAAACAAGACAATAGAATTGTGGCAGAAGGCGGCCGAACTTGGTTCGATCAGTGCCCATTACAACCTTGGCTCTTTATATTGTGATGGTCAAGGCGTTGAACAAGATATAGAAAAAGGAATCCAGCATTTCAAGATAGCAGCAATCGGAGGGGATGAAAGGGGAAGGCATAATCTTGGTTCCAATGAGTTTGAACGTGGTAACATGTATCGAGCTATGAAACACTTCATGATTGCAGCAAAGAGTGGAGAGGACAACTCTTTGAGGAAGGTAGGAATAGGGTACAGAGGGGGGATCGTAACAAAAGACGGATATGCAACTACGCTACGTGCACACCAGTGCTCCAAAGATAAGATGAAGAGTAAGCAGAGGGATATTGCCGCTGCACAGAAGATGAGTCGTTAATTCAAAGCAAGACTCATCACTCTGCACTTTATCAATTGTTTAGAAGTCGACCAGGACTATTGGAACGTAATAAGCCATTGCCCACTAATCACAGTTGAAGAGGAAAAGGAATTAACTCAGATAGTAATGGGGGATTGGGTTAGAATAACATCTAGATAGTAGTAGTATTACATATGATATGATGTTAGATAGTTTGCTACTTTATATCATACCGAATAGTTGGAACCGATATCATATCCTCCTTCTCCTTATCGTCAATACTATCTTCTTCGTCAGGTATATACTCAGAAGGCACACCATTAAAGATCATATCATTACGAACATTTCTCATAAATAACTTTGTATCAGTCAATTCACCACTTTCAATCAACTGTACAAGTTTATATGCCTCCTCTTCTAATGATAACTGCGGTACTTCTCGTTTCATTACACCATATTCTGTATGTAATGACTTTGTTACACGATGTATATAGGCTGTTGACTTTCCACCCATTAACCAACACCAACCGTCGATCTTTTCTAATAATCGTATTTCATATTCACCAAATGGCATGGTAACATCATTCTCAATTGGATCTATAGTACCACTAAGATATAATGGATATTCAGTAGTTATTATTATTGTACCGACTTTACATTGTCGTCCGATTGCTATTGATAATTCTTGTATTAAATTTGATTTCATACAACTTGAGAAGACGAAGGCAACGTCTATATCTGAGAGGTGTTCATATGGATTTGTAAACGAGCCGCATTTGAATTGTATTGGTGCCATTTGAAGTGGTGTGCTCGTTGTGTTTGTTGTATCGTCGGTACTATTTGTAATGTACGGTAGAGCATACTGAACCTTCTGATCATCAGACGTGTCATCTGTATCATTTGATACACGACATTGCTCAGCAATCAATGTAGCCACACTATTCAACCCTTCTAATATCTCTAATCCTTTGCATATCTTGAAATATGGATGTAATGCCGCAGCTGATAGAACTAGTCGTCCACTGCCACTGCCTATATCTATAAATGTCTTGTTCGCCCATGGCATCTTCTCTCTCTCTTCAGCATCCACTCCTCCTTCAACACTACCGAATCCATCTATATAATACCCCCAAGCTTTATCCAACAACGAACCAAAGAAATCAATATCAAATTCACCATACGTAAACTCCAACGGTGGTTCAACACCATCTTTAATATACTTCCAATAACCATCACTTCTTGAAATTGCATTACGATTTGAAAGTTCAGTTGGTGGATAGAGTTTATTGATGCCTGATATAACTGATGAGTAGAGTATGTTGGATAGAGAAGTTTGTAATGGATTAAAGTTTGGATTTGGTGTTGGTAGTAGTATGCATTCCTCTTCTTTATTGTTATCTTGTTGTAGTTGATGTAAACATTCGTCATTGGTTTGTTGCAAAAAGATACCCGTGACGCCGAATCTACTTAGTGATGGCGCCGATAATGATGGAAGAAGAAGAAAGGCTAAAGATATATCGAATAATATAGCACAGAATAGGAGAACAAATGCCAACATATCGCCGCCTTATTGTTATCTTATATTGTACTTCATCGTACATCCTCTCATTACATTTTGGATGATAATGTCTGTCCGTCGTTCTTTATGTCACACAAAATCTTCCTTAGTACATCAAATAATACTGCAATAGTAGATCTGGTATCGATACTATATCGGATAGTCTTGGTAGGGTTGATATATCAACAAATGACAATGTAGAAAAGATGGATATATCCGATGAAAAACTGTTTCAAGATCCACCGCCAAAAGAAGATTGTCTGATATGCATGCTGCCAATGCCATTTGCAAATGGAGCTTGTGGAGTAGGGAAGGCGTACATGGCGTGCTGTGGAAAGACAATGTGCAGTGGATGTATGATAGCAGAGAAAGATGAGATGAAAGAAGGAAATTTGAAAAAGTGGTGTTCCTTATGCAGAGTACCACTACCAGGTTCTGATGAAGAGTTTGTAAAGAGATTAAAGAAAAGGATGAAATTGAATGATAAGGAGGCTTTCAATTACTTAGGACAGGCGTATCGCGATGGTAGTGAAGGTCTAACAAAGAATTTAAGCAAAGCATTGGAATTATACAATCAAGCTGCAGAGCTTGGCTCATGCAACGCGCATGCTCTAATTGCAGGTGCATATATGAGGGGTGATGGAGTTGAGCAAGACAAAGAAAAAGGAATCCAACATTTGAAGCATGCAGCAGCAATTGGAGGGCATGAAATGGCAAGATACGCTCTTGGCATGATGGCATCTGACAGAAGAATAGCAATGAGACACCATATGATTGCAGCAAAGAGTGGACACAAAGATGCTTTAAAGAAGGTGGGAGAAGGATACAAGGCTGGACATCTAACAAAGGAAGATTATGCAAGTACATTACGTGCACATCAAGTGTCTGTGGACGAGATGAAGAGTAAACAGAGGGATATCGCAGATGAGTCGTAATTTCAAAGCAAGACTCAACAGCTGAACAACAACACAGTGGGATTGAAGTCTCAACCCCATAATAAAGACGGCAACACAAATTAAGACGACACAACCTTCTCAATGATGATGACCAATACGATAACCAATACTATCACAATATTACTATTACTCCTTTGCAACAATAACAATATAATCACCAACAACATATTCACAAATGCACAACAAATTATAACAGCAACATACAATGCAAGTTATACAGCTCCGACATGTTTATCTCCTGCAATGAAATGTGAGACAGTCGATCCATCGTGGGGCATTGATGGTGTTGGATTCTATGAACCAAACTCACCAAATACAATTGATGATTGTGATGATTACTCCAATACCTATTATGGACGTGATGAATATATAATGAAACTGTTGGTACGGAATGTAGATGGCAATATCATCACGGGAGGCACAAATATTAGAATTACAACACGAATCAATACTGCCGAGAATACAACAACAAGAGCTGTACCAGATGATGAGGAAGTTGTACACTTTTACTACACTCGAAACGTTACATCGGCACCAATTAACTGGGAGTATATAACCACCAAGACGAGAGATACCGGTGTTGGTGAATCAACGATACATACATCTGTTACATTAGATTATCAAGGAGGATTACAAGCCGTTCGTGTCAATTTGGGATATGGTATTTACACACCACAAGAATGTGCAAGTAATAGACTAACAAATGGAGATTCTTTTGTAGATGTGGATGATTTAGTGTTCTATGTTGTGCCAGGACCACCAAGTGTGAGCCCAACGTCCTCTCCGACGAATACAGACACCCCAACGATGATGCCAAGTGTATTAACAAGTGAACCAAGTTCTTCTCCATCAGGTAAGTCAACTGATGTGCCTTCTATTATACCAACTAGTGAGAGTAGTAATGAACCCTCGGTCGGGCCTTCTGCAGTTAGTAGTCAAGCTCCATCAAGTCATCCATCAAGTCAGCCCACGACCATGCCTAGTGAGAGTGTTTCTGAAATGCCCTCGGCTCAACCTAGCTCGAATCCAACAATTGGGAAGACTAGTACCCCATCAAATGAGCCTTCAATACCTCCTACAAGTAGTTGTCACCTTCGGAGTTGCCATCGAGTCAACCAATTGAGCAGCCGTCTAGTCAGCCCTCATCTAGTCAACCATCAAGACCGTCTAGTCAGACTACATTGAGGCCGACCAGTCAACTGTCATCCCAACCTTCTAGTCAACTCTCATCAAGACCTTTTGGGCAACCCTCATTACAACCATCTACTGGGCCTTCGGCAATGGACTCTTACAGACCAAGCATATACGATACTACTGCAGTACCCTCACTAGAACCATCACAAAGGCCAAGTTTATCGACGACAGATCTACTCTCATCTAATCCAACAAAAGCTAACGACTATGACTCTTTTCAATCCTCACAAACAGAAGAACCAAGCTCTGCTCCATCTGAAGTAGTGTCAAGTTTAGAACCAACAATAGAATCAAGTCAGACTGAACTACCGACAATGATCAACTCAACAGACGTGATCGGTACACAAACTCCCTCGCCAAGTAGTACTGATGATGATAATATCAATGTCGGAGATGACAATCCATTTGCTAATGACGACGAGGAACTTCTTGATGACGATGATGAATCCTGGTTTGAAAAGCTACTGCCTTTCTTGCCCAATTCATCACCATTTACAAAGAGGAACTATCTATTCGATGTGGGTATCTTCTCATCTGTTGTACTACTTAGTTTGATAATGATATAATGTAAATAGAAAGTGAGCATATCGTGTGCACTTTTTTGTGTCATAAGAGGTTCTTATGTTATGTGACTTAAACAAATAATATGGCAACACTATCAAGTTGGTTCTTATAGCACTTGTGATTTCATAAACTGTATATCGATATCCATTGCCTTCCTTAACCCGCTTTATACCCCTCTCAACCTAGGCCTTATTACACGCTGATAAACGATCTTCATTACCATCAGTGTTACAATCAAAACAGGTTTGTTTGTGATAAAGACAGTGGCAAAACAGAATGCTATCATAATAAAATATACATCAAAGGGTATAGTTCCTAAAAGTGTGGGCTCTCTCGATAACCTCCTAGATCCTCTTCTCATGCTATTATATTCTGAACTTATGATGCCAACACGAACAAGGTGTTCCATGTATCTTTCTTCAAAGTCCTCAAACCTTATACTAGAAGTCCCAATCCATTCATGAGGATATTTAATGTGAGTTAATGAACTGCCATTGACAGAAATAACGTTGTCAAGAATAGGAATAACAGTCTCTTGGCATATCTTTGCCTTCAGCCTAGTCGATGTATCTTCATGCTGTTTCGAAAGGCTTAACCTCGGCATTGGTAAAGGAAAATAATATGTATCTTCGTGATGTTTCGAAAGTCTCAAATCTAACAGTCTTAAAACAGTAGACTCTCGTAGAGGAGTTAGTCCACTGCCAATAATGTTGATACAACCCGTGAGTTTCAATCTCTTGACAGTTTGCTTGATACATGACAATACTGCAAACAAGTCATCGTCATTTAACTTCTTGGCAAGACTCGTCTCAACCTCCTCAAAGTCAAGTATCTTCCACTGGGATGAGGGTATCATAATTGCTTGACTCATCTCTGATAGTTGCTTATCTCCACGTGAATTCTGCCATGAGGATGATGGGGCAGTTAATGATACGGCAAACAGAGCCCTCGATGGATTGGGCAGAAAGGATGCCACATTCGTTAGTACCCCGACAGGAAGGTCGGTGATGTTCATCTTTGTTGGTCAACCTATCTGTACTGGTCTACCTAATCTAATCTTTGAACTGAATTACAACCGATGGTGATGATGTATGTTGTGAACTGTTTATATTTGTGGTGTAATGTATACGAATCGTAATGAATCATGACATGTTTGCCATTCATATCAATGTCTTAGTCCCACACTCTAGGATACCACACTTGACACTGCCGTTACAATACTTCACAACCTTGTACATATGATTTACTATATTACCATAATCTTAAGTACATCTTGGTGGGAAGACTCCTCTACTTGGCATGATAACAGCTAAATACCCATCAAGAAGAGGTTCTTTTATCAGTAACGATACATCTCCTTGTGTTGTTGAGCAATCTGTAGTACCGGCATCATCACTACTGTTTGATCCATCAACTAACCGATTGTTAATCTCAATAACTGTACCCTCAACACAGCATTTCAATTGTATCTCTTTATCATTTGATAATGTTACCGTGCATAATGTATCTTTGGGTGTTACATATCCATCATGATTTGCTACTTCTCTCTTACTACTACCCTCTCCCTCAGCCTTGCCACCTTCTTCAGTAGTTGTATCATTCTCCTTTAGACTTTGTTGTTTCTTCCTCTTCTTCTTCTTGGTACGCATCTTACCCCTAGCAGATTGTGAATCTTTAGAAGGTTGGATATGAAATTTGATATCATTGATTTGGGGGATGCCGTCTTCTTCTTTGTTATCACCATTCGATAACCTGCCTAGTTGTTGCTGTATAACATTACCAGCAGTTATGATACATAATCCATTGAGATGACGGTGTACTACTTGATTATAAGACTGCAATTGCTCATTTGATGCTGCTTCTAACGCATTATCTGATGTGGTATCCTCCATCAAAATGTCAAACGAGCTGTCAAAATATCGACGAGGAGAGCCTGGCCTACCTGACGACGAACGTTTATTGAATAATATACCATTATATGTACTGTCATCAGCTTGTTGCTTGTTGTTACGCCTACGTTTTCGTTTATTGCCTCCTCCATCCAGCTTTGATTGGTGATCGACTTTGTTGCTCATTTTTGTTGCATACGGATTGCTTTCTGAATCTTACTACTTTCAGGACTACTCGAAACTTCTCAAACAACAACTTGTATATTATCCAATATCGATAAGAGATCCTTCCGAATGATATATGCTCGCCACACCGCTGATAACATTACAACACACTCTACCTTTGCAATAAATCGATCAACGTTTGCTCGCTAAATATCAATTGATTCACAGTAATGAGATTGATGTTGTTGTGCTTAGGTGTTGGTACTTGATGAATAGGAAGAGGAATACACTTAAAGCTGTAAAGATATAGGGATTTTGGTATAAGTAATCAGCTGCTGTAAATGTGAGTATTTCGGCGGTGTGTGCGATGATGCCGAAAATAGACGGGTTTATCTTTTTTGTGCACATGATATGAGCAAAATTTTGTGATGGTGTATGTGAGGTGTAGAATAATGGTTACATGCTTATTAAGCTGCTGAAAGGATTCGTGGTAATGTACGGTGGTGGTTTGATATACTTTAGATTGTAAATGTACCATACGTCGGCGTTGGTGCCGAATACCGAAGTAGATTTTGTGTTTATATCATTTTTGTGCATATTATGATATGAGCAAAGTTGGTGTATGTGAATTTGATCTGTACAGTGGTGGTGATATATACACTCAACTTTTCATATGAATTTGGATTGTATTATCATAAAATTCATCCAAATTTAATACTATCATATACCACAGAGATGAATTGAGGAACAATAATACAAATGCCGGCATCGTCAAGGAAGAGAAACAAAGGAAAGGAGAGAAAAGCCAAGAAGGCCGCAGAGAAGGAGGTGGCTATACAGGAGCAGAATGAAGTTGAAAGGCGTTGGCTTATGAATTCTTGGCAAAATTGGATACGCGGGGATATCAAGGGTGGACTGACTATTCAATGCAGTCATGGATTGGAGGAAGTACTGGACGAATCACATCCTGTTTCAAGTTTCATTACTACATTTTTCATGGGCAACAATTTCAGGGGATCAATAGAGACGTATCATGAATTGTGGAATAATCATAGTTATCGTAAATTGGCAGCGGAGGCATTGACCATCATTGGAGCGAATTGGTTATTATCTTGCAAGAACAATGCGGTAGAACTTGCTGGCGGTATTGCTAGTGGCATATTTGTACTTGAAAATTACAATTACAGCGAGCCACCTGAATGGGCTTTGACTGCCTTCAGCCGGGTTGTTGCATTAAAGAATAGAGATCTTGATGATGGTTTTACACGTACTTCTATGGGTGTATACAAGCGTGATTTGCTAAAGTTCTTTCGTAAACGAATGAAGTGTTCGTGTTTGAAGAAGATGCATTTAGAGGCGAGGAAGGCCCAGTCAAAGTTAGGGAAATGCCACCATTGCAAAGTAGAAAAGGAACGTGTGTTACTAATGGTATGCAGCAGATGCAGGATTGATCAGTACTGTTCTAGAAAGTGTCAAGTAGCAGCCTCCCCAGATCATCGGGAGGATTGTGATGTATATGTCATGTTCACCAACGGACGATATCTAATGATATACCACACGGATCAACATCATAACTTAGTAACAGAAGGGTTAACAAGAACTCGTTAGGGATTGTTCTTTGCTAATGGTGTCATGTGAAGTTTTTGCTGAGGCTCATGAGAAGACAATTTCAAAAAAGCTTTATAGTTAGGGAAACTAAATACAGCATTAGTTAGTAGCCTTTTACTCTTCTATTATAAACCTTAGTCATACTACTGATACATATCAAGCGCTACGCCAAAGACCACACCTCATTCATTAATGATAACATTTCCTTCTGTTGATCTTGTACCGCACTAATATCCCAGTCATCCAACTCTGCCAACAGCTTCGTCAATATCCATGGTTCCTTCTTATACATCTTAGTCTTCCTCTCCCATAATGATACATCCGACTTCTTCCCTCTGGTTGTTCGTCTTCGTGGTTGGGATATCAAAGCCAAGTTACCAATACGTGTTGACCATTCCTCACGTTCTTCTTCACTTGACCAACTTTGTTGAATCATATCTACTGTGGCATCATCATGATCTACTGGGATGTTCTTCCTCTCTTGTAACATGACATGTGAGTTCATTCGTTTCAGGATAGCTGCGGCTAATCGTTTGCCACCGGCTGTAGCACCAAACTCATATGTGTCCATACCCTCCTTCATTGATGTGACAATTTCATCATCGTCATCATCTGATCCCTTTGGACTTCCCATGGCCATGGCATCTAACAGAGCAAAGACACGAGAATGTCGTTGCATCGGTGACGGTTTTGTCAAAGCCATCCATAGGGTCCACTTCTCAATCAACGGGAGTATCTCATCAAGATACCGAGTGATGATTGGTTTACTACTGCCACTGTCACTACTAGCGGCATATTCTAAACTTAATAGTAACTCCAATATGGCAATCTCAGCTTCCTTAGTCGATGTAACTCCCATTGTTATATCACGGAGGAATGTTAGACGAGAAATAACTATATCTCGTTGTTTCTTTGTCATACTTTTCTTGTCTGACGAGAGGAAGGCAAACTCATCCAATTGTCCAGTACGAAACTTGTACAAGGCAATTGACGATGGTTCAATCTCTTCAATAAAGAAGTCTTTACCCTGCCATGGTTGTACTTGATCTTGAGAGTTATTCCCTCCTTCTTGCTGCGGCGGCTGCTGTTGTGCTAGTCGTTTGTTCTGTAACCATAACTCTTGTCGCAACCATCGTTCCCACTCATAGACCTCATCACCTCCTCGACTACGAATCTTGGTACGTAATGCCGCACTTGCCCTAAGCAGACATGCCGATGCAATGATATCACGCCCTACCGATTTGATACTGCTGCCTTCTTCTTTCGAGGTAGGCTCGGCAGCCAAACCATCCCAAGAATCAAACGTATCATACATATCACTCTCTTCCAATGTATATCTAAAACATACCAATCCTTTAAAATCATCAACTGGTTCATTATCCATACCTTTCCGACCTTGAGACATTACTATATTCCGGGCTATTAGTGATGTTTCAGGTATACAAACTAACAAATATACACGCTCAACTATATAATCTAATAATCGTAATCGTTCACGTGTTGTTAATGTTGTTAATCGATTGGAGATGTGTATAAAGTTGTTTAAGATGCGTGTATTGGCTATTGATAGTGGTGATAGAAGTTGTGTCTTTTGTTTGGTGGTTAATGAAGTATAAGATTGTGTTGATATCTCTTCCTCAGGACTCTCAGCAGGTGTAGAAGTATCACCAACTAATATCTTATTCAACAATACATTATCCCTCTTCCTTAATGTTATCCTCATCACATCCTCCTTACGAACTTTCGTTGGCATTAACATATTACTAATTTCATTTGCCGTGGCATCTAATGCCACGGCACGTTTACCACCACCTTCATTACTCTCCAATAATTCATTAGCCTCACTTTGGAATGAGTTTCTTAAGCCAGCTAATAACAAGTTGAGTGTAACCAAGCGTTGTTGTCCATCATAGACATCATATCGATTACCCAATCCCAACTTTTGCGAATCCCAATCTGATGTTGGTACCAATGTTATTTGTGATAATTCATAATCTGTAGTTATTGTTAGTAGATTGTTACTGTTTGATATCTCCTCTCCTTTATCAGCACTTTTATTATCACTATTAGAAGCATTACCATTAGAAGTACTGCCAGTGGTATCCTCATAATCATCACTTATTCCACCCAAATTACCCAATGCAGCATCCATCAAATCATCTAATAATACATCAGTTTCCTTTTGTGTCCATTCATATCCACGTACATTTGATTCAGTTATGAATATGTAATCACGTCCATCGAAGAGTGTACCGAGTGGTAGACGTGTTGTTACTGTTGTTTGTGTTGCTGTTTGTTGTGTAGTAGTAGACTGGGGAGATGTAGGGGAAGTTTGAGGGGAAGAAGTAAAGGCTGGT
>Ga0214477_100739_pt1 | contig 20931 bp, 16 predicted proteins | sample M1_20Mar14CPVII9_FD_165058 | JGI IMG/M metagenome (GOLD analysis project Ga0214477, IMG submission 165058) | Marine eukaryotic communities from Monterey Bay, California, United States - M1_20Mar14CPVII9sort6BwellC16 | ecosystem: Environmental > Aquatic > Marine > Unclassified | place: USA...
TAATGGAATTACTCAATAAAATGAAGAAATGGAGTGTTGAGAAAAGGCGACAAGATTTGCTAACCACTCAAATAATAGCATCGGCTTTAAGCATCTGTGGACGTGATGTGGCCGATGCAGAAGCGATAGAGAATAACCTTAGAAGAGTATATGGACCAGATGGAAGACGGCGTCGATCTGCTGATGATGATACTGATACCGATGAAGAAGACGAGGACAGTGATAGCAATAGCAGTGACCTTGAAGACGAGTATAGTGATGAAAGTGATTACTAATGTAATGCAAAGAAGTCTTTATTTATGTGCAAACAACTCTTACTTTTATTCTCCTCTACCACTATTTGATGAGATTCTAATCACAGGAAACATGACGGCACATATACATACACTTTGTCTCTCCAATCGCCAACTCACACTTGGGGTTTATCAGATTAGATCATAGCATCTCCTTGGTGCAATGGTCACTCACTTCAGTAGTAATAGTCGTCATTACGGTAGTCATCAAAGTAATTGCTCTTATCAGACTTCTGTGACTTACAACTCTTGCCAGACCTTGAGGAGGATGGACAATTGTAAAAACTACCACTCTTGCCACCTTTTGGTCTCGATCCACAGGATTGACAATATCCCTCACTCTTGCCAGATTTCCCCTTGCCAGATTTCCCAGAGGAACTACCCGAGCTTGAAGATGAGCTACTGAAGAAGTTACAAAATTGCCAATCGTAGCAATCACAATCACTGTAGCAATAGTTACTACCTGACTTTCCAGACTTGCCACTACCATATTTTCCATCATCATCATCATCATCACCGTTGAAAGCTACTAAACCCGATGTCTCTTCAACAATGTTATCAGCTACAGCCGCCTCTATGGCTGCACATTCATCTAGCCAATAACAAGGAGATCGTCTGCCAAATGCTTCCAAACAACAATCCTCCATAAAAGGGAACATAATACCACGAGCACCCTTACCACGGATACAGCTTCCATTATTGCCAACATCAGGGTAATAATACCAACTTGTATCCTCACATACGTCAGTTACTGAAACGGGAGGCTAGTGTTTTGAAAAGAGAGAGTTGATGATGTTAATGGGAAAGCAGATAGGTAGAATATGCAAAAGAAAGAGTCAGTACAGTTGTAACTTACCGAAGTTGGCTGTGTTGTAATATCGATAGAGAGTAATGCAGATGTGTGATTTCGTGTAGGAGTAGGGGAGAAATAAAACGACATAACATATGAGCAATATTGATATGAGATAGATGTGAAGAAAATATGATACACTTCGAATAACTATCAACTTACAGCTACAACGATTGCACTCTCCTCGACAGTACTAGTGCGCAGACCAGCAGCAGCTTGATATTGGACGGTGTCTGTTGTATCTTCTTCAGTCCAATGAACATCAACATTATCGATTGCAACGGCGGGTGTAATAACGCTGCCGCATACCACGATGAGGGAGGCAGCCAACTTGAACGTGCGATGTAAATGTAGAATCATATTATCAGCAGTTTGTGTGAATATAATAGGTATATATTGTCTATTATCAAAACGTTGGATGGTTGATGGTGATGTTTATTATTGTTGTGTCGGTTTGTTTTTTTATGATGCATATTGTGTGCTGCATGTATGCCAACGATCTACTTTCCCAACAACTCTAAGAAATCATATATAACGGCATTTCCTTTCTATTGGTACTACCAACTCGAACAGCAGCACGAAACCTTCTGAATAAGAAAAAAACGGAGTCATAATTTCATTGCCTCATTGTGACAAACTTGCATGTGCTTGGTGGTGGGATGCATTATATGCATGAGTATTAATATTATTTAATTTAGTATCGGCATCATTCAGCAAGGTTGTTGCATTAGTCTATACCACGGGTATGGTGGCTGTTACTTTGCTAAACACGGTAGTTGTGTGCTTCTACATCGAAATCTGAATATATTTTAGTGTTGACGTCGAAACTAACACTGTTAAATATGTCAAAAGCTTACGCCTCTGAGAAGCCCATACCTCTAGATAGATTATTTATATATTGAATATGTATTGATTTGGTTAATCGATACATCAATAACATGTGATATCGAAATGGGTACATACATCGACAACAACACTCCCTGGGTGATATTACTCTTTATGTCAAGGATACCGATCCGTATCTTAGAAGTTTTTAAAAGAAACTTTCATAAGTTTCAAACAGTGGTATCTACCTTCTGTACCTTTAGTCCTCAATTTAGAATCCTATTTAGAATCATACAGTATAAAGATCCTATTGATAATATAATATACAGTTTATAAGTGTACCATTAAAATATCTGGCGCCTGTAGATACTAAAACTACAGGACGTAAAAACAGATGCACAATCTTCGAGTACCAACATTTTTTTCATTGGTATCAAGCTGGTACAGATTAATAGTAGCAGCAGTACTTATTACAGTGTATATCAGTAGTGTCAGTGGTAATTGTGACAGCAATATGGCATTTCGAATAAGATCATCTGCTTCTGCTATCTCTGCGTCTACGTCCAGCGGTAGATTATCAAAGAGTAGGCATCTTAAGCCATCACATCAATATTCACTCACATCATTGCATAATAACATATCAAGAGGTAGGAGTACTTCGACTACCGCAGCATTTGTTTCATCATCATCACAAATATTGCAATCTAAATCAACAAATCATAATACAGTCATCAGGACACTACCCACACAATCTTCACATCAGCACAAATCATACTTCTCATCAATGGCAATACCAAATAATTACATGTCACCATTATTTGCAACAATACCAACAACTGATGAAAGTTATGATAATGTTAATGATACTATCTCATTGGATTTTACTGATTTGGATATCTTCAAGGATAGTCCTACTAAGCATGAAGAAGAGGTAGATATAGGTGACAATCCTCCGATAGATGAGGCAGAGTTTGAAGAGAAGGATGTACAGTCTGTTATTAATGGAAAGGATGACAAGAATAACAATAGCAATCAAGATAACAAACCAAAGAATGATAACAAAGAAAACAAGGAAAAGAAAGAAGAAGAAGAAGAATACATAATCAAATCAAAACCAAAGAAAAATGGCAATTGGAACCCCTCCAATCCATTAGGTTGGTGTCAATCCTTCGGATCACGGTCCAAAATACTCTATTCACATTTAGAACAAACTACCAAATTAACACCCGACTCTCCCGATTATAATGATATGATACAATCATCTTCATTAACTGTACCAGATGTTACAATAGTACGCACAAAACAACAAGCGTCAATAGTATTAGCCAAATTACAACAAGATGTTATTAATAATCCATGGCGGATACATGCATGTGATACTGAAGTTATGGATATTGATTTAAAGAATGTAGGACCAGTGGGACATGGATATGTAACCTGTTTGAGTGTATATTCTGGTCCTGATTTTGATTATGGTATTGATGATGAGGGTAATGAAAGTAGTAGTAAGGATGGAAAGGAAAGTGCTAAAGGTACAATGTTATGGGTTGACAATTTAGACGACGCACAAGGATTACTACAAGAATTTAAAGATTGGTTAGAGGATAGTCGTGTCTTGAAAGTATGGCATAATTATGGATTCGATAGACATGTATTATACAATGAGGGTATTAACGTTAAAGGATTTGGAGGTGATACCATGCACATGGCACGATTATCAGACACATCACGTATGAAGTATAGTCTAGAGTCATTAACAGAAGACTTATTAGGACAACGGAAGGTACCCATGAAGGAAATATTCGGTGAACCACGATTACGCAAGGATGGTACGCCCGGTGCCATTATCGATCTACCCCCGATGGAAAAGTTACAACGTCATCCTAAATATCGTCAAAATTGGATCAAATATTCAGCATTCGATGCCAAATCGACCTATAATTTATATCGACATTTGGAAAACAAGTTGGAAAAGACACCGTGGTTTAATAAACAATCATTAATGGATTATTATCGTGAACACATGCGTCCATTTGGTGAATTGTTAACTGATTTGGAACGACGGGGGATATTAGTAGCTACTGATTACTTGGCAGATGTGGAAGTACAGGCACGGAAGGATCGAGTTGAACATGTTAATACATTTCGAAAGTGGGCAGCACAACAGATTGGTCCCGATGGACTTGCCATGAATTTGGCAAGTTCAGTACAGCTATCAACATTTCTATTTGGTGGTGCCGAGAATAGCAAGACGAAGGAACGATCTGAGATGGTACGTGTATTCAAGACACCTCGTGCTGACATTCCTGATGAGGCCATGGAGGCATATCGACAACGGGATGCTTTATTAAAAGAGGAGAAGGAGAATAATGCATCATTTACTACTACTGACGGGGATGAAGTCGAAGAGGATGAGTTTGATCAAATGAAGGCTGCCGAGCTAAAGGTATTATGTAAAGAGTATGGCTTGAAGATGTCGGGAAAGAAGGCTGAGTTGCAACAACGATTACGGGGACATTTCCAAATGATGAATAATCCTGAAACCTCCGAATCTATGCTTGCCAATGTAGATGATTATGACTCCATGACTGTTAAGGATTTACGAGATGCATGTGCTACCCGAGGCATACCCTCGAGTGGGAAGAAGAAGGCTGCACTAATCAAGGAACTTCGTGCAGATGATAGTATGATCCGAGAAGTGACAGCCGAACATATGAAAGCACCCAATACTGGTGCCGATTCCTCAATTGCATACCGTAAAATCAGTGAACTGTTGGAGGAGGCAGTGGCATCTGGTGAGAACGATGCCTTAAAAACTATATTGGCTGATATTAAAGCCAAGAATGAAGAGGAACCAAAGTATGTTGATGTGAAGATTACTAGTCTTGGTATGGTACCGGACAAGTTTACGAGTGGTGGAGCTCCTTCAGCCACTGCAGATGTCTTACGAAAGTTGGCAGGTGATCCGTTTGCTGATCCACCAAATTATGGAAAGGTGAGTGTATTTGGCTCTACTTTCTATCGTGCATTACTTTCTTCCCCTCTAATTTTGCTTCTTATACACATACCATATAGGCATACGAGTTCTTCGGCGGAGACCAAGCGGGTCATGATGCATGTGTTGCCTTTTTCTCCCTTACTGCCATTGGATCGATTGATACAATGATTGCCAACTTCTTAACCTCTCTTCAAACCCTTGCCGATGATGAAAAGCGTGTTCACTGCTCATTGAATATCAATACCGAAACCGGACGTCTCTCGTCTCGTAAACCCAATCTACAGAATCAGCCTGCATTAGAGAAGGACAAGTACAAGATTCGTCAAGCCTTCATTGCCTCACCTGGGAACAAGCTAATTGTAGCAGATTATGGTCAACTGGAGTTGAGACTATTGGCTAGTATGACTGATTGCACATCAATGATTGAAGCATTTGAGGCCGGAGGTGACTTCCATTCTCGAACAGCTTTGGGTATGTTCAAATACATCCAGGATGCTGTTGAAAATGAGGATGTGTTATTGGAATGGGACTATGCCAAGGGTGAGCCACCGAAGCCTATGCTGAAAGACAAGTATGCATCAGAGAGGCGTAAGGCAAAGACACTGAACTTCTCCATCGCATACGGTAAGACTGCTCACGGGCTGAGTGCAGACTGGGGAGTATCAACAAAGGAGGCAGAGGAAATGCTTCAGGCGTGGTATGACTCTCGACCAGAAGTAGAGCAATGGCAAAAAGATACCAAGGAAATAGCCAAGGAACACGGCCTCACACGAACATTAATGGGAAGATATCGTCACTTGCCACATGCCAAAGGGGGTAGTATGAAAGCCTTAGGGCATGCCTTAAGGGCTAGTATCAACACGCCTATCCAAGGAGGAGCGGCTGATGTCGCCATGATGGTAAGTTTTTTATGAGGGTTTTGATGTGTTGAGGGGATGTATCTTATACCATTCATCCTTCTTCTTACATCCCAAAAGGCCATGATCAAAATTAATGACAGCCCGATACTTCAAAAGTTAGGTTGGATATTGTTGATGCAAGTCCATGATGAAGTTATATTAGAAGGTCCAGAGGAGACCGCTGAAGAAGCATTCGAAGAGGTGTTGAAGTGCATGCAAGAACCCTGGGTGAATGGTTTGGAGAAGACAAAGGTACCATTACTCGTTGATGGATCATGTGAATACGATAATTGGTACGATGCAAAGTAAAGCGTCACTCAGATGTATATAGTAGGTATCATTCTTAAACTTAATACGTTCTACTAAGAAGAAAGCCCTGCAGATGGATATCTGTAAACTGCCATCAGATCTCAAATCAATACAAATGTACAATTAGCTACAAAGAACCTCACGACTTCTCCTTCTGTTTTTTATACCTCAACCTTCGATTCAGTTGGTTCTTTCTCTGCAAAAGTATAACAAAGGAGAAAGGTTAGTTAGCATGCATGCTAAACACAAAATCATGTCATATCAACATTGACTGCTTACCTGATAAAGAGTAATACCATCAGAATCCTTGGCTTCACTAGCTTTCACATTGGGCTTCCCTAAATCGGTAAAGATAAATCCGCCCGCCAAAAGTGCATTAGTTAAGGACAGATCAGGATTCTGTACTCTGGCTTGTACTGCCTTATGCATTCTCTGATCTCCACCCCTTCCAGGCACTTTGAATTTCGTCGTTTTAGCTTTCTTCTTCTTTCCTTCTACTTTCTTATTAGCACTTTGTGTTGTTTTACCACTTCCCAATTGAGATGAGTAAACACTTGCAGCATCTGAGCTGAGCTGGTTGCTTTGTATAACACCACCACCCTCTTCAATAGCAAGTCTTGATTTCATAAAAGCTTCAACTGACCATTCAAGTGTACCACCCAACTCCTTTGGTATACAACGTCTAGGCATTGAACAAGCAGCAAGAGAATCAATAATCATCTCTTCACTTCCACCATGTAAAAAGACGGTTTGCCTTTGATTCATAGATAATAACGCTTTGACCGCTGATGCTACCACAGGAAATATATCGCACCTTACAAAATGCCATGATTGGATTTTGACTGGGAAGGTACGATCAGCCGATCGACAAGTCGCTATCAAGGGTAACAACGATATTAATTAACATGAGCTGTGATGTGAGTATCATAAAGACAATGTAAATAAGAACATACCTAGAGCCAACTTAGGCTGAAAGTTTCGTAATCCCATATTCGTGTCATTTGACAGCATGATAAATCCATTCTGGTTTGTTACATAAGTGGTTAGATCACAGTTTGAGTTGTATCCTATTTTGTAACATATAAGGTAGACTATAGATACTACTCACCTTTCGGATGGATGGATTTTCCAACCCAATATGCATCAGATACCACCACAATTGAATTACCCTGTGTACATCATCCCCTGCTGGTATCATTGAAGATTTTCCATAGATAATTCCTTGACCAGATTCACTCAGCTCGGGTAATAAAGTAAGAAGGGGATTCCTTTTTAAGAATTCAACATTATCCTTCATTGCTCCTTTTATAATACATTGAAGTAAGTGTAATGTGTTTTAGAAGAACCAAATAAATATACCTCTGTCATAAGAGATACACAAAACCACTTTTATGTACATACCATTCAAAGTCATGGGAAGAATGTATTTATCACCAAAAACTAAATGACGATGATGCCAATATCTTAAGAGTCTTGTCAATGCTCGCTGTATATAATAAGAGGGTCATGTAAATCAGAAACAAAATCATAACAAGACAAACTATACCTTTGCAGAGGACACAAAACTCATGATATATACGCTATTGCAATGGGTACCACATACACACCACACTTACATCAATATTAAAGTTTTCAACACGTATAAAACCGAGCAAATGTTCATCCGTAACTAAACTCTTATCAACTTGTTGCGCATAAACTAAAGACATCTTCTCATCGTGAGGAACATTTGCTAACTTTTCTTTTAGTTGTGATAGAGCCGTCTGTTCATTATTGATAAGAAGAGATGTATTTGCAGTATTTTCTTTATAATCTTCTTTTGCAAATGGTTTTACTGAGGTAGGTCTGTTATTATTATATGAGTCTGTTGATGCAATCATGTTGTACCTGCTGCATATGTACTGAATACTGATTATTATTGTTAAGCTACTTATTGTGAGATGATAATGATGTGATTGTGTGATGAGATGATATATGTGTGTTGATTTCTGATTGATCAATTTTTAACCTTGATATTTCTGACACTTCTCTTCTATATATACCAATAGGGCTTACTCCACATATGGCTGTATTATTATATCAATTCTATGCAGTATTTGATAAGCAGCGGCGAGAGGTAGTAGTATGTGAGTTGATGTAAAAGAGGCCTTTTATTTTTATTCAGGCGAACTCAAAGATAGGTATCTTTTTTAATGCAATCTCGGCTTGTAGCAAGTGTTGCAATGTTGATAGGTTGTTTAGTTGGCGCCTTTATATGTCGTATACGCATATCAAATAAAGCATACGAAGCACTACTGACTTAACTCATACTCGAAGAACCGCAGCATACCGTAGAGAATCTTTTTATTCCACAACACAACACATCAAACTAATATTATAATCATGCGAAGACATACAACAACACCATTACCACAATTAATCTATCCACGTATTATTAACCTACGTCGTCGTATTAAGAAGCTAATATATAAACCACTACTCACTTCTTCTACTACTAATGATAATAACAACAATGCAAGTATCAAGATATATGTAGGACCAACTCATAATACATTCATATCATGGGAAGAAGCTATTAAAGAAACATATAATGAGATTAATGTAGGCGATTCATTCAGTCCAGCTAGTGTTACTACCATTACTGAAGAGGGCGAAGAAGTGAAGGAGTTTCCATGGACACAACGTTGGTTTCGAGTTGATATACAGCTACCAAAATCTGATTTGCAAACTAACAAAGTGGAAGAATTGTATCTCTACTTTTTAGCGCATGGAGAGTTTACAGTATATACTTCAATAGGTGATGTTTGGTGCGGTGTAGATCCAGTACATGATCGTATACCGCTGTCATCTCTTCTACAACAACAACAAATTAAGGATACTACTTCATCTACATTAACAATCTGGTTAGACGGTGGACAATGGCAAACTGGCTTTTGGTTTGGTATATATACAACCACCAACAGATGAGTTAGGATTTCGACTATTACAAGTTGAATTGCAATCCAAGAATATAGTAGCGAATAGCATCTTTCATGATATAAGCATGTTAATTGAATGGATTGAATACAAATACGAAAAGGAAGGTATTCCTTTGAATACCGAAAATGGATATTATCAACCATTGACGAATGTACCGCCTTCTCTGAGACGAATATTGCATTTAATGAATAGAGCTTGTGATGTATATGATAGAAGTAGTGGAAGTAGCACTGATGCATTAGAACAATCATTGGTAGAATTGAATGATGAAATCAAAGCGATCTACGATGTAATGACAATAGATACCTCCTCTAATCAAGATAGTCACCAGATGAACATGAAAGTTTGTCATGTCGGCCATGCACACATGGATCTAGTCTGGTTATGGCCTGAACGAGTTACATATCAAAAGATTATACATACCTATTCCAATGTACTGCAATTAATGAACTCTTATCCTACCTTTACATTTACAATGAGTCAACCACCACTATATTATCATATCAAAGATAAACAACCAAAGTTGGCTAATCAGATCGAAGAGAAGATCAATGAAGGTCGTTGGGAGTTTACTGGTGCATTAGAAGTTGAATCGGATACTCAGATACCCGTTGGAGAAGGCTTGGTACGATGTATATTGCATGGACAGGATAGAATCAAGAAAATTACAGGAAGAGTTAGTGATACTGTCTGGATCCCGGACGTCTTTGGTTATTCTCAGTGTTTACCACAAATCTTTAGTTTGGCCGAAATACCCAACTTCTTTACGACTAAGATTCTATGGTCAACGATATCAAAGTTTCCTCATAACTCCTTTGTTTGGATTGGTCCAGATGGTGAAGAATCATCAGTATTAACTCATTTGGGTGTAGTTGGGTATTCTAGTAAGATATCAATGAAGGAGATAATGGGGGCATCAAGGAGTTATCAACAGGCTGATGTACATGATGAGGTGTTATGTGAGTGGTGCCATATTGTTTTGTATGTGTCTTGAAGCATTGCGACTTACCCATGTTCTCACCACCAATGCCCTCTTCTATATTCCAGGCCCATCAGGATATGGAGACGGAGGCGGAGGGCCAAGTGATGAGCAACTCGAACGATCTCTTCGCTTACAAAACTCCTTTGTAGGCGAGACTCCATCCTGTAGATGGGACACATCCAGCTCATTCTTTAAACGCTTGGCATTAGTAGAAGATGAGCTTCCTGTATACAGAGGAGAGCTATTCCTTGAGTATCATCGTGCAGTTCATACGACACAATCAGAGTTCAAGTACAACTTGAGAGCGTGCGAGAGAGCATTACAAACCAGCGAGGCACTTCGTGTGATTAGCGGTAACTTTGAACCATTGAAGGTATCTGAAAGTTGGGAACGTTATCTGTTTGCTCTATTTCATGATGCTACCCCAGGATCCAGTATTCATTCAGTATATCAAGAATTGAATGCAGAATTGTCATCACTAGCAGAACGTCAACTTGCGTTGGCGATTGAAGAATGGTCCCAATCCTCTTCTGAGGTCGATGACAGTACTACCACTTCTTATACAATTATCAATCAATTGGCATGGGAAAGATTTGACGTTGTTGAATTGCCTACTGATGCGCAGCTTGAAAATGATCTATTTCAAGGTCAAATTCAACTCATTGAAGGAAAGGCATATGCGTTGGTGAAGCTTAAAGGGTTAAGTGCTTCACCACTCTCTGACCAAACAATAGATACATCCACTGAAATGAAAGCAACGCCCAACTCATTATCAAATGGAATAGTAAATGCTGAATTTGATGAGTACGGTCAGCTATGCTCAATGTCTATTCATGGAGAGCACATGCTCTTGTCAAAAGATAAAGTATCATCTTTTTCTATTCACGATGATAACCCAGAAGCATATGATGCATGGGACATGGACCATCATATCATTTGGATGCAACAAAATGCAATCAAGGAACCTGTAGTCCTTCGAGTAGTTGCTTGTGGTCCTGTAGTTTCAATACTAAGATCAGACCCTATTCAAATCGGTATTAACGGAAGCTCAATGGTCATTGAGTATAGACTCTATGCAAAACAAGATTCTCTACAAGTATCTTGCTCGGTGGACTGGAAAGAAACACACAAGACGCTGAGATATCAAGTCCAAACAGACTATCGGGGAGATGTTGCAAGATTCGGAGCTCCCTTCAACTTTGTTGATCGTAGTCAGATTCCACAAACACACAAAGAAGAAGGCCAATGGGAGGTTCCTGCAAGCCGATGGGCATCAATTTTGAATGGAAATGGCGACGGATTGTCAATCATTACACAAAGCAAGTATGGTTTCAGGGCAAAGATGGGTACACTGAGCTTTTCCTTGTTACGTAGCTCTACATGGCCAGATCCAATTGCTGACAAGGGGAAACACATCATCCAGTTTGCAATAGCAAAGCATCAGAACAATTTCCAACACTTGGATGACGGTAATATTATGATTCCAACTGCTGCCAAGGCCGATGAACTGTTCACTAAACCTCTAGTACTGACAACAAACAATTTGACATCATTACCACAACCTTATATTCAATTTGAAGAGCTGGGCAGTGCAGTACCATCCTGGGTAATGCCCAGCATGAGTGAAGATCATTGGGGTAAAAGCTTTTGTATTCGATTGCATGAGGTCGCAGGAGCTAACACCAATGTATCCTTTTCTTTACCCCATGATGGTAAGGTTGTTCGAAAAGTTGAGACAGTAAACTTCAATGAAAAGATATTATCAAAGCTAGAAAGTAGTGACGATGAGAGGCAAGAGACATCATTGATGTACAATGTGTCAGTTGGAGCGTATAAAATCGTGACCATTAGAGTTTCATATAAGTAGATGGGAAAGTAATAAGTGCTATTCCTCACATTTCTAGTATGTAGTGCCCATCTTTAGTATAGTCTTTCCCTCGGCTCAGAACCCTACCCGTAATGGAGGATCATCAGAATCAATCGGCTCATCTCGTTTTGATATTATACCCATCTTTGAAAGTAAAGATAACAGGCCGTTGTTAAGGAAGAGTATGCCAAACAGAAGCTTGTCTGCGGCCCGTTTTATATCGAATGGATTCGTTGGTGAACTATTCACTAAGCCTTGAGCAATGCCAACTGTTTGTAGTGAAGTTGAAGAAAAGTTGAGATGCATATCATGTATAAGAATCCACTAAGCAACACGATGACACATACCTCCAAATGCCCATATCCCAACGATCATATTCAATATAATAATCTTCTTGTCCGACAATCGTTTCCTTTCAGCCGCATTCTTCAATACATACAATATGAAACTTAACAATCCCAATCGTCCTATACTTGATAATGTAATGCTTACAGGAAATGAGAACAAGCCGCCGCCGAGTAACCTCCATTCTGTTGTACATTGAATACCAATTCAGGTATATTGAACAGTATATTATTAATTGTTATAAATATCCAAAATGTTCTGTAGAATGTAGCTGGTCTTTCATCAGTAACTGCGTAATCATTTCGTACTTGTTTCAATCCTTTGTATATCTCTTTGCATATGTTTTTGATACGTTCATTACGAGTTGTGCCGAATCCTCCAACACTATACTCCCATCCAATGAATGATGTAAATGTTGTAATAAACTTGGTAAGTTGCATTGTCAATAGTGCTATTATACCTCCCATCATTGCATTATTGTTAGAAGATGAGGTAGATGAGAGTAGTAGGACAGCTTCTGCAGGAAAAGTCAATAAACCAGTTATCCCGAAGAATAATGTACCCAGATTCAACCGTTTATATATATTTGATGTATTGTTTGATATAGAGCTGGACAATATACTGCATACCCCTGATGATAGGAATAGATATCCTAATGACCCTGCTGTAAATTTTGGTATTAAGTTTTGTATCTTTGGTTGCAATGTGGAAGACAGTACACTAGATGATGACGTTGATAATGATAAAACGGTACCAATATTAACAATTAGTAATAGACCTGATAGTATACTCGTAATGGTTGCTAGTTTGTACCCCAATGATAGGTACTTAGGTGGTGATGTCAATACATCATCATTGCTCTTTGTATTCGTCTCAATAATATCATCAGTGATACTAGTGTTATCTGTATCTTCTATTGGCAGATCGGAGTCGAAAGTTTCATCACTATTATCTGCTGCAAGTAAAGGGAATAGCGAGCCATCTTGAAGACTACATCCATACTGACGATTGGAAAGATATGTGGTTGCAATTTTCGTAACATGAGATGTGCACAAATTATTATTATGATGGTGGTATCCTTTGCAACAACTCGAACAACTTAGCCGACATGATGAAAATGGATATACTAATACTGCTGACGATAGTAATAGTATGAACACAAGAAGTAGCAGTGGCGCCATTGAGTCATAACAAAGAGGGGTGGAGCGAGGCGGTGGGTTGGAGTTTGGGATATCAATGATAGAATAAAAATGGAGGTTTGGCGAAGAAACAATCGAAATCTCAACTCTCTTTAATAAGTCAATAGCAGCCACGGCCTTATCTCTATTATCTAGTTATCTCTCATTAATAATACGTCAGATCATCTTTAGAAGTTCATTGTCCAAATTATTCTACAGCGTTAAAAATATAAAAGTATATACAATTGCTGCAACACAGACCAAAACTCAACTCTCAATAATGTCTACTCAATTCCCACCATCAACATTTCCAACTATGAGCTTGGGACCTCCTGCCGATCTAACCTCTCCCATTGCTAACACGAACACACAACAATTGAACATTCCACAAGCAGATGTACCAAATGTCATAGCAGCACTTCGCTGCTGCTCATCAACTGAACAAACACAACGACAACCTGCTGAAGAACAATTACAACAATGGGAAAATGCATTACTTGATAGCAGTAATAATGGAGGCGGTAGTTTAGTTGATATTGGATACCTATCTAGTTTATTAACTATTCTTAATGATTTCCCCATCCCTCCCATACATGCAGGTTATGAAGATAATATACGATTAATGGCAACAATCCTCTTCAAAAATGCAATACCAAAAGTATTTAGTGTAGAATTATCTTCCGAGTCAGCATCATCCAGTACAGCACCCGAAATATTACAAAGACTACAAGCTGAAAGAAATAACATTCGTGAAATATTACCAAGATTAATACTGACACAACGGAATTCAACGATAGTATTGCATTTACAATTATCAATGGCCAACATTGCTATCTACGACTTTCCAAAACATTGGCCCAACATGCTCGAGATATTATCACAAGCAATTACTAGCCCTTCTTCTACAAATGAGCAGCGCATACGAAGTATTAAAACATTACGAATGTGTTTACAATCTATACGACAACGCAAACTTGTTATACCGAATAAGGGCAGTAAGAAAGGTGGTCGTGGTATGTTATTAATGGGTAATTTGGGAAATTTGATTGGTGCAGCTGTCATCGAGAGAAAGGAGATGCATGCCAAGGCATCAGCCATTTTTGAAACTGTTGCGCAAGGTATTGTTCAGCATGCACATAATGCTGTCAGTGGTGAGGCCTGTGCTAAAAGTACACAAATAATGATAAACGAAAGATGGCAAGCTGAATCAACATTAGCAGTGGGATTTATCAAATCGATGATGGAGTTACTACCAATGGTTGAGATTGATAATGTTACTACCGATCCACGTACACCAGCAGTACGTCAGTTACTCTCAAGCTTAACTCAGATTGCAAGTGCAGTCAAGGCATACCCGATCGAGACTCCCAACATTCCTCAAATCTTATCAAACATACCCAATATTCAACAAGAATATACAATCAAAATGGACAAGATATATCGTGCAACGATTCTTTGTTGTATATGTGCCATTCGTACCATGCCACAGTTGTTTGCAAGTAATGTATCAAGTATATTGCAAACAGTTGTTGAACCAATCTTGTTATTGGATACAACTGTACTTCAGAATATGCCTGTTAAGAGGTTAATGGATATGACTGGATTAATTAGGATTGTATTATCATGTGCCATGTATGATGAAAAGAAGAAAGATTCGTTATTATCGGGCAAAAATAATGCTGTATTAGCTTTACTAAGTGGCAAAGGGGGTGGCGGTGGTGGAGATAGTGGTAACAATCCAAATGAAGACCCGGGAGTAGTCGAGGCACAAGCTACCGTCACGGCTCTATTGGCCGAGGGTACGATTGAACGATTATGCGAGGCATTGGTTGGCAAGTTTTTACGACTAAATCAAGAAGAGATCGAGGAATGGGAAGCGGATCCCGAAGGTCGATATGAGACAGATTTGTCGGAGAAGAGCTTGTTGGAAGCGGATAGTCCCCGTCACTGTGGCGGGGCGCTGTTATTGACACTCATGAATCGAGAGACGGATCGTGTATCAACGACATTATTGAATTTGACACAGCAAGTTCTCCAGCAGGGAGGAGAGAATGTAAACGGCATGCTAAACCGAGAGGCTTGTTATAGAAGTCTAGAACTGTGTCATACAGCAATGGTTGGTAGAGGAGAAAGGCGTCTCAACTTTTCGGATTGGTATCAAGCCGAGTTACTTCCTATATTGCAAACAGATTTGGGTGAGAACTCTCCTGTTGCAATGAAGGCAATGCAAGCACGAGCAGTTCAAGTTGTACAAGCCTATTCTACATCCTTGAAGACCGAAGAGTATGGGACAGCCTTCAATACTGTTGCTCGACTCGTTGCCGCCAAAGATTTAGTTACTGCCTTTTGTGCCGCAAGATGTATCAACCAGCTAGCTCTTCTCCATATCAAGGGTGAAACAGAGAGTGCTGAGCTTGTGGAAGTAAGATCTCATTCTGTATTTGCTTTAGGAAATGCATTTAGCTTGGCAAATCGGGCGGAGGCAGACGAGTGTCTCAGGGTTACGCTAATGTGCATATCCGCAATTGTGGAAGCAAATGGATTATATCTCGAGCCAGTTCTACAAGCTATTGCTGAGCAGCTTCCAGCTTTGTGGGAACGAGCTCAAGATAGTGTTACTATCCATTCATGTCTCGTTTCTGTCCTCAAGCATCTCATAATGAAGATGGGTTACTCTACTATCGAGAATCCTCATGTTCAGAAGGTTCTCTTCCCATTGCTCGATTACTGCACTGATATCTCCGTGCCAAACCGGGCTGATAATTTGTTGGAAGACGGCTTAAGCCTCTGGCTTGTTGTTTTAGTTTCATCAAGAGTAGCAACAATGGGACCTTCACTTACAAGTATGCTTCCTCGTCTTGCTGATATCCTAAGAGCAGGTCTCGAGCCCTATTTATCTTTGAAAGTTCTTCAATACAATGCTCTTCTCCTTGGTCAACAAGTACTTGAGCCTCATGCTGATACTTTACGGCAGCTGCTTATCAACTTGACAAGTTTCATCTACTCGGAACAGGAAGATGATACGATGGGGAACAGTGATAGAGCGACGGGTGGGGATAGAGGAACGACGACAGTAAAGAATGCGATTGCCGCCCTGACATTTGGTTATGGAATCATGCAACTTTATCCAGAGCTATCCCTTGGAATTGTCTCCCCGGCTGTATCCAAACTCATAGCCAATCTTTCCAGTAACCGCCGTAAATCTGCACCCGTGTTAGAAGCTCTTTTTGAAACTTTTGGGCGCATCCTTTGGGCAGCTCCGACTTGCATGGACGAGATATTTGCAGGCGATCCAAACTTAGACAAGAATATTGGTGGAATAGTTCATCTGTTTCTTAGTGTTGTTACATCTGTTCCTGTTCTTGCTGTGATAAGTCCAAAGGCTCAGAAGATTGTGTTTATGAATCAAAAGAAAGCTATGCTATCTCTCTGCTCAGCAGTTTGTAGATCACCAAGAGTTGCACGTGTTAGTGGAAACGAGGTACTGAAATTTACACGAAAATTGGCCGAGGCGGAGGTCAAATCTGGACTAGATTTGGATACATTGGTTGAGGCTGCTTGTGGGAGGACGCGCAAAGTAGTAGGGGATGGACCGCTTGGTGATGCTGCAGCAAAAGCAGCTGAGAGTTTGAAATCAGAGTAAGTTTGTTCTATGTATGGATATTTGGTACATCTCTTTTCTAACCTAATATCTCTACTGATATACCAAACAGTCCTTTATTGACTGTCAGGTTGAAAGAAGCGTTAGAAAATGCGGAGAGAGCAGTGGCTAGTGTGTCGTGTTGATTTTGAGTTTTTGTTTGTGTACCACACAAGATAGAGATAGATTGCCTTGCTCATATCATGTTTATATTTATACGTTGGCCTACCCCTATGGTACAAAAAAGATACCTTACGTGTACTGGGTATCCTTTCATTATCATTACTTTCTTCTCCCATTCCTCAAGTATGTAACATATATTTGTATACTACAAAGGACGTTTCCCAGCTGTTATTGAACAATTAACCTACCTACCTTTATTCACCTCTATGCAGTTTTTATGAAGGATACCTTCGCAAATAAGACCAAGTCTTAGAATAAAAAGACTAAACGGTCATAGTGAGTCAATACGACCCCGCCCAGCCACTATTACACCCCTCACCTCTTTCATTGCCTTATAGTTGCAATTGAGTCAAGAGCATATAGGTTTATAGAGACTCAAGATATGAACAAAACATAGGAAACTTAGAAATTAGTTAGTATTGGTAATAAAGCATTTGCAAATTGTACTTCATTAGAATCTATACGAATACCAAGTACGGTTATATCAATTGGCAATGATGCATTCAGTCACTGCACGTCATTAAAAGAGGTTATATTCAAATACTCAACAAAGTTACATTTTGGTAAAAGAACATTAGTGATTGGTAAACGAGCGTTCAGTGGTTGTACTTCATTAACAAGTATATCTATACCACCAATATTGAGTGTGATTGATGATGAGTTATTTACTGATTGTGATTGTTTGAAAGAGATTACATTTAGTGAGGGAATAGAAAAGTTCGGACGGTGCAGCTTCGGTGGATGTATAGCACTGGAAACGATATGCTTCCCGTCATCTCTAACTGATATAGGCGAAGATGCATTCCGGAATTGTACAAAGATAAAAGAAGTTACATTCAATGAAGGACTGTGTACGGTTGGTCGATGCTCATTTGGAGGATGCAAAGCATTAGAACATATAAAGCTACCCCAATCAATTGAAAAGGTTGGCAAATGGGCCTTCCGTGATTGTACACGGCTACAAAAAGTCGAATTAGGTACACAACAAAGATTAATAATCAATCAACATACCTTTGCAGGATGTACAAAGTTAGACAAGAGTATGATACGAACAATGATGATGGTTACAAATAAGATGAAGGGTAGTTTAGATTTGAATACAAGTACTAGTGCCAGCGTAGAATCTGTATCATTGGTTACTTATGATGAAGATGATACTACCATTGATACCAAGTTTACTGATGAAACTCCAGTTTTAGAAAGGACCAGTAGTAAAAGGAAGAAGAAGTCCCGAACAGATGGGGCTATGATTGACGATAGCGAACGGAGTGGTGAGAGCAAACACAGATCAAGAAGAAGGAAACACAAGAAATCAAAATCAAAGGGTAAACTTATAGATGACAGTGACCGGAGTTGTAGCGGAAGAAGGAAACATCATAGGAAAAGCAAGAGTAGGAGAAAAGTAGACAAGAGTGAACGATCAAGTGAGAAGAGCAGGAGTAGTAGAAGTCAAGTTGATGCAGGTGTAATGAGTGAAAAGAGTGAAATAAGTGGCGTATGGTGATGCTGGTTTATATTTCTTCATCATATACCATGCCATAACGTTTTCATATCCGGTAATACTGCAATACTAAACTCCTCATTACTGCTACTCTCCTTCATCTGCCGTCTTAAACATTCATGAATTACAACGTGCTCACAAGCATGTTTATAATGATTACTTGCAAACTCTGTATCTTCCTTGTTATAACTATCATATCTACATTCCATATCATTTAGATAAACATCTGTACGATATATCGTTAGTCCATTAAAACATGATCGTACTGGTACTGGTTTATAATTATATGTTGCTGATGAATGTTGTTGTGTAGTATCATCCTTTATCCTACCTTGCTCTATGAAGTATTGAACTGCTTGCATCTGATCCATACTCGACAACTGTTCATTTACATCATGCTCATTATTGTCTAGAGTAGTTCCTCTTTTGATTGACGATATACGATCTCGATGTAACCACGCATTAGGCAATAATATAGTTGAATATGAATCATAATATCGGGTAACATGTCTCTGGAAGGCGTTATCACAGTTTATGATGATGAAAGAGAGGACATTATAACATATGTTAGTACATGAGATATGCAATGGCAATCAATAAAGGCAAACAAAGGTCAAACAATACTGTACACACGAATTCATATCATAAAACAATACAAACTCGGACTTTCCTGCTTTGATTTGGAGTATACCGTCATTAACCCGTTTGCACATATTGCTTGATATGATACTGATGACGGAGGAGCAACTATGTATTGGTGTGTTGTCTCAATCAAATCAGATGGCGACGGATAAGCCAATAGGTCAAGATCTAATACAACAATTGCAGAGTTTCTTTTCCATTTTGCATCCTTGTTATTAGCAGAATGAGATGATTTCAATATGTTATATATTTGCTGTCTTTGATATTCTCTTGATCGTTTCATCCTTGCTATTCGATTGTTCTTATCGAGTGGATTGTTAATGATCTGTTGATCATCTGATATACTTGCTAATAATGAGCTATTATTATTGATATATGATTGTCGTGTCATTTTATATATCTCCTCGTCACCAGGTGATAAACTAACATTGATCAACTTCATACATTCGGGATAACCATCATCAACATTATCTAAAGACTGCCCATAATGATGTGCCAAAGCAGTAATCTTTTTATCCAATGATAGTTCACTATCTCGTTCAGACAATAGTATATAAGATGGTATACCATAGTTACATGCTGCTTCAACTAGAAAAATTATTGCCATATCTGATGTAGTATTATCTCGGTATGACATTCCTACAATTGTTAGTATGTTATTGGGTTGTTGAGTAGATGATTCATCTCCTAATATTGGCGGAATATCATGATAATCATAATCGGTACTTATTGTAATATGATGTGATTGATAATATGATGCAACATAAGTTAAGTACATGATGACACAAATGATGAGGATTGTTTTCTTCCATGTTTGAAATCCTTGCTTCTTTACGGTCACCCGCCTATGATAATCAGGAGAATTAATAATACTAACACCCCTTTTTCTACCCATCACCGTCGCTGCCATCTTCTTGGAGGCTATGCCGACACAACATGATGAAAAGTGGCGACTAAACGGATACTTTTATTCCTTACCTTACTTTATTTGATATCAGCCATCTGCCTCATCGCCTGAGCTCCTCTCTCTTTTATCATGAAGTCAGCAATAGAAATAGTAGGCGGCAGTGAGAGTGTAGGTTTGATGATTGAATAGTTGTGCTCTAGTGGAGTGCTCTATTGTCTAGGATACCGACAAAAGATACCCAAAGCCAGGCCAAAACATATATAAATCATATCCTTTGTCTACCTGTAGTATATACATAGGTATGTTCTAAATCAGAGGTAACTTTTATCCAGTTACTGCTAATCTATTGACAAGCTATTATCCTCTGTAGATATATCATCAACTGCATTTGTATCAACTCTATTCTCTTCATCCTCTTTGCCGTCATGATAATTTTCCTCATCTTTACCACGATCAACATCTTTACTATCGTTATTGACATGTAACTTCTTCACCCACCAAGGAACGACTGCATTTTTTAAGGCATGCTGTAT
>Ga0214477_100740_pt1 | contig 20908 bp, 15 predicted proteins | sample M1_20Mar14CPVII9_FD_165058 | JGI IMG/M metagenome (GOLD analysis project Ga0214477, IMG submission 165058) | Marine eukaryotic communities from Monterey Bay, California, United States - M1_20Mar14CPVII9sort6BwellC16 | ecosystem: Environmental > Aquatic > Marine > Unclassified | place: USA...
AATATGCCTAGATACAACACCTATCGTCAAATGAGTTTTTTCATGGGGGAGGAGGATGCAGGTAGGAAAGGGAGGCACTGGCAAGTATTGAGGTGGGAAAGGAGTACAACCAACACAACAATCAATCAATATACTATATAAGGGAGAGAAAAGTAGTGGGTCCAGCCGGGAGATATGCCTTAGATGGTCAGATATGGAGGTGGATATATCATGTTGTGAGGCTGATTTTGAGTGGTGATACAAAAGCATGGTATTACAACGATATTGTAGGATGAGATGGAGTGTTTCATATTGGACAAAAAGCTCACAAACAATAGTTTATAGTATATTCTAAAGCATGGGTTACTTATATCATTCATACACAACATATAACTATACCATACCACCTCTACAAAGTAGCACAATATCCAGCATTTTTAGGATACCGCTAATTTTCATCATTTCGCTCGACTCGGCTTGGGGCGGATGGAACAACGCCGCCGATATGAGGAATTCGACCATGAAACTAGGTATACGCGTCGCCAAGATGCTATAGAGGAGGACAGTATGCTTGGAACGGTGTTAATTGGACGTCTAGAAGGTTAGATATGGTCTTTTAGTCAAAAGTAGGTCCCTGTAGGTCCCTAGGTAGGAAAGGGTTATACAGTGGCCCTCATACAAAAAAATGTCGAATGATCGGCCATTGCAATAAAACTACATGAAATAATGGCCTAAAATTGCAGAAGGCTCCTCTACTATATATTTGTAGTTTATATGCCGAACGGCAACCTGTAGATACACTTTTGAAAAATGGCCATATTTTACTATGCACTTCTACTTAGTGAATCAGTTTATGCTGAATAACTTTTTACCTATTGGTCAACGCCGCCTGATAGTACCATATTCGGAATCAGCGTGCAAAACTGCATCGGATAGGATGTCTCCTCATCTATAATTCGACGATTGGAAGACCTTCATTTTTCAATTTGTTAGTGTATGATGTTAGTGAAAATGCAGCTGAGTGGGAGGTTTTTTTTTGGGTGAAATGGATACCGGCCCACACCTCATAGGTACATACGGCAGTTTTGGTAAGGATACCGCTAGTATCTTTTCCGTTTTGGCTGGTGGGGTTTGTTATTTGTTAGTGTTGGTGATATCGATTTGGTAGAGCAATAATTGTAGTATTGTATGCTGCCAATAGAGTAGTTAAATCAGTGTTTAAGGCCCTTTCCGTCAGTGGTTTTCTCGTGGCACAGCTCGTGAGATATTACTTATTGTTGATTTGCAATAGGTACCTGCAACAAATTTACTATAACTTCTAAATCAATTATATCAAAACTAACCTACATATATTAAGAAAGATAAGATGAACAGCGCTGAAGTAGACGACGATGAGGATCCGAACAACATATATGCCGATGTAGATGAGGAGTTGAGAAACGTATTTGCAGAAATAGATCGTCGAAACAATCAAATCGCTGAAGTAGATGAGCTGAGCAACAATGAGGAGGATGATACGAATAACGCTGAAGTACCAGAAGTACAACCAGAAACATCAAGTCAAAGGTTGGAAAGAATCCGCGCCTACATGTCTCTTGAAGGCCTACAGAGTAGAATGCGACCATCCATTCGACGAATGAACGAAATTGAACCTGAACAATATGCTTTAGAGAGATTGAAACTTGCAGATAAGCTCGAAAGTCTACAGCTTAGTACATTTAGATCTACCCCACCATCTTCTATGACATTAGAAACTATGGAGAAGTTGCTATCATCTCCGCTGGTAAAGTTAACAGATAGCGAGATTAGTAGGGCAAGACATGCAAATTATCCCATGTTTAAAGACATATCTGATGAAATGGTGCGCTTTTCATATTTGTTTGATGAGATACCATTTGATGTCGAGAGAGATTATAACAAAGCAAGGTTAGCCGGTACATATAATGTAGTATATCATGATGAAGCATGTGATTGGGGAATGTTGCAAGGATGGGATTTACCGTCAACAAGAGAGGAAAATAATCATAAAAAAGGATTGATAATTATTGGAAGTAGTGAAAGTAGTCCAAGATGCCTTGAAGGGTATTTGCTTTTCATGCCAACTGCTGAAGATTATTATTCAGATTCAGACGAGGAGGATTGTGATGATTATGATGATGAAGAGTATTCAGATGAAGGAAGTTACGAAGCGGCAGAGGAAGAAGAAGGTGAATTAAGTAGCATTAATGATAATGAGGTAGACGATGATGAAGGTATTATTGAACAGGATAATAATGAGGATCAAAGTTTATCGGAAGAAAGTGAAACTATGAACGAAGGTGAAGTTGAGGAAGAAAGTGATATAGAGGAGGTATCAGTAGCCGACAACTTGCTGCAGTATACCTTTCTTCACTTCGGTGAGGAAAGTTTTGCTCTTAATGATGTATACAAAGAAGCAAGCTGGTATGAATCTGGATGTGACTTTGGTTTGATTACCGATCCAGTTACTGCTAAGAGGGACAATGATACTGCTATTGTCGAAGCTAGAGATGACTCGCCTGATAGCGTGACTCTTTTTCTGGCCAAAGAAAATATGGCCTTTTGCAGAGGAGAGAAACAGAAATTCATATCATTATCAAAGACATGCAACTATGGTTTAGAATGTGGTTCTCATTATACCAATTACGGATATCTAAATCCACCTTATCAATTTGATTCGAATGATGAATCCCAGCGGATGAATGTTTTAGAAACTATGAAAGCATACCAAGGTTCAATGATAAGCAAGCTGTCTACATCGAGTGGTAAATCACTTCCAGAGGGCGTTGTGAACCTAATTTGGCAGTATTGGAAGAATTGTCCACCACCCTATCTCTTTGTTGAAAAGGGAGACTTACTCCTCTTAGCCAGGTATAAAGAGGAAGTGATAGATCCAGCTTGCCCTGAATTGGTGTCGACTATTACAAGAGAACACATGGTGTTGGGTCGCCTAGATAGTAGAGATTGAAGTACCGCTTCCCTACTCAGAACTACCTATTGAGTGGATTGAAGTACCACTTCCCTTCAAGAACAGCATATGGATTCTTGATGCTCACATTTTGGGATCACGTCAAGATCACACGACAAGCCTACTTTAGGTCCTGCTCTGGGAAGAGATGGAACTGTAGGAACCGTGCACTCATAAAACACAAACTTGATCAAAGAGAACAACAAACAATAAGTATAACTACACAAAGACAAGAGTATATACAGACAGACCAACTACGATAACATGAAAAGCTTTCAATTGTATTATATGTTTCTCCTTGTCATCCTCCTTTTCATGTCTGCTGATGTGCAGGGTAAGAGAATTAAATCATGTTCAGTGTGAATCCATGTATGGTGTTCTCATTTCTCTTTCACTCGAACTATATAGCATGCTTTGGCCTGAACAAGAGAGATTGTCGCCATGATGGTAGATGCATTTGGAATAAGGCAAACTGGTATTGTATGAAAGAAAATGATGTTTGGAAAGGTGGATCATGCTCTGGATTGCCAAAATGGGATTGTAAGAATAGAATGAACTGCAGATGGAACAGATGGAACAAGGTTTGTGGCCAAAAAAGGAGAAATCTTCGTGTTGGTTACAGCTTAGAATAGGAGAGGCCTAGAAGACACATATGGACTCCTTTGCCCTTTCCAATCAATTTCATAAGAGAATCTTCATACTCATTAGGTGAAACTCCTACACAGCAGTTTAAAGAGCCCTGCAATGTATCATAATGTTAGGATTGCTCTAGGCCACGATAGAGATCAGAGTCCAGAACGAGAAGATGTAAATTAGACCAAGATCACATATCAAAGAGTCTTCACTATTTTGTTGTCAGTAATCACATCTTGACCTATCCTATCTCTACAAGGTTATAAATCGAATAGGCATAATATACCCATGTATCGTATCTTTGTCCTAAGTACTACTTATCTCGATGTATACCCTCTTTGTCTTGAGCGCTCATTCCAATACACTCCATCCCATCATCATCATCCTCTTGAGCTCATTACAATACAGAAGAAGGGCTTTCTCCTATTTACAATCAGTCAAACATCTAGATGAAGCTAATTGTTGATCGTATCGAAGATTTCCCTAAAGATCTTTGCCGTTGTGATGCTAGTCCCATCACTTCGTCGGAAGAACCCTCCGTTACATGCAGCTTGTTGTGCAAGCCAATCTCCTTGTTCCTCACTAGTTTCATACCCGACGGTATAAAAAACAACTCCTCTACTGACATCTCCTCCTCCGCAAGGAGTAAAAGTATCTCCTGGGGTATTATCTGTGATAAAGATGATTGCCTTGGAAGAGGGGTCTGAATCTGGTCTAGTACTACTGTCAAAGACCCGAAGAGCTGTATTCATACCAGCTGCATAGCTTTTAAGGATTTCGTTGTGACAATATAGCCCAGACACACCGTCCTTTACATCATGGATATCTTCCGTAAGAACCTTAATCTTAAAACGGAAACTTAAATATTCCCACCCAACGTATCCAGCCATGCTTGAACTCGATGCATCTGTATCTGTTGTATCCAGAAACTCATTAACCGCATCCTTAGTCTTGTCTAGCCAGGACAAACCAGCCAAATCTTTCTCACACATGCTAGAGCTTATATCAATTGCAAAAACTACATCCAATGGCTGTCCTTGTGATGGGTTCGGGTTAGAATCTCCACCAGAGTTGGGGTCTGCACTATTCCAGCTATAACAAACTTCATGACAAAGACCATCTGCACTTGTAATCTTGCCATTGTGAGGGGGATCCTTACTCATCATGCAATTGCAATTGGGTTTTCCCAACCAATTAGAGTGGAAGTTGATTCCAACAAAGTCCTTCTCGGATAAGTAAACGCTTTTGCATGTCTCGGCACATTCTTCAACCGAATCCCCTTTAACTGTTTCATAGTTGTACTTATATCCCTGGTCATTAATACAACACCCGTTACCTCTAAACGTATACCCTTCAATATGAGGCGAGAGTAGGCCTCGGAGTAAGCGGTGGTCTTCGTCCTGCTGCGCCTTTCCAGTGCAGAGTGCCACAACAGTAGCGAAAATAGTATACTTTATGATCATTGATTTGTTGTTGACTTGATTCTTCTGTTGTAATTGATTTAGTTTGTTTTGCCTTTATTATGAGACCACCGAAGATGATTTGGTGTATGTTGACACAATCCCATGCTGCTGCTCTCGTTGATTATCTAAATGGGTTCAAGTACTGAATAGAAGCCTGTATACCTAGCCTCCCCAAGAAGAACACTGTATATCTCACTATATACTGCATAAAGGCTACTATCGAAATCCAAGCAAGACCAAGTAAATGCGAATTGCTATTAAGAGAAGCCCGTACCATGATCACTGACCAAACATGATCACCCTATTCATCCATGCTTGATCTTCTCATAAAAGCAAAACACAAGAAGAAAAAGCTATTGATAGTTAGAGAATAAGAAGATTGAAATACAAATACACAGAATTAAATGAAGCTCACTTACATCATTCTCGGTGTTACTGCCACCGCATATTGTGAAGGTGAGTACAATGCCTCGGATCTTGTTCAATTGCAAAAGTCTTCCCTCTTATAATCTCTATTATCACATACCAGGCAGGAATCTCAGGGAACCGACGCCATTGTCATTCCCATTAGACACCGCATCTGCTACAATCAAGAAGAGGCCTCATCAAAAAGGGCATAAAGTCCGATACTGTAGGCGAGTATAGACATGGTTTGACCTCATTCAATTGTTTCCTTTACCTCTCATTCGTTTCATTATACATCATCAATATCAGATGCGGCAAGATCTTATGTGATTGTAGTCAACCCAAAACTATGACCGAACAACAGGAGCGGGCAGTTAAAGGCCCCTCCGACTTTACATGGCGTAACATGGCAATGAATGACAGTGTTAATACCGAGGATTTCATTATGTTCTCATCTCCTACACATCATGAAAAGCTCGTTGACTATTGCCTTGAATTCAATCCAAAGGACTGCGGTCAAAAGGCTGCCGACTTGTACTGTTATGAGAAGAACTTCGGCCCCGCCGTGGACTATGCCAAGAGGAGGGTATACGACCAAGTAACACTCACTATGGATGAGCATAGTACCTGTACCCCAGAAGATAATGTCTGCATTGCGTTTGAATTCATCGCTTGTAGTGTGTTGGAACAGGTTTATTCCAATCCAGCGATGCATGAGTATGCACTTGATGGATGTTACAACTTTGAGGAAGGCTGTGGGGATGATGCGGCTGATGAATTCTGCCGTCAGCAAGGATATGTCGAAGCTAAAGCGTATGCCATGACCGAAGCAGACGAACTAACCATGACTATTGGTAATCATGCCGTTTGGTAAGATAATGTGTTGTATGTTTTGTTGTTGTTGAACCGTCTAACAACATTAACATTATTATGACCAATTCATATACCCTACAAGCAATCCTGGTAAGTGATGTGCTCTTCTTCTATAGATGTTGTTTGTACTGATATCGATCTTCACTTGCTAACTTTTACTAACTGTATCTTTTCCCATCATCATTATTAGAATGGCACGAATGCACAAAGTTCCGATACATCACTTGTGTAACCCCGATGGGATATCGAAGGAGCAGAAACAGAACCCAAGCTCAAGACTTCGCAAAGGAATATGGAGATCCTCATAGTGATCACCGAGAGATAGAAAACGTCAAGAACCACGGCGGCACTGGTAACCACCACCAGCATAAGCATGCCAATCGCTTTAATAATGCTGATGAAGGCATTTGATTATACTATATTCCCGAGCCAAAGAATAACTTGTATTTGATAGGTAACTAACCGCACAATTTAGGTGTTTGACAGCGGTGATAATAATAGATGGCTGGAAATGAACTTTCATTGCAAATAGAATAACCTAGGACTTGTATTGATTGAATGTTTATTGTGCCCATTTTGTAACGAAGTATTGTACATATGAGCTCTGATTCTTTGATTTGCCAAAAAAGAAAGTACTATCCCTACTCATGTACCCCACTTCCACAACATACCTTATGTTTTAAGGGTTTATTCTCCATTCATTTGACACATTAATAGTAACGATAATCATCACTATCAAATGCAGCTGCTTTATCCCTCTGATCGCTCTTAATCTCACTTAAATATGCTTGGTAAAGTCGTAATGCTTTTGTATAATCATCTTTTGTTGCATGTCCATTTGTGTATAACTCTTTAATAACCTCCAATGATTCAGATAACCCATTCCTTGCTGCAATCGTATGGTGCTTCAATGCCCTATTCATATTACCCGCATCCTGCTCTTCAAGGCCTAGATTATACCTTGCCGAAACATTTCCTCCCATGGCTGCTAATTCATAGTAATGTATTGCCTTCTTCTTGTCAACTTTTACGCCTTTACCATGGTTATAAGCATATCCAATATTAAGATATGCTATTGCACAACCAAGTTCTCCTGATCGATAAAATAATTCCAATGCCTTTGTATAATCTTGTGGGTGACCAGTACTCCCATCCCTATAGTCACATCCTACATTGTACATTGCTATGGGATCGTCTAAATCTACTCTTTTCATCCTCCTTTGATTAAATTCTTTCTCTGATTTAGGTTCCGGAGTTCTACAAAATGGACACTTCTCATTGTCAACTTCATTGCCTTGGTTATCAAACACTGGTGCATGAATACAACCACTACATATAATTTTTCCGCAACACGTTTGGTATCTACATCCCGTAGAGCCAAGTGTAGGCATTAGTAAGAAACAAATTGGGCAATCTTCTTCTGGCGGTGGCTGTTTGAACAGTTCTTCGTCATGTAATTCAGCTACCCGTCTTTCACATTCTTTCTTATGTTTGTGTCGGTGTTTCTTTTTGCATGCTGCATTGCAATACTTCACTTGTTTGCATTTGTTGCAGATGTTGTTCACATTGTCTCCTTCCTTGCCACAGTTAGCACATACCGATATATCGGCCGTGCTCAATTTCTGTAGCTTACTCCCCACCGCCTCACATATACCATCATCATTTGATTTTGATGCACCGTCTTTGCAACTGCTATTGGATGTGCTCATACTACTACTTTTTCAGGGCGGTGGTGGCGGCAGCAATTTGATATTAATATCTCCTTATAAATAATACAACTTTAAGATTTGTTACTGATTACTTCTCGTTAGCTGTGATTCTGTGGGCTGTGATATGAGGATATCATATTTACATCACCAACTTCTTTCTATTATTTTGAGCACCTTAAAAAGATACGGTAATCAGCTCTATCTCCTCACCAAAACTACCGCCATCAATCATACTCACTCATCATATCAACTATTTCATCATCTCCCTCCTACTACACTCGGTTTGGCGGACAGACTCAAAGTTGTAGGTAAGCAATATACATAGTAGTCTCATAGTGACGGTTTAGTCGCTAAACTTCTTTATTTCTCACACCAATAAAATAAAATCTTGTGCAACAAACATATCAGCGGCAGCCGTGCATTCATTTATTTATCACTCTCTCTAGAGACGCAAAGGAACTAATCAGATCTATCACTTATCATCTAGATTATATTCGTCGGGGAGTTGTCGTCGATATCAAATCATTTGGGTATCTTACAAATTAGGTATCCAACAATATCAAGTTTTCTTTGCAACTTCACATCAACATCAATCCTTTATTCAGTATATCAAACAATCAAACAATAGACAAACAAAATACAATACAATAATGGCAACTCGTGTAGGATTTGAAAACTCAAATGAAATTGGCGTCTTCGCCGCCTTAACAAACGGGTATTGTCTAACAGGTATTAATCGATCAGAAAATTTCTATTCAGTCTTTGAATCAGAACTATCAACACATATACCAGTCATACATGCCACTATAGCCGGGTGTAGATTCGTCGGTCGGACCACAGTGGGTAATAGACGTGGATTATTAGTACCAAATACAGCAACTGATCAGGAATTAACACATTTGCGTAATTCACTGCCTGATAGTGTGGTAGTGCAACGTGTCGAAGAACGTTTGTCTGCACTTGGGAATATTATAGCCTGTAATGATCATGTGGCGTTAGTACATCCTGATATTGATCGTGAAACTGAAGATGTTATTAGTGACGTATTGGGTGTGGAAGTTTTCCGTCAAATTGTTGGTGGACAGGCATTAGTTGGGAGTTATTGTAAGTTTAGTAATCAGGGGGGAATTGTACATCCGAGGACAACTGTTGAGGATATTGAGGAATTATCATCATTATTACAAGTGCCATTAGTTGCTGGTACTTGCAACCGCGGATCTGATGTATTGGGTGGTGGGCTTATTGTTAATGATTGGTCTGCGTTTGTTGGTTTAGATACGACAAGTACCGAGATTAGTGTTATTGAGAATATCTTTAGGTTGAGTGGATCTGGTGGAGTCGGAGTAAAGGGACAGCAGAGTAATATTGTTACGAATATGAGAAGTTCATTGATTGATCAGCTGTCGTAAAAGCTGTTATGTAGAATAGAAGAAGTATGATGTTGGAAGGAGTGATTCTAATTAAAAGTGAAAGATTTCCTATCCTATTCTAAACCTATTCTTAATCTATGCTTATTTTGCCTCAGCTGCAACACGAATGATATCCGAAAACAAACCATATGCTGTATCTTTCAGTGTTGGATTCGCCGACACTACTGTCACAGGCCCTAATACATCGGTTGATAGCTGAACTGAAGCGTCGGCACCAGTGAGGTTATATAGAGGATCAGAAGGATTAATAAGCTGCAATCTAACCGCTGCTTCCCAGCGTTTTGTTGGTGTATCATTTGAATTAGACTCTTCCTCTATTAGATTGGCTGTTGCAACAAGCCGGTATTTCTTTTTGCCGTTTGCATATGCTTCTTTGATGTCTTCTCTTTTCAGACTCCGTATTGATTCCTTCGGTATCTCATCCATTGTTGGTAATATAACTCTATTTGCTTCATCAGAGGCAGAAAGTACCACAAGAAGAGCTCTCAACTTCACAGCCGCATCATACCCATCTATATCAAGCGACTCATCCGCTTCAACTATACCCATTTCTTTACATATATCAAGAGCGACCTGAAATGATGAGCCGCCCACACCTCCTCTCTCAAAATTTCCTTCCATTCTAGTAATGATCATTGTAGTTGTTGAGTTTAGGCATCCTCTAATAGATGTTAGTTTTGCATGAGGCATTGTATACTTCCATAGACTAAAGATGGGCACTAGAGTGCAAGGAATGATTAAGAAGGACCAACTTTGAAAACGATTATTACAAGGATATGAGTATAAGTTATTACTTACCACCATCCATCACTGCTGATTCATGTAAGTACTTGACACTGTTTTGAGCTGCCAATTCTTGTAACTCCCAGTATACCTCTTGAAAGTTAATATCATCACAATGTGCCAATGGAGTCTTGTTAGCTGATACTACGTGCATACCTCCTTTCAATGCCTCTTTTATTAAAGATATGACCGGCTCGCCATTTCCTCTTGGATTACTATTGATAGCTTCTACCATAATGTTAGCAGCTTTAGTTTGACACAGCATGGTAACTAAATCTATCACTTCATCTTCTTCATATGTCGTTTCTGATATATCACTACTACCCCTACGAAACAATCGAGGTGGTTGTTTTGGTACTACTATCGTATGATCAATACTTTCTCCTCCTTCGGCTTTTTGCAGTGCTAGTTCTAGATCAATTTCATTTTCATACTTTGCATTATCCACGTTTGCAATTACTCTTCCATGATTTCTTGTTAGTATTGCAACTGCTCTCCATGGTACTAATCTGTTTCTATATTATCAAGCGTATATACATCATTTTAGAACATAGATAATATAATATATCATATCATTTTTCACATGAAACATCATACTTACCCAATCCTCAAGTACTTCTGCTGTGATCCAACTTCCGATTTATCCAACAACATACGAGCTAAAGCTCTATTGGCCGAGCCAAAGCCGAGGAATAGGAGTCTCAGTTCTTCCATAAATCGGAGGTACCTCTCTAGAGAGAGAAGATGATATGGCGGGCGGGTGGCAATGAGAAAAAAAGATACGGTATCCTTGCAATAAAATGAGTAAAGGAGTAAGTGGACCCCGCTAAGGGGTTGGATTTTTGAATAGACTTTTATCAGTACCTATTACTACTTGTGATATTCAGCTGATTAATACTCAGCTTATTATCGGTACGGCAAAGGACTCGCTATCAGTATCAGGCAACTCAAATAGAATTCGAAGACCCAATGGAGAGAACCAAGCAGGCTCAAGACTTTTATCCTCAAAGTAAACGCCATAGCAGAAGTTGTCCTTATTTTCTTTGTCAAAACCAGATAGTCGTACATCTCCAATTTTACCATTGAATTGAATGAACTCTTTTTGGGCAATGCCGAGACAAACCACAGGGGTACCATATTCAATGCAAACATCAGATAGACCAACAGTAAACATATGCTCCGTTTCGACATTTCTAGGCTCTTCTATTGGGCCACTTACTACGTAAGTATCATAATTATCACTATCTTTGTAACCTAGGGCCTGGAAATATCCTTCCTTGGATTTGATTTTCACCCAACGCTCTTGGCTACTCTTGAGTCCGTTTTGAATCTTTATTGTGAGGCTATGATCTGGGCCGTGGACTCGACAGCTAATGGTAGCTAACTTTGTGTAAAGCCTTTCCGATTCTATCGAATGGTAATTACGATCGAGTGATATTGCAAGGTTATAGCCACATTCTAACGAAGTGATCATGCCCATTTCTATATTTTCCCCAAGTATTGCGTATGCCTTTCTTTGACACTCAATCTTCTCTTCTTCAGACATAGACACTCCATGATACATAGCACCACATCCACATGGGCATTTATGAACATCATCCTCTTTGTCAATAAGCTTTTTAGCAGACACCATGTTTACCTGAGTTGCGACCACTTGTTCTATTAACCCCATTGTTTTACTTACATCTTGATATTTCTTTAGATATTGTACTGCTGTGTTTGAATCAGCCTTTGTTGTAATTCCCCTCCGAATTATCATCAAACCAAGGGCATTGTAAGCAGCTGCTTCAATAAAGAGAACCGTATCAGATAATGGAGAAGTCATGTTTTTAACTATGTCGATTGTTTCCTTTGCAATGTTCTCAATTTCTGTTGCACACTGTCTATCACCAGCCACCAATAATCTAGTCAGTTTTGTATGGAGCGCTGTTAGAATAGACTCATCGGATTTGAATAGTGGACACTTGCATATATTCACAAACACACTAGTCAAGTCAAGAGCTAGCTTGTTCTGGTATTCTTGGTTGCAGTTAGGGCATACCTCCCATGCATCCTTAGTGTTCTTTTTGAACGCATATTCCACAATACAATTAAGATGGGCAAATCCTGAATCACCTCGACATGAGCAATCACGCCTTAGTGGACTTTCTTCTGACCCTTCTTCCAAACATATCCAACAAAAGCTTTCCCCTTTCGCAAAGCACTTAGGTCGACCTCGTTCTCGCGGTCTCTGAGATGCTAATTCTGTTTGATTCACTAGATATTGCAATAATGATACTGACTGCTCCTTGGGCGTTGGTTTAGCCAGCTGCATGCCTCGATTTTCATTGATACATTCTCTACACCTCCGTTGATGTTGCTTTGCCTTCCATTGTTTTTTGCTAAACTTTTCCTCGGACAATTCCATACAACATGCACCGCAAAGTTTCATATTAGATGGGTACTTCTGATATATAGGTAACAATTGATGATCTTTATTGATATAGTAGTGGAACTGGGGCGGTCTAATTCTTTCCGTGCCTTAAGATGACACCTATAATTATAGATCAATACTTTTTCTTTTTTGAGAATAAGTATATCATAAGAGAAGGCAATGGTGGCGTAGTCAATGCCGCCGAGATGCAATATCGGGATTTATTGATAATAATAATTAATGAATACTCCCAAAGCCACCACAGCGCTATATAATATGGCTTTGACATCCATCATACCATCACATCACTCAAATATCCACTCTCATGGATGCGGTCGGTATCCTTTCATTTTTTGGTGGCCGCGATTGCGAGATAGATATCATCATAGAATACGCCCTTTTGTTGTGTTGTATTAATGGTGTGGAGTTGAATAGATGAATGCTATCATCAGTATATTGTTACTAATATACTTTTTATCAATATTGTCAATCAGTTCATCTCAACCCGGTGAAACTTGCAATAACCTGGAAGACGGAGAAGATACGTGTTCAACAAGTCCATCCAACAACAAAATGCTCTACTCAATCATTCTACCCACATATAATGAACGTGATAATCTTCCACTAATTACACAATTTATACATGATACATTTACAGAAGCAAAGTTAAATTATGAGATTGTAGTAGTAGACGATTCAAGCCCCGACAATACACTCGAGGTTGCAAAGGATTTACAAAAGATATTTGGTACTAACCATTTTCAAATAGTATCAAGACCAGGCAAATTAGGATTAGGATCAGCTTATTCCGCTGGATTAAAGAAAAGTAAAGGACAACGTATTATACTAATGGATGCAGATTTAAGTCATCATCCAAAGTTTATACCACAAATGATTGATGTTATGGATAATAGTACAAATAAAAAGGTGGATATTGTATCAGGTACGCGATATGCACGTGGTGGCGGCGTGGCAGGATGGGATACATATAGAAAATTAACAAGTTGTGGTGCCAACTTTTTAGCATCGTTTCTATTGAATACGGGAGGTGCATCAGATTTAACTGGTTCGTTTCGACTGTATGAACGAGATGCTATAGAATTAATATTGCCTTCTATTAAATGCAAGGGATATGCTTTTCAAATGGAGATATTAGTTAGAGCACATAAGGCAGGATTAAAGATTGGTGAGGTGCCAATAACATTTGTGGATAGAATTTATGGAGAAAGCAAGCTGGGGGCTAATGAGATCATTATGTATCTCAAGGGTTTGTTACAGTTGTTCTTTACCACATAAAGTCTTAATAATAACTAGCTCTATTATTAATGACACATTAATAGCTACTCTTGCATAGCACTATCTTCGTCGTCGTCTTCATCTTCCTCATCACTAGCATGTTGCATTCTCCATCTCCTCATCATTTCAGCTTCATTATAATGATTCTTCCTCATTTCCTTAAACTTCTTTTTCTTTTCTTCCTTCTCCTTTTCTTCAGCTTCCATCTTTTCACTATCACTCATATTCGAATCTCGTGATGGTGCCGGTGATAATGGACAAGCATCACGCTTATCTGCTACTGCTTGTAACTTGGATGCTATATCATCCCATTGTGATGCTAGTTCTGGTTCTTTATGATTCTCATCAGGTGATCGAGGATGTTGTCCGGATGAATTGGATTCTACTTCATCTGAATGGTGATCATAATGTGTATATGGTGTGTCCGGTTCGTCAATCTATATCATTATGCACATAATTGATGTGTTTATATTTGCAAATTATTGTATTAAAGTTCATGTATATATGTTGGTGTTGGTTAAATACCCCAGAATTAAGTATGTGTATCGATTGGATCGCATCACATCAATTTGCAAAAAAGAGAAAGTATAACATGAGCATATTGCGATTGAAATACATTGCAATGAAATTGCAAAACAGAACCCAAACTCATATCAGACATAACCATTGCAATAACCTCGATAAGACGCACCTTCATCCGGGTACCTCTTAACAAATCATGTTCTTGAATTGCATCTTCATCCCATTTCAAATGTCTCTTCTCTTTACTATTTGGTGTAGCTGGACCAACTTTACTGTCCCCATTTTGCTTTGTATGTTTTGGTGATGAAATGGAAGTTGTCGATTGAAATTGTGGGTCATTTTTGAGGATTGGTTTATGTTTGACAGCAACACTGGTACCCACTGCCGCCACTCCTTTTATTTTAGATTCATCCATGACTGCTATATTATTATTGAAGACTAGGTCCACTTGCCATAGTATAAGTATCTCCTTTGCTTTGTGGGGCGGGTGCTAATCATCCTCTAAATACAGTTTGATCGCTAAATAATCTAGGGTTTATTCCGTACTTAACTTTATTGAGACAATTACGGCAGACGGCGCCAGGCGGCGTCTTGAACAAATTATTATTTGCAACAACAATAACACACATAAATTATTATGTCAACAAATACAACATCAGATGTTAGTGGACAGCTTGACAATCAATATTGGCAGGAAGGGATATTTATTCATTGGTCATTAGCTCTTATATTAGGCCTACCTATACTTCTCTTACTAACATCATTATCGGTGTACATTTGTTCTCAATATCCTTCATCAAAGAAGCAGCGCAAAAGGAGTAGTAGTCGATTGTTATCTTCATTGAAAAAAGGTCTTCGTATTGAAACTTGTCCACTAGATGTATTTGATATATTAGAAGAGAAGATACAACAAAACAACAACACAGCGTATAATAGCACATCAACAAAACCACCAAGAAAAGACAGAAAAATCCATCCAAAATCCAACATTACTGAACAAGATATAAGAAAAGTGTATCAAAGAGGTACAGCCGATGACCTTGAGGGTGATGATATTGTTCTCTTCTATCGACTTGCTAGTATATTTGTTTCATCTGGAATGAGTACTATTGAGAATGAAGAGTATTTAGTCGACTGCTGCAAAGCTCTGGGACTACCTCCGATATCTTTACTCAATCTAGGCCTCCGAGAAATAACAGCACAATTTCAGTTAGGACCTGTTATTAATATATCCTGTGCTACCGGAGACTTTTATCAGTTAAGTTTACTCTCGAGGACACAGCAGTTGGTTAAGATTATAATATCAACTTCTAAACAGTCGAGGGAAGAAGAAGAAGAAGAAGTAGTAGTAAATGCTTCTCTTCATGAAGAGAATACAAATGAAGAGGATACCACTCCTACCTGTACTGTCCGTGGCAAATCAGTAGTATTGGAAAGACCATCATTTAGAAGTTCGTGCAGATCTATTCCATCTCGTGTATATTTGGAAGTATTGGACGAGTTAGAAGACCAAGCAAATGAACCGTATGGCTGGCTTGTTCATTTGATCGCTATTTATGTTGTGTCTACTTTCGCTCCAGTTGTTGTCTATGGGGGAGATCAAATGACACTAGAAAAGGCAGCAATCATGAGCACACCCATAGTGATTGAGGTCTTTCTTTTAAAACAATACTTTTCAAGCTCGTATGGTGTTTGGGAAACGCCTCTAGTCAGTTTCACGGCAGGCCTCTTAGCACCAATATTTTGGCAAAGTTTAACACTTGAAGAGGACCTTGAGCAGTGTCGTGCTAATTACTTGATTGGTGTTTTGTTAATATGGTTTCCTGGTTCCTCCCTTGTTTACGGAGCGCATGAGGTGATCTTTGGGTCGTATTACAATGGTTCATCACGATTAGTGAAGGGGATATTGTCCGCCCTTATTATTGCACTATTTTACTGCGTTAGGTACTGGGGTCGAAATTGGTGGACAGATTGGTATAATCCAGAGGCGACTCCTTGGTTTGGTGACGTATCACAGCAATCATTAGACACCACTGGGGCAATAAGTTCGTTGCCTCCCTCTCTAGACTGCACAGATCCAAGAGAAGTTGATTGGTATTGGGGATCTGTGATATTCGCTGCTCCATTCAATCTATGCTCCCTTGTTATATTCAATGTTCGACTTCGAGATGTATTGGGTGTTTTTCTAGTGGCTCAAGGCACATATCTGATACAAGGTTTACTACGTCAATGCGAGTCCAATACATGTGAGCTTCCTTCATACATTAACATTTTGATAGTGGCCTTTTGTGGTGGAGTTTTTGCAGAGGTTAATCAGATACTAACGGGGTTCTCAAAGTACAGTTCAATGCTTGCTATCATCTTTGTGCTTGCACCTGGCGCCGGCGCCGTCAGGTCAATCCTTGGAGCTTTTCGAAGACAAGAGGGTGACTTCCAGTCTAACACTAACAGTTTATGGGAGAATGTAGCCTTCGAGGGTACAACATATGCGATGGGCTTCTACATTGCTTTTCTAGCATTCAAGCCCTTTCATCATGTAATTGGCAAGTACACTAACCAGCCGATATGTAAGAGATCCATGAACAGAAGGAGAAAACGTGATAATGTAGTCGAATCAAATGATGTAGCCGTCGAATCAAGACATGACGTAGACATCAATGATAGTAGTGATGATAACTAGAACAGGAATATCAACACAAAGGTAGATGGACCAATCTGGAAAAGAAGTAATCAGGGCCTACATAGTCTCGAAGGACAAGCCGCGGGTCAAGAAGTAATCAAGGGTGACGTCGATGTAATGTTGGTATACACAACATAAACATAAATAGACTGCAACTTTCTAGTGTTCGTTACTGCAATATGTGCTTGCAGGTGAGTCAATAAAGCTGGGGCATAGGTGGCTTCCTGGCTGGTGAAAGTTGAAAGGGTTGATTGAGTGAGAAGGGCTGAGGATACCTCAAAGGATACCTAACTTAACACCTCACTCATTTTTTTTCACTCGATTACGTATCGTCAGAGTCAGCAAAGTGATATCGCAGCGGCTACTTGTAATATCTCATTACAGCAATAGACGATAGAACGAAGTGTTATTCACTGTTTATACATTATATCATTAAATAGATATAGCAATGGTGGCGGCTCAACAACAAATAATAATATGCCTTTTTCTATTAATAAGTAGTTGCAATGCATTCATATCCCCATCTATTCAAAGAACAATGAGCACAAGTCGTAGTAACAATCCACAACAAATCATACCAGGTATAACATATACAGAGCAACAATCTCTTCTCATAACCATTAGAACAACAAGTAGTAGTAGCTTAAATATGATTGCTGGAATTGAAGATGCTTGGAGTTCATACCTTACAGCACTAGAATCTGATCCACTCCTAGTTAAGAGCATAACAGCAGGTATAATATTAGGAGCTGCTGACTTATCCGGACAGGCTATCCAATCAACATTGGCAGCCAATGATGAAAGTGGTACTGCAGAACAATCAAGTGATGGTGTTGACATTGCAAGATTCCTAAGGTTTGCATTCTTTGGATTTATATTACAAGCTCCTTGGAATCACTTCTATTATCTAGCATTAGATGGAGCCCTTCCACCCACTGAAGAGCCATTTACAGCAACTACAGGTATTAAAGTTGCTATTGATCAATTCGTACAAGCACCAATATTCACAGTCATCATATTCTCATTTCTGGGTTTCTTAGAAGGCAAGTCAACTGAGGATATAAAACAACAATTGGATGATGATTATGTGGATACAATGTTAGCTAATTGGAAGTTATGGGTACCTGCAACATTTGTTAATATTGCATTTTGTCCACCTATACTAAGAGTGTTGTTTCTGAATGTTGTATTCTTCTTTTGGAGTATCTTCCTTTCACTGAAACTGAATAAGACCGAGGAGTAAGCTGGCAGCTAATCGCTTCTCAAGTTGAGTGAGAAGAGGCATATAGTTCTAATCAATACATGGTGTTGCAATAGGTCTAAACAAAACTGGTACTACTTTAGCTAAGAAATATGAGAGATATTTGCACCGGGATAACCTACTCTTAAAACGCACATACATGATCAAAAACAATCCTATCCTATCTGTACAGACTCAATGATCAGAAGCATTCAAAACTGCAAAAGCTCTCTGCGCATCTTGTGAACGACACATTTAGATTCCCCGAATGTAACTTGAACGGCCCTTGTCCAACTTTGGCTTCTTCATTCTAGAGCTTGCATATCGAGCAGAAGCATTAAGATTTCTCGAAGACAGTGCAATCGACTTCTTCTGCATCTTGACACTCTTGGTAGACTGATCAGCGTCGTTGTACACAGCACCATTCTCAGGAGGCTTGACAGTGAACGGTTTCAACAAAGTATACTCATAAGAGTAGTCTTCATAAACTTGGGCATTGCTCTGCTTATCAATGGCCTTCACACTATTGAATGAAGTAGAAGAATATGGGATTAGTCAAGCATGAGAAGCAAGTCAATTGTTCATCATATGCAGACAGAGGAAAAGTACTTACCAATCAGTCTTGCCCATAACATCAAGGATGGCCTTGAGGTCTTTCACAGTGATAACACCCAGCTTATTCTCATTGGTGTCCTTATGTTCTGCCTTTGAGACTAGTGCTAGAATATCACCGCGATCCAGCATGGCAGCAATAATGGTTGTAACTGAGCGCTGGAACTTCATGAAACCATAAGCAGCCGCAGCTGCCTCTCCTGTTCCCTTCAACACAATAGACTTTGTTCTCTTTATTAATGATTGTCTACTCTTGCCCTTTGCCAATCCCTCTCCAGATATAGCTTGATGGAACAATACGAACTCATCATCCAATAGTTCAGATGCACTCTTTCTTTGCTTCCAGCGATAGGTTAGCATCTTATCCAACATGGTGTAATAGGATTCGGGCATATCTTCGGGCATACCAGGCAAACTCTTCAAATCCCGCTTTGCCTTGTGCAACAGATTGAAGGCAGCTTGTAAAGCTTGAGCAGGATATCCAGCAACAAGAACATACATGAGAACTCCGACACTGAACACATCAGTCTTTGTGGTATATTTCTTCTGAAACATCTCAGGACTAATATAGAAGGGAGTACCCGCGAACGTCTCATGTTCTTGTTCTTTCTCTTCATCCATTATCGCGCAACCAAAGTCAATCAAACGAAGCTCAGCACTCTTTGTATTAGCTTTGAACATTACATTCTCGGGCTTGATATCACGATGAAGAATGTTATGCTTTGCACAATGATCAACGGCAGATAGTAACTGGTATGCAACACGGCTCACATCTTCAGTTCTCAATCCTTTATCGAAGTTTGTTGATGTATACTCTAGCATCTCACCGCCCGAACACAACTCCGTTACTACATATACTTTTGACGATGATTCAAAGATTGAATCTAACTTAAGATTATACTTCTCTCCGTTCAATGTTTTGAGTATATCAATTTCCATTCGAAGTACTGTTGACGGTTCGTTGGTTGGGCATATCATGTGAATAAAGAATATGTTAGGATACATATCATATGTCAAGATACATATCATATGCCAAGATAATATCATATGTCAAGATACATCATATGTTTGACATATCAATCATGCGAATAAGAGAAGTGACATATCATATTATGAGTATATAAGAAGCGATACATCATGTGAATGTTATGATATATATCATATGTTATGATACATATCATATCGATACTATCTATGATCATTGCAAAAACATAAACTCACCTTCCGGTTTCATCGGCGTATACAATGTATTATCCTTGAATACAAAACCTTTATTCAATACCTTCACCGCATATGGCTCGGCATCTGGATCAGCCTTCTTAACAATAAGCTTTACTTCACCAAACTCTCCCTCTCCAAGTTTTTTCCTTTCATCAAACTTTGCTTTGTAATCACTCTCTGTTCCGCTCTCGGCGGTAAGTGCCTCCTTTGACGTACCACAACCCATCTCTTATTGTGTCTATAGTATGTTGTCAACAATCTCTGCCTAATAGTAGAGTTGCCTTCGCCGCTATTATTATTGTCGATGACCACATCTCTCGGTCTCTCATACCTGCTTCGCGCTCCTGGAGGAAAGTGGATTGGGGGCAGATCCGCTAGCCCCTAAAATGCGCGCTATTTAGCGATACCTTTCGATGAATTGGACTCAACGCCAGAAAAGGTACAAATGATTTGTACCATGCTTTCGCAGTACAAACGTATTGGTATAAATCATTTGCCCATGTACAAATGTACTGAGTACATGCATTTGTACTTCATTTGTACCTTTCATTTGTACCTAACTAAGGTACAAATCGGCAGCGGCGATATCTGTATGAAGAATCAATGAACAAGGTAGAACCGATATACCACGTTAATCTATTGACTATGTAGATCATTGCAGCA
>Ga0214477_100741_pt1 | contig 20865 bp, 13 predicted proteins | sample M1_20Mar14CPVII9_FD_165058 | JGI IMG/M metagenome (GOLD analysis project Ga0214477, IMG submission 165058) | Marine eukaryotic communities from Monterey Bay, California, United States - M1_20Mar14CPVII9sort6BwellC16 | ecosystem: Environmental > Aquatic > Marine > Unclassified | place: USA...
CGGGCGGTACTCGAATGTTTGCAGATGAATCTGCCAATGAACGTGCCGATGTATTAGTATTACGTATTAAATCCAATATTGAAGGATTACATTCAAGATTAGAAGAGGCACAGGTAACATTAGACAGGTCTAAACGTCGACTAGGTAAGAATTCACAAGCGGGTATGGAAGCATCGAACTTAGTTGGACAATTAAAGGAAGATTTTGTTAAAACTACAAGTGGATTCAAGGCAGTATTGGAAGAACGATCTGATGGTATGAAGGATACGAATGATCGTAAACGACGTGTCATTGGTGGTAGTTTCACTGCCGGACAGGATGGCGGTGATGTTGTTGGTGAAGGAGAGCGTGTTGACTTGATGACATTAATGAATAAACCTGCAGTATATGGTGTCGGAAACGATCAAAGATCTTCATCATTTGGTGGAGAGGGAATGAGTAGTGGTGGATTAGGTGGCGGCGGTGGATTAGGAGGAGGTAACAGGGGTGGTGGTGGTATGCCAACACTAGATTTAACAAGTGGTATGATGGCAATGGCACAACGACATCAAGAGGAGATGGGTGGAGGATTGCCTGCTGGGGAAAGTAGTTCACAACTTCCTCGTCCACGTAAGTATTCTATATATTATGTGTGTTGTATACATTAAATGCTATGCAAGTATGTGTAATGTGCTAACGTCATTACTTTGTTATACATTTTAAAAGACGGAGCGAGTGCAAGCTTCAATGAACAGGGGTTACGACTTCGCCACTCCAACTCTGCTGGACCGGGGTACCCGGAATACTCTGGCTCAACATCATCCTACTATCCTGGATCAAATTTCGACCAACAGGTACCAATGACACCAATGGAAATACAACAAATGGAATCCGAATCTGGACAAATGACACAACTAATACCCGATCAAGATTACTTACGACAACGTGCCGATGCCATGTCACAGGTTGAATCGAATATTGTAGAGTTGGGTACGATATTTAACAAATTAGCAGTTATGGTAAATGAACATAGAGATATGGTCCAACGTGTGGAGGACAATGTTGAGGATGCAAATAGTAATTTGAATTTGAGTTTGGCAACATTGACTGATACATTGCAAAATTTACAAACGAATAGAGCATTGGCAGCAAAAGTATTGGGAATTGTGGTACTATTCATTATTATGTTTATCATCTTCTTTGCTTAAAATATATATTAGATTGGAGGATGTCTATGACTGTAGTTTGTTACTAGTAGGTGCTAAATTTACTAACCAAAAATATGCACACATATGTTCATGTGCAGGTTATAAATTAGACACAAGATATGAGAATTATGAACTCTCAGCGGAAGTGTTAACTCAAGAATAGTAGATCTAAGGATATTTGATACTTTACCACCCCGTCCGATATTTGATACTTTATGTGTACATACACGCACATACCCCGTAGCCCGGCCAACCAAGACAGCTGAATAAATCGCCAAAAAGTGGATATCTTCAGTCTTCGTTTGTTGTTGTATCTACCCTATTCAGATATAATATGTACATTTTTAGTTTACTTGGTTCCTCTTTGTTGTTACCCTCTCATTTAACCTATTAATAAGATGAATAAAGAAGCAGTAGTATTTATTGTAGATGCAAATCTAACAATGAATTTGCCCTATCCACCACAACCGTCGTCTTCCAAAGATGGTGGAGCAGGTGAAAGCAACTCATCAACTCGACTCTCTCAAGCTAAGGATGCAGTACTAACTTCTATAATTGATCTAATGTGGCGTTCTAAGACACATGAGGCAGGTGTCGTGGTATTAAAAGCTGGTGTGACGCATCATCACTTATCAGAAATCGAGAGAATTACGGATGATGTTGATGTTGGTAAGAGAATACCATTATATCTTATGTTTTTCATGTACCATTAACTTTGTTATTACATATCGTATGCATTCAAACTTATACATACACATCGTATTATACACGCATATATCATCACTTAGGTAAATTCTTCAGACGCTGTCGAGATGGATACAAGTTACATAGATATGATAATGGTGAAGAGGAAGATGAAGATGTATTTCCAAACTTGGTTGAATTTGATCTCAACAGACCAAATCCACTAACATTACGTGCCTTGAAACATGTCTCCTGCACAATCAATGAATCAATCGCATCATCAATCTCTGGTGATTTATGTGACGGGTTGATATTGGCAGCCGATGCATTACACAGACGTACGAATAATAAAAAGTATAAACGTAAAATTGTTATGATAACTGATGCAGAGCATGAAGTGGAGGTGAATGGAGAGCAGTTACAGTGTGTATTAGATGGATTGAATAAGATGGATGTGGAACTTATTGTTTTGGGGATTGGCTTTGAGGAGAATATTATGAGTAGTGTGCCGCCAATCCAGGCTGATAATGTTGAGTCCAGTGGTGGTAATACAAATGAAGATGACAATAATAGGAAGATGCCAGCTGCCATGACTTTCAATGATACGAGTATGGATATTGATGAAGATGATAATGGTGCAGCAGAGAAACCAGAAGCGGTAGTATCAATGAATGATAATAATAATGAACAAGGAGAAAAACAACCTCCAGAACCAGTTGTATCAATGGAAGAAAATGATAATGGAGAGCTAGTCAAAGAAGAGGGCAATCCCGACGATATGAAATTGAATCAAGATTGGAGACAGCCTAATGCATTATTTCCTGGTAGTAATCCCGAATTAGTTACTGCTTTCCTACATGGAGATGAACAGTCTAAGGTCTTTTCTCATTTCAATGATCCAAATCATGCATCTAATTGGGCAAACAAGTACTTTGGAGGTAGTAACGGTCGTGGTCATGGTGATGGAAGTGGATATAGTGCTACGGCTGTGGCATCCCAGAATGATGAGGGTAGACACATTGTAACTGTTACCAAAACTGAAGATGCCTGTATAAAGCCAGCTTGTAATGATATTGATTCATTGATTATCAAACGGGAGAATGAAAAGTTACTCGTTAGTATTGCTCGAGAGACTGGTGGATGCATCTTGGCAGCCAATGGTGTCAACTTGACTGAATTATTACAATCCAAGCTTCCTGTAAAAGCTGGAACCAAGAAGTCCGCCGCGAGGAAGGTTGAGTTTCGTCTTGCACCTGGCATGACAATGGAAGTCAAGAATGGTAAGCTAACAGACAAGTTTAACATCCCAACCACTAAGAAGGAAGCATACCAAATCCATCCTGAAACTGGAGAGAAATTACGGGATGGTACTGGGGAGTTGATGACCTTGCCAACGAGGACAGATACTCGACATTATGACTCCGATGATAATGAAGTACCCATTGACAAGCGAACAGATGCCTACAGGAAAGTCCGCCTTAGTATTGTTTTATTGTATGAATCCGTGTGTTCAGTATAAAGTCTCGACGATTTGGCTATTTTATTTGACCTTAGTTTGCCTTTATTGATTGCCCTTGCATATCATATGTACTAACATATGTTATAATCGCCCCTCTTTCATCCTCACAACCCGTGATAACGCGCATCTTCCAGGTATGGTTCCGATCTCATCCCAGTATGCAAAATGGACATGTTGGGTCTCAATGCAGCATTTGCCGACCCTGGTAGTATTGAAATGATTGGTTATCTTGATCGGAAAGATGTCGACTCGTCTAAACTGTTGATGGGCCCGGCCTACGCTTTCACCGGTGGCGACTCAAAGAAGGCACGGACAGCAATCGCCGCCTTGTCTCAAGCCTTGGAAGAGACAAATAAGGTTGGCTTCTGTCGTATCGTAAGGACTAAGAATGGCGAACCCAAGATTGGAGCACTTTTACCAAAGATGGAAGGCTGTGATGATGGTACTGTTGATCCAAACACGAAAGGCAAGGGAGGAAGATACCTTGCATTTCTTGAAATGCCATTTGCAGACGATATTCAACATCACCAACACCGTGACGTTCCCGAAGGATTCAAAGGGGATTACAAGGATGAGATGGTATGTGATAATCTGATTGATTCAATGATGCTACAGGATGATGAGTTCCAAAGTGAAGATGTCTCGTTCCCTGCATTGAAGGCCCATCAGCGAATGGTAGCCTTCTATGCAATCAACCCGTTGGATGAGAAAGAAGAGATGCAAGAGGAAGGCTTGGCACCCGAGAGGATCAAGGAAGCATCTCAAGCCACACCGCTTTGTGACTTGGATGCTGTGAAAACGGTTGCAAAGAAAGCATCTAAGCAGATTTCTGCTTTTAATGAGAAGTATCCATTGGTTGAACACAAACCAGAAGACGCCAAGAAGAAGAAGTTTTGGGGTGATACAACACAGTGAGGATCTGAATAGAGGTACATGCATTTATGCGTACTTATAAAGACATATATAGATCTGTCACAATATGATCTTTCTCTAAACATTTCTATTTTACATAGTCGATTGTTCTCATACAAGCTGATCATTCCCTATAGATCTCCTGTCCAATTTCCCCCCTCTCATATCTACTCTTCCTACTAGTTAGCGACAAGGTCCGTTAAGAATTTTCTTGTGGCTAGCACATACGCTTCCATCCTACTAATCTTGGGGTTGGCTTCAAGAAGCGAGACACAGAACTCGCCAAGGAAAGCAACGACAAATCGGAGAGTGCCTGCATATCCTAAGATTGCGGAGGCACCTAAAATACCGCCGTACCTGTAGTATGGAGAATATTTGAAATATTGAAGTGTTGTGAGAACAAAAGTTTGACACATGAGTGGGTATTATGAGAGTTTACTTACATGGCTCCACATACAGCTGGTAGAAAAGCGTCTGAGCCAGCCATGTATAGACCTGGGATAGTTGTGTGTGGAGTTGTTGTCCACCTCGCATTCTGAATATGAATTAAGGTAGAGGAAGTGAGGCATAACAATTAAGTCACAATTGATGTGAACACAACATAAAACGTCTTACTTTTTTGGAAAAGATTTCAGTATCACATTTGGTTCCATAGGAGGCAGCTTTCCAAGATCCCAAGTATGAAACCTCTGTCAGAGGAGTACCGAGATGATAGAATTCTACCTTGCCTTTGATTTGAGGGACAGTCTCATATAGGATGTCGAGAAGATGTTTCGTAAGCTTGTTCTTGAAATCTTCATAATTTTCTCCACGCTCATGAACTTTGGTTCCAGCCCACTTCTTGAACCAGTCATATCGACCGTCGCTTATGAGAATGCAATTTGAAACACCCGGAAGACGTTTAGGCCATGTAGGATCCTTTGTACATCTATGATAAGAGAGGATGATAGATAAAGTGAGGTTTACTAATGCCAAGTATAAGGAACAAGAGCAAGGCGATTGTTCAACAACACTTACGGAAAGCCTATATACGTCGTTGGTGGTCTGTGATTAACAGGGTCAACATAATACTTATCAAATGCTTCGTCCATATCATACGAATTGAAGTACCACTTAAAAGAAGCTTGAGTGAGTAAATGCATACACATGATATAAACAAATGGAACAACAATTAATGTCCTCTTACTTACAAGGTTATGCGTAGGCAGATCCAACTCAGAAGCATCGCCCTTCAACTTGACAAATAAAAAGACATGCCCATTACTTTCAGTGATAGTGCGCTTCTCCTTGTTAAAGAAATCCTTTACACTTGGATGATTGGGAGGCAAGAGTTTGTTATGCAAGTTAAATGTACTAGTAGCACACACGACATTCTTTGCCCGAATCTCAGTAAGAGGTGCACCTTCACCTGCTGAGGTGTTACGAACCTTGACACCGACAGCACGACCTCGCTCTATGATAATCTCCTCAACTGTGGCGTCACAAAATACCTCACCACCAAAGTTTCGAAGCATTGATGTATTCCTAATTGATATGTTCTGAGTGGCGCCAACAGTGTAGGATGCACCTTCCGCGTAGTGTGCCATTGTGATACCCTGAGCCGCCATTGTAGCTTCTTTTGGTTGAACGGCATAGTCCCCAATCGGATGATTCAGTACAGCCTTGACTCTCCTAAGGGTTGGATCCTTCTCTGTTCCTGGCGGAGCTGTTGGGCATCCTTCAAGTAAATCTTCGATCGAATAGTTCAAGTTGAATACAGCGTATTGAACGTCTCTGACCGTGTAAGATGCCAACGTATAGAGTTCATCGATATCCTTTCTCAACAGAAAGTGAAGGCACGAGGGTGTGGCTCGAGAGATACCCAAAGAGGTAAAACCCTTGTTGATGATCGTTGATAAGTCCATCCAGACTGCGCACTGAGCTCGGAGGTTTTCATTTCCAGGGTCAACACGCTCAACTAAGGAATCAATAACGTTTTCAAGACCGCTATTAAACTCATAATGCCTGTAGTTGGGATGCGTGTCACCAGCGACATTGTCATCCTTGGGAAAGATGACCTCGTCATATGGATCGTCTCTGAAGAAAGAGAGTGAGCAATTGAGAGTACCATATAGGTGAAAAATAGACATATCATGTGCAAAAGAAGAGTTAACTTACAATCGCTTCCACTCTTGCTTTCCTCTGGACATAAACTTGAGCAACGCTCCAGCTCGGTGTGTGGGCAATCCCATACCTTCGGATGTATAATGTAAGCCCTTGATTTTGTTGTACAGAGAAGAAGGCGATGTGGGTTAGAGGTAAGGTGACGTTGGAAGGAGAAGATACAAACAGCACATTCAAGGGTAAGTAAGACAGCATGACTTACAGTATCCCATTCACATCCATTTATCCTAAATGTATGTGTACATCCACCTGTTCGGTCCTCATGTTGTTCAAGTAAAAGTACCTTTTGGCCTGATTGTGCTAGAATGTTGGAGCAACTGCTACCGCCGCTGCCGCTACCAATAACAATAGTGTCCAGATTGCTTGGAACTTTATTAGCATCAAACTTCGAGGCTTTCATAGGCTTGACTTTGACCCTTGTGCCAGGCCAGTTGGTTACCCAAAAGTAGAATAAACCCGTAGATATGAATATAATAAGTAGCCAAGGAGGTACAAATAGTGCCACGGGTGCCAGTGAAGATAGTATTGGCGGTAAAATAGGTAAAGGCATGTTGTTTTTTGTTTGCAATTGTTGTGTCTGTTGTAATATCTCTTTTTTCTTTCAAATGTATTGTGTTGTTGATTGATGTTTGATATTGTTAGCTTTTTTATGCTGCAAATCGAATGGGAGGAGTCAATAGAGCTCGCTTCTCGTTGACTTTTCTTTGGTGTCAAGTAATGAGAACACCGACTTGATTTTATCAGACGGTGGTGAAACGTCAAAGGTATCCACCGGTATTTCGATGATCTGAAGGGAAGAGATCAAAAAAGGAGTGGACAATTATCGTTAATAAGAGGATGATTGCACAACCTAAGCCAACAATAATGATTAATCTTACATACTGTCCTTTCCTTGCAACCTACTAGTCTGTATCTTCCCCTGTTCTTCACTGGTTCTCTGGCCGTGATTTAATCATCTCTTCCTAACTGTTGCAGCTCATCAACGAGAGCTTGACTCTGCCTTAGAAGTACGATAACAATCACAGCAAAGAAGCCTATCATACCATTCAGTAAGGAATCACTAATAATTGGAGCATCAGCAGCGACAGCGAAATTATTATTGTTGTTGACGGCTGCTGGTGCTACAGCTGGCGGTCTTACTCGTTGTGGCGCGGGTGCATTATTTGCTTGAGAAGATGGATTGGGAGTGGCATTTGGTTGAGCTGCCGTGGTATTCTTACTATCACTTTCTCCAGCAGTGGACGAAACTTTAGCTTGGGGGATCTCAGAGGACCCTTCATTGGTATCCTTCTCCTCCACTGGTTTAAGATTAGTGGACGATTCATTCTTCTCTGGCTGCTGTAGTGGTGAAGTCGGGGATGGCTTAATATTCACGGTCGTTTCATCTGGTTGAGCATTCTTCACCTGCTCTTCTGCTCCCCCTTTTGTAGAATCATCCTTTTTCTCATCATTACCACCTCCATCCTTCTTGTTAGCACTCTCATCTTCAACTGCATGGTTTTGAAACTGTAACATTTTCAACTTTTCAACCTCCTCTTGAAACTTGGTCTTCTTCTTATCGCCGTCGCCTTTCACCTTCTTTACCTCTGGTAGCAAATCAACACAAGTTTCTCCCTCAGCACAACATATTGGACATCGAAATTTAACACTCTCCTCTGGAAGATGTGCGCAAGCATGATTTATGATGAAAAAAGGGAGGAGAAATGAACTTTTGTTAGTATATGTGATTTGAAAAGGTAATCAAATAATGGTTTGATTGAGGCAAACCAAGTTCAATTGAAGTAGCCAAATCACTGATCTTCATTGAATACAATTCATATGATAAAACAATAATACGCGGACTTTCTTGCCAACTTTTTACGCTCTTCACTTGTCCAGTCTAATGCACCTAATGCTCCGTCTGCAGGTGTTGGTAGGAAACTAATTAATGCCTCTAGTATTAAACGTATACCCCACGCAGGCTGGAACATGCGCGTAAGTTAATGAAGATGAAGAGAGGACATTGTAACTTCTGTTAGTCAATCAAAGGCAATCAAATAAAGGCAAACTAAGTTCAAATGTAGCATCCAAATCGCCGAGTCTTCATATCGAACACACGAAATCATAAATAAAAAGGGACTTTCCTGCCATAATTCAGGATGGTGAGCACTAAGGTAATAAGTTATGAGTAGTTTGTTAGTATTAGTATGTGAAAAAAAAATATAGACCAAAACTCCACCTTCTTTGTACTTACCTAAAGGATAGACATACTTTAACACCGCATTCAAATCTACCAGATGGTGTTAGGAATACAATATTGGGGGGTTTGAATGGGTATTCCGGTGGCAGTAATATACGCCCATGATATACTCCACCTTCAAAATCAGTCCCTTCGGCACCTCGGATTGTGAAATGCCATTCAAACATATCATGTTCTAATGGCGAGGCGGTATATTGATCTGATGGATCAATAGATAACTCACGTATATCCGCTTTAATTCGTCTTATTGATGGTGATTTGCTCATTAGATATATTTTTTGAGTTTGATGCTTTGTATGTGATGTATCTATTTATCTATCTTTGCAATGAAAACTTGATAAGCCCTCTGTTAAACTGTTTCGACTACAACTATTAACTGAATTTCGTGCGGTTCCGTATATTAAATAGTAATCCCCTCTATTTGCCTCTAGTATCAGACACACATCAGTAAAACTTATTCAATAAACTTCAAAGTGCGATATCAGAAGTTTCTTCTTGACAGTACATAAGTTTGGTTTGTTTTAAGATAATAATAGCAGATATGATGGTAGAGATATCAGGGATACCTAGGAAACCTGCAGCTGCCGCGTAACAATATAGGACTTGATATGTTGTATTAATCGGCTTCGATAATTATTGCGCATATAGGAGATTCCACATACCAACACACATAATATCTTTAAAAACAAAATATTGACCCTTACAGCCCTTCTACCTTAGGTACAATAGATAAGACCAATCTATATTATGTGGAACCTTTCAGCATTAGCAGATAAAGCCAAAGAGGCTGCAGAACAAGCTAAACAGGCTGCTGCAAGAATAGAACGTCAATTAGATGAATCTACGGGTATTGATACTAACAATACTGCAAGTGATACTGGAGTCGGTGTTCTTGGGGGTATTATTGGAGGTACATCTGCTGCCACTACAAACAATATTGAAACAACAACACATGATGATTTAGATGATGATGATGATTTCTTTACAGATGATTCAAATGCTGTATTACCTTCATCGCATAATAGTAATAATAATAATAATAATGATCAAAATGTAGTAGATAGCACATTAGACAGTGCACCTGTTTCTGCAACTAAATTAGATATAACTGCAGATGAGGGTGATGATTTCTTTGGTGATGATAGTAGACAACCACCACAGCATCAAGTTAGTGAGGAAATAGATTTTGGTGGAGATAATTTAGCCAGTGATGGTTGGAATGAAGGTGTCGATATTCCAATTGATGAAGAAGATGAACAAGTCAATAATGAAGAGATCAGCCCTTCTCTTCATCAGCAACAACAACAGGAAGAAGAAGAACAGTTACAAGCTGCCATTAAGGCAAGTATGGTAGAGATGGAATCGCAACAGCAACAAAAGGTTGAGAAGATTGACGACGAATTACATGATAACGAAGAAATTGTTATGCCTGAACAACATCAAACTGAACAACCTATTGAGGAAGAGGCACTTGTTGAGGAGGTAAATCATGTTGATCAAGCACCAGATGATCAGAAAGATGAGATTATCCAATCTGAACCTGATCCTGACAATGTTGATATTGAAGAGCAATCAGAAAATGTAGCAGTAGTTGAATCGGAACGACCATCGGAAGAGCCAATCGTTGAGCAGTCTCAAGAGAGCATTCATACTCGTGACACTTCAGACGATGATAATGTTATGGAAAAAGAGTCTGTTCAACAAGAAGATAATATTTCTCCTGCAAATGATGCTGTTATGGAATTAGACTCTGTCCAACAGAAAGATAATGATGATACATCGCCTGTAGATGATGTCAATCCTGAAAGTCTTCCTGGAAGCCAATTGCAAAATGGGGCACCTTCAAGTAGTATGGGTGATGCTGAGAAACAACAATATCTAGCCACTATTGCACAGCTAGAATCTCAATTGTATCAAAGAGAAGATCAGTTATCATCCAAGTCAGATCAAATCACTTCCCTAACGATGCAATATGAAGCTGAAACTACTCAACTACGACAGGTCATCTCTGAAACTAAAGAAGAAGCTAAGAAAAGAATCTTAAGGGCAAAGGATCGCGTTGAGGAGATGCAAACAAAGTTAACTGGTGCAGTCCGGCGTGCTGATGCCGCTGGAGGCAGCTCGCAGGAACAATCTGATATTATTGCAGCCTTGCGTGCTGAGGGAGAACAATTGGCAAGGAAACAAAGTACGATGGAACAATCTGTTCGAAGTGCCAAGGGAGAGGCAAGGGAATTGCAAGAAAAGTTAGATATTGAAATAGAAGCTCGAGAGAAGGAAGCGGCCAAGGTGGAATTGTTAGAGAAGGAAGTGAAATCTCTAAAGGATGAATTGTCATCGGCTCGGAAGGGTGAGACTCTGTCTAAGAAACTAGAGGGTGAACTTGTAGCTGCTAAGGAAGAATCAGAGAAGCAACGTGCATCTAATCTGGATCTAAACCAACAGTTGAAGGAAATTAAAGAAGAGAGGAAAGAACTTAAAAAGGAAGTCGAGGAGGCTAGAGCTGGTGCTGCACTTGAGTTGGAAGGGGAATCAAATAAACTTCGAAGGGAGAGGGATGACATGCTGAGTGATTTAGAAGCCAAGCTGCATACGAGTGAACGGGAGGCCAATGTTAGAGAAGATGCATTGAGGCATGAAGTATCTGAGTTAAGAAAACGATGGCAGGATGCAGTTCGTCGAGCAGAAGATCTCAGTATGGATGTCCAACAAAGCACAGCACCACTCTTGCGTCAACTTGAAAGTACAGAACGTCAAAACCGTGCAAGAGCCACAGCATGGGCTGAAATGGAAACCAAACTAAGAGCAGATCTTGAAGAGAATGTAATTCAGTTGGAAAAGTTGACAAAGGAAAGGAATGATCTAATCACCTCTGACAGGAAGTCACTGAGGTTGGTTAAAGAGAAGGAAGAGAATTTCTTATCATCGCAGGAGACTATTGAGGAATTGTCTACCACAATCGAAACTTTGGAAACAAAGGTGGAAGACCTAGAAGAAGAGAAGAAGAATATTAAGCAGGAACTGGTGAATGCAGAGCGCAAGGCGACCGAGGGTGCTTCAAAGATACGAACTGAAATGTTACAGACAGTTGTCGATAGTGAAGCAAGATATCAAAGACAGATTGAGGTATTAGAAGACGAGTTGGATGGTGAGAAGCAACGAAGAGATGTGTTAGAGAAACAGCTTGATGACTTGGCTGAAAGTGTCAAAGCAGCAGAGTTTGCAGCAGAATCTGATCATGCTAGAGTTGCAAATGGTAATATCATTGCCTCTCCAGCCCAACAAAAGACATTGCGCTCAGCAACTAATCAAGCTTCTATTCTACACGATACTTTGGCTGGCTTTGATAGTGAAGTGGATGATGATGACGAAGATGATGAGCGTGACGAGAATGGTATGGATCATATTATGGAACGTCAGGGGAGCTCATTTGCTGCCATGGAGCAGCTTGCACAAGGTCTCAAGGGTGCCAAGGTAGAACTTGAAGCATTGAGGAAACAACTGGCATCCTCTGAAGAAACAAGAGCAAGTTTATTAGAAGAACTTGGTGAAGCAAGAAGTGCTGTAGAAAAGCTGCCACTGTTTGAGCAAAAGGTAGCAGATCTCACTATGGAAGTCAAGATGAAGGTGGATGAGATCCAATGTCTACAGGATGATATTGCTGACGTCAGGCTCTTATATAGAACACAACTAGACACACTTCTTGAAGAAAAGGCCGCGACACCCGTGAAAACACCTCCACCTCGTACTAGCTTGGAAGAGGATGAAGATGTTGTGAGTAAGTCTCCTTCTATTATCATCGATGGCTAGGGAAGATTAAACATAGTCATTAACGATAGACAATAGTGTAACTTGATAATTTCTTACCTTACCATAATATGTGATATCACTAGTAGTTAATGGAGGGGAAGCGGCCAATAACATATATGATACAACCTAAATCATTACTGAGTATCTAACATACATATTATATGCATTATACATAACTGGCAATCACAATTTTCAACAGTTCACGTTTAACATACATCTCCCCAACCGCAACTGCATCTTTTTAATGTAAAGAGGAGTAAACATTTACCCCTTCTTCTAATCATCATATCACTTATCACTTGCATCTCTGAAAAACTTTAACGACTCATTCTCTTCCTTGAGTTCTTTCATCTGTTTTTCCAACAATACATTTCTTGCATGATTATTTTGAGATTCCTCTCGAACAGCAGCCAACTCATCCTTTAATGTATTCACTTGTTCCTCTAATGATTGTATCTTTGCACGAGCAGCTACTAATTCTGCATTCTCAGCTGTTGTAGTATCTAAAATATCTGCAGCATTCAAATCAACACAAGAAGATCCAGCTTTGGGAATATTAGCCTCAGCTTTGAGGTCTACAAAGGACATTCCACTGTTTGGAGCTGGTGCTATACTTGATGATTTCTTATCGGTAACTTCATCTTTATCACATTTATCCCATCCTTGTCTAGAAGCCTCCTCCTCGTCATCGCTATTGCTTGCCATTGCATCATTCATTTGTTGATCAATGGTTGCAGCTACCTCCTTGGCCTTTTCTGCTATTGCTGATAGATTACTCCACATCTTCTATCACTTCTATCTTCGATATGTATGTTGCAGAACACTATGATCACTTCTCTACTCGCTCGGTATATATGATTTGTCAGAACTCTTTGCAGAATTTTCAATCGTCGGCAGTATTGTCTGTCGATAGATATTGCTCTTAATATTCGAGTTAGTATTCACCAAACTCAAACTAAATAGTTTGATGTTATATCTTCTATATTAATCACTATTGGATGATGGAGCTGGTGATGTCTATTTTGTTCTTTCAAGTTTGACACCTATCAATACAAGTAAGCAAATTGCAAATCGAAGATATATGATGAGAAATTGTAGCTCCACTTTGATCGGCAAATGATGGCTGTATAATGTTTACCAATCTTGTGCTTTCCTTCCTTTGGTAATACTGATAACAACTGCAGTATGATCTCATTCAGATCAACTCAACTTACCATCATAACTACCTACAGTCGCAAGGTAAGTCCGACCACCTTAACTGCCCACCTGCTGCCCACCTACGAAACTACCTATCCACTCTCATAGTATTTTTTAGTAGTAGAAGCAGTTGTTTCAGATGGCAGATAAACAAATGGAGAATATCCAAACTGAAGAGGAAACACGCCCGATAACGGGACGTAGAGTGGTACAGGCATATTCTACTAATGATAGAAGAAAGTAAGTTGCAAGTGATATACTGTACGAAATATTTCATGCACCAAATTATATGTCTATGTCGTGATAAGCCCCATACCATATCGTTTTGCAAATCATTACTAACATCTTCTGACAACACCTATACTCTAATCCATAGTAATGTGAAAAAGATATCCTTTTGGATAATATCATTTATAGCATTTGTTATAGTAAGCAATAATGGAGGTACTAATCAGACGAGTAAAAAGGAACGTCGTAAGAAGAAACTCCGAAAGGTTGCAGAAACAATACCAGATGTTGACATGCAAAGGTTACAACAAATTAATAATAAACTAGAACTAAATGAAAAGTATGATCAATTAAATAATGTACATGATGATGCATTCCGTGATGATGGTGGTAATGAACGGGATATATCATTACTAAATGGCTTCTTAGATGAAACTTATGATTTAGATAAAACAATGAATAAGGTAGTTATTGATGTTGATATGGCAAAGGAAGATGAGATTGATAATAATAACTCAATGTTGGCTTCGTCTATACAATCCATGGAAGACTCAATCAAGTATTATTTAGGAGGTGTATTCGGTCACGGTGATAATGAAGAGGATGATGACGATGATGATGATGATGCAGCTGACTTTAGTTCAGTATCTGCAGATGTCAAACTGAGTGAAGAACAATTAGATGTTATTGCCAAGAAGATATCACAACGGTTAGAAGAAGATGCACGCAAGGAGTTTAGATTGAGAGCCGACTCGATTGAGACTGAGAAGGTACATGAAATTGAAGGGGTAATGTCGGAAGATAAAAGGCAACATTTAGATGCAAAAGATGTGAGTAATAATATCTTAATTTGTGATTGTGTGTGTATGTGTCGTTTGGGTTTTGTCTCTGACTGATGCCACACGTGCATTTTTGTCTTTTTAGATTGCAAATGATGTGCATGAAGCAGAAGCCGTTGTCGTTGAGGATCTTAAAGATGAAATAGATATGGCTGCTAATCGTGTGAAAGAGTCCTTACCTGCGAAAGTAAAAAAGATTCGTAATGAGGTAGTTGAGGAAGTGACAGGGAAGAAGTTGGTAAGTGGCATATATACCAACACTATGATATATGAGATGTTCGCTTATCGTGCTGTTTGCTCTTTGTTTAGGATGAAATCGAGGAAGCAAAGAATAGGAGAAGAGAAAGGAAGAAGGCATTAAGTGAGTACAATACTTCGACTTATGTATACAATGGATACATGTATGATCTCTAATCATATGTTCATGTATGATCTCTAATCATTATTGTAGTGAAAAAGTTTCAAGAAATGCAACAAAAGACAAAAGAGGCTCAGAGAATAAAGCAACAATTAAAGAATCAGATCAAGGAACTACAAGAGCATGAGGGAGAGTACCCTGACTTCTCAAAAGGTGGATTGGGCTTTGAGGCACCTCTTCGTCATGATGAGCCGGGAGTTCATAATATGTCAAGTAATAAGCCAAAGTTTGTTAGGCCAAGGGATAGACAAAAGATGGATGATGGTGTTGTTTATAAACAAAACCCGACTGTAGACGAGTATAATTCAAAATACCCATATGGTTTTAGACCGAATGGAGTGCCAAAGAAGCGCCCGTTTCAGGCAAAGCCAAAGTATGATGAGAGGCCAAGGAAGAGGAAGAAAAGTGCTCGTGTTGAATCAGTTGACGAGTCAAAGGAGGAAGAGGAGGAAGTAACCGTGAAGGAAAGAAGTAGAGAGAAGTATCACCGCAAAGGTGATGCAAGTGTTTCAGAAGATGAAGAAGAAGGTAGTGTAGAAGAAGAAGAAGAAGAAGAAGAAGACGATGATGACAAAGCATCCGAGGAGTAGGAGTAGGAGGAGAATCGTACTGGCTGCACAGGTAAAACTAGTATATAAGCCATACTTTGTCCTGCATCTATCAACTACTGACCAATAAGTAGACTAACCTTTTATCCAAGAGCTTCTTCTTTTAAGTATATAAATTATAAGAAAGCCACCGTCGGTTGATGTGAGAGCACATCATTCACAGTCGTACTGTGGTCCCAGGTTCAGAGCCCGAGAGTGGCAACCTGTTTAGTTAGACACCCAAGAGAGAGGTGCACATGAGTTAGTCACAACTAAGTTCAGTATCGTTGACCCAAGTGCAAGAGGCCTTGAGAGTGCAATAGTTACCAGAGTTGTGCATTGAATGAGAGATGCTGAGTGAGCACTCTTAATAAGTACAGGTGTGGAGTTGATTAAGACTCATAAATACACCGACCCCCCTTTTTTGCACTTATTTTTTTATCTCCTATTGCTATTTCTTCTAACCTTACTGTATTTCCCATGACCTCACCATAATATATACCTAGTATGATTGCAATCACCTCAGCATGACAATAGATTAATATAGTATTCAGATCACTCTTTCGATTGTGTTAACCCGGAGATTTATTCATCCATCAGGGAGGAGAAGATACATGTATTATGATTGTATTATCATTACTTATATCTCGCTATGCATTCTTAACTCAATCAATTGCAACATCATATCTACATACAAATGCTATCAATAATGCCCAACAATCATTAGATCCTGATATACAGATGAAGATATCTTCGTCTTTAGTTCGACAAGCAACAACAAAATATCTGAATAATGATCCAACAATTGCAGGTCCTCTACTTCGACTAGCATTTCATGATGCAACCACTCGAGAAAAACTAGATGATAAAACCTTTAGTGGCGGACCAAATGGCTCAGTCAGATATGAAGCTGATTGGCAGGAGAATCGAGGTATAAGACGCCCGTTAAAGGTAGTAGAAAGTATCTATAGTGATGTTGGAGAATGCCTATCATTTGCAGATTGTATATCTCTCTGTGGTGCTCAAGCTGTAGAATCGGCTGGAAAGTCTTTGTATTGTTTTATCAGTATGAATTCAAGTGCTCAATATGAATACTCGGTGATTTGGCTACTAAATTTGAACTTGGTTCGCTATAATTGATTGCCTTTGCAAGTTACTAACATATCTCACTTTCCTTCTTCACAATGCTAATTTTCCAGGAGGTCCAAGAATACCAATAAGATTGGGAAGAACAGATGTAACAAAGGCAGATGCACAAAAGCGGAGAACAATCCTGAAGCAAAGTACTGATAGATCATTAGTGGATAGAACGATGCCGAGTGCTGGATTAGATTCTGATGGACTCCGTTTGTACTTTGGAGCTCTTGGTTTAAGTGAGATGGAACTTGTAGCATTATGTGGCGCTCATGACCTTGGTAGACATGTCACTTTGCTTGACATGCCAAAGAGTTGCCTCAAAGAGTTGACGCAAGAGTGCTTGGAAGATGCCCCTGTTCTCATGCCTTTCATTGTAACGCACGGCACAATAAACTATTGCTTTGGTATGATCGGTCGATAACGCCTGGAGAAGTTTCCTTCATACCGACTGATGTCGATCTTGTTGTTGATGAAGGTCTGAGGGAGTATGTGAAGCTTTTTGCAAATGATAAGCAGTTGTTTTATACTACATTTACAACTGCTTATCAAAAGCTAGTTGATGTAGGAAACAACCTAAGTGATAAAAGATACTGACATGTGAACACGTAAGATACTGACTACAATTTGAATGAAAATGTCTTGTGTTATCTGGGTGTTATGCAAACTATCTAATGGTAGATAATTCTATTCCACTCGAGCATCCGAGCTCATCTACAACACACCACTCCTCAGAAGCGGTATACTCCTGCAGTAGATGCAATACCATTGTACACATAAGTGTCATCAAAAGGTACGTATTGCCCAGTAATCAACTTGACAGCCTCCTGACTAGCCACACCGCCGACTACAGCTGCAATGTTGTGAATTTCTCCTTCATCATACCTGACAACCTCCCGTGCCAAGTCCTTTCCCTTTGTCTGATCCAACAAGTGTTCCTTGATAAAGTCACACTCAGCCAAGCCCAAACTGCCAGCAATATCAACCATGCATTTGTAAACTTCGTTAGCATCTGCTTCCAAAGCTAGCTCCTGGTCATGCTTGCCAGGGTAGTGCTGATGACGATCGTAAAATGCATCACATGCTCTAAGAGCAATCCACCATAGCATAGGTGTTTGTACAGGATCTGTCTCGTAGGGGTCGAACGTTGCCGACATGAGATCATCCCTTGCATCTGATTGGATAGTGTCAAACTGAGACACATTAGAGGAAGACAACGTCTTGGCAAGTTCTGAAACAACTGGACTAGTTGGATCTTGCAGTTTGTACTCGGCAAACAAGGGTCGAGTTTCAAGAATACGAAGGTAACGTGAATTCTTGCAGAATGTCAAAATCTCATCATCAGCTGGCATAGTAACACGAAGATCACATCCATTTGACTTCTGTTTACATTCTTCCAACAAAGATTTGACCAACTCAGTGATTGACGACTTGTCCTTCTCGGCCTGTTGCTTGTACGCTTCTTGTAATGCCACATATCGAGTAGTGTCACTAGTCATGTCAGGAATAGTGCCTTCAAGTGGTGGATAGTTGTCATTTGCTTTCAAGAATCTCTTCAATGCCAAAGCTAGTAGCTGAAACTGTAACACGTGAGGCGGAGTGGTAGGACTACTATTCCCCCCTTCTACTTCCATCTCAGACTTGATAGCAGCACTAAAAAAGGACTCTTCGTCGACCCTATCCAATACCATCTTGACATCCTCCGAGATACGCCCTTCACCCCATGTCAAATGAGCCTCTCTCAACGCCTCTTCAAAGTTGATTTCGTTATTGATATTCTTGGCCATTCCCCGTACAATCTTTCGGAAATCTTCCTTCTCTGCAAAGGATGCAGGATAACGTGGCTTACTAGTTGATGCATCAACATCACTTGACACGGGTGCACCGACAGATAAACGCCACTTATCTAAAGCTTGTAATAAAATAACCACAAATGGCACATGTGAATGATTTTTCGTATCCTCCATCTCATCTAAATTCATAACAGATGATGTAACCTTATTCAATCCATCAAATAATGGCCATGCCGAGAGACGTAAGTCGGGAATACGATGTGCCGGCTTGGCTTCAGTGATGGCATGATATGGTGATGCAGTTTGGATGCGGACATATCCTAATAGTCCATACGAACGGACATTGATTAGTGGTATCGAATGTACGTGACATGCATGTGAAATGGGTAGGATAACAGTGGATGGTTGATCTGCTGCAATGACGAGTAATTTCTTGGGTGTTGCAGAAGCTGCATCATCTGAAGATGTGGGTGGATTCTCCATAAGTGCCTTGAGGAATGATGTATAATCAACACCTTCTAATGAGGGCACTGTACAATAATATCCATTAACATCCGGGTTGAGTTCGGATAGGAGTGCACATGCCTGAGCTGAATTACTTGACTTTTTATCACCCTCATCATATGTTGTGGGTGGCGGAAGAAAAAAGTTTGAGGCACTTTGAGATGAGAACTTCAGCATGGATTCTGTTAGTTCTGGACTAGCCTTTACGGTCGGGGTGGTACTACCGTTGGTGGTGGCACACTCGTCATCGTCTACCACCAATATACTGAGATAAAGTAACAAAAAAAAATGAACATAAGATGTGAGCAAAATAAACATATAAAAATGGTACATGATTGTACAACTCAAAACTCATCACTCACCTGCCTACTCCGGGTAGTACTAAGTTCTTGAGTGACCTAATTGTAAAGCATAGAGATACGAAATAATAGATATGTGGTGGTTAGTGAAGGTGCAAGATTTTTTGAGTTACAAAGATACAACTCTAATAAAATATAAAATATTCTTACTCTGTTCCACACGCGGACGAACCCACAAGCACCACGAGGGTATTGCCAAGAGCACGCTGTCCTGCCGCGCCCCATAGGCGTAATTGTCTGTCGTATTTATCTTGAGTAGCCATGCTTTATTGATCTTTTGACTCTGTTGCAGTGTGGACTTTAGAAGTATCAGTATTAATTAGGATACCGTTACCATGAGAGTGGGTGTGAAATAACTGGTACGAAGCAAACAACTACACTACCTAGCTACCACTAACCTTTCAAGTATGGACGACGGCGAGTATGCCATTGATTGGGGATTGTTATTATTCTTCAAGTTGATATTATCTATTTGGTTATTGAATTGTTATTTCTTATTTGCTGCAACAACATTAGCGATAGTTTTAGATTACAACACAAGGTTACCCCGTCTTCATCTTCCCCAGAAAGTTTTAGAGGTGTAGTGTATTACAAATCTTCCATTGGCTCTTTGGTGATACGTCAGAAGTTGTAGGGTGGCGTTGTATGGTGGCATAATAACATAGAAGAGATATATCAGCAGTATCAATAAAAGTACACTTTGATGTCATTTATTGGAATAGTAAGTTAGGTGCACCTAAATTGATATAAAAGAAAGTGGACCACTACAATTGCAAAACAGAGAAATATGAACATGATAAAGAAAGATGATGATATAATATCAGATAATGATCATGGTATACCCCAACAACGACCAGAACCTTGGCATCAAAAGTTTGACAAATTACTACCATATCCAATATTGCTAATGAAAAGAAAGACATTGAAATTAAAGAAGGATTTTGGTTTCGTACCCTTTATAATATTCTTCTTTCTTAAGATATTATGTTCATTAGTTATGTTGAATTTCTGGATGGCATCACACTTATCAGTTATACATTTAGAAGATCGAATGCCACTTCTAAGGGTACATCGTGATGGAAATAAGGTCATTGGAGGTATTGATAGTAGTAGAAATACAACCTTGTATGCAGCTAGAAATCCAGTCAGTATGCACAGTATTATAGAATCAAACAATACTACTTCAGCTATAGATAAGTGGCGTTTATCTGTCGGTGCACCCGTGTCAAGTGATGTTGATGCATCAACTAGTAAGCCACGTTATCCTGCATCCTTTGCAGAGAAGGAAGATT
>Ga0214477_100742_pt1 | contig 20858 bp, 14 predicted proteins | sample M1_20Mar14CPVII9_FD_165058 | JGI IMG/M metagenome (GOLD analysis project Ga0214477, IMG submission 165058) | Marine eukaryotic communities from Monterey Bay, California, United States - M1_20Mar14CPVII9sort6BwellC16 | ecosystem: Environmental > Aquatic > Marine > Unclassified | place: USA...
CGCCAAACTCTTCTCTCGGTATACCGACGATCACTTTATTTACTCGAAACAACTTATGAGACTACTATAATAAAGAGTGGATGGTTGTATGGTGTCAAGTAATGACGCATTAGTAGAGAAGTTTGATTGCTAAACTCCCAACTTTTGAGAGCCATTCATTTATTTGGCGATAAAATGAAAATTCAGCTCAGTTCACACAGATTCACATGCGGTTATCAATCGGAAATAATTTATAGGGTATCCTATTTAGATGTACGTAGGAACTCGTATTACGGTACTTTTACGATGTAATGTAGGTAGATATGAAATTGATTCTTTCTTATTCTTTTTTCGAGTCATTTCCGTTCGGACACATTATCTTTTATGTGCATCGGTTATGCTCATGGTATCGTACTTTTTGAGTACTGAGCGTACCTCTGATGCATGATCAAAGAGAGCAGAGAGGCCACCTTATACTTAACAGAAGGGAAGTGTGTGCTGTAATCTGAGCTAACAAGAGAGGGCAGTAAGTGTGGGGGCAAAGTGATAGGAGGATACAGAGGATACCAACATTTGCTTGTGTTCAAGAGCTGGATTCTTTGCTTTGTTTGGATTGAACAGAGCTCAGATGGACTTCTTTCCTACATAAAATCATAAAATAGTAATTATATTGCAGAGATTGTAGTGATTTTGGTACAGACGTAGTGTTAATTGTTGTGGAGTAGTCTTGCTCTAATGTATCCTCTGTCCACCCAAGTGAGGGTGAGTAGTCTACTTTAAATTTTCCACTTGGGAGTTGCAATTGCAATGCTGTTAGTACTTGTTGAGATGATGGGGTAATGTGGTAGCTCTTCTCTCTTGGTGTAGTGGTGGTAAGGACCTGAGCAAGTAAAAAGACAGTATGGTAAGATAGAACGAAATGACTTCCCTAAATTTAATGTTGGTATCTTTCTTTCTAGAGTTTAAAATACCTTACCCCTAATTTAACCCATACGTGGAATATATGTTTTTAATATCCATACAGAACACATTCCTCAAGTAGCAATACGTAAATGATACTTATTATTGGCGGGGTCGAAATCCCATTCAAAAGACACCAAGAAGATATTTGAAATGTTGAACCGATCCTCCCCTCTATTCCTCAATTACCTCCATGTGTTTGGCCAATATTTATGTGCAATAGATGATAGAGTAAGGTGAGGAAGTTCTGTTACCACTAATAAGCATACCCGCATTGTTATCTCATCTATCGGAGGATAAGGCCATTGCAATACATAACAACATTAGTATCCTCGACTCACTAATCTCCGAAAGAATTTGCAATAAGATTTGTGGTGAGGAGATGAACAGATAACAAGTTCAACAAGCAACCTCTCCGTGTATATATTATTATATCTATATATTCTGTGGTTCTTTTATATCTGTTGTGTATATCAAGTTAAATGTCATCCAAGAATAAGAAAGTTCTACAATCATCGGCAGCAGCAGCAGCCGATGAACATCATCAAGACAGTATAGTGCCGGCTTCGTCTGATTCAACATCTACCACTGCAGCTGGGTCATCCTTCACTGCATCATCATCAATACCATCCACAAACCCGTCAACTACAACAATAGCAGCAGCAAATGAAGCAGATAATATCGATAACGAACCATCTGCATCATCTGTTGCAATTTCCTCACTTAAGGAGACGGGACAGCAACTATTAAAGGATGCACTTAAAGTTGAACCTCAACAACTTATGAATTCCTTAAAAGAACAGGGACAGGCGGCGTATATGCAGTTATCATTACCGCCGAATCTTAACCCATTTGGTAGTGTTATTGGTGGCGGTGGTGAAGAAGATGAGGCTGTGGCGGCGAAGGCAGAGAGCAGTAAGGGTGTTATTGTTGAGAAGGGTACTGCTGCTGAGTCAACCGAGAAATTATCCACAACTAATACCACCAGTTCAGCTAGAAGTACCAAATCCTTTCAAAAGAGTACATCCCAACCAACAGAACCGACATTTAAATCCGGATCTGCAGCTCAAGATTCAAGTAACTCCAAGATTAATGTGTCCTCACCTGATAAAAAATCCAAGGACAAGGGTACATCAGGGGATATTAAAGATTCGGATAATGATGATACCGATTCATTGGTAGATGAGACGGATTTAAAACAGGCATATCCTCTGTTGCTGCAACGTTCTGCATCATCTGCATTTGGTTCGCCTGATAAATCAAGTAAGGGTAGTAAAATGAGGGCAAGACGTGCACATTCTAATTCAGGGAGTGATATTAATAGTGCATTCCATCCTGTTTGGAGGTGAGTGTTATATTTTGTTTTATTTGTTGTTTATTTTATGGTTTAGGAGAGTTGGGATAAGTTTAAGAGGGGATAAGGGGTATGTTTACATATTTATACTAGATTTTTCTCACCACATATCATATGCACCCATCACCGCTTTTTCAGTTGTAAATCCTTATCTACTGGATCTAGCCATGGCTCTATATCAGGGAGTAATATTGACGGCTCCGAGGTTGGATCTGCAGTGTCCAGTTCCATAGCCACAAGCACTATCCGTAGTGCACACTCCGATCCGTTCCCCTCAATACAATTTGGTGCTAGTGATAATACCAACAGTCCAAGTAAGAAGAGGTCACCATGGAAGAAATTATTCAAGAATAGGATGAAGAATAGGGAAAAATGGGCATCATTTAGTAAAAGGGAGCAGTCATTGAGTGGGAGGGAGAACCCTGCTCGGCCTGATTTAATTGGTGAGGATGAGGGTGCATACATGTCTGTTACGGTTTTGGAGGGGGCATCGGAAGAGCCAGCTTCTCCTGTCAAGGCGTCCAGTACACAAAAGAAGAAGAAAAAGAAGGGGAAGAGGGGTTCTTCTTCTACTTCTAGTGGATCTAAAAAGTCGGCTGCCACAAAGAAACAAGGCAATATCTCTCAAGCTGCTAAGGATGAAAAGCAATACGATGATCCACCCGTTGCACTCGACATCTCGGATAGTGATGAGGAGAATGATGATGCGTTTGAGCCAATAGGAGACTACAGTCTAAATGAGAGGCCTCAAAGTATTGTACCCCCGTCGCAACTTGGTAATCGACCCGAGAAGAAGCAGGCCGAGACACCACTCAGTTTCGACGTACCATGTGATAGTGTCGAGGTCATCTCCACGTCTGTTACACCAACGCCATTTGGACAATCATCAAGCCAGTCAACCAATATCCAGGTAGTGTCACCCAATTCTATTGAAGAAAATAGTCCCCCAACTGTAGAACGAGTGACAGTTGTTATTGAGGAGGCACCTTATCATCCCTTGGGAGGTAACGAGGAGAAGGCAAGTGGACCTTCTCAGGCTGTGGAGACCGCAGTTTCTCAATCGGATGAAACCAGCAATGTTGCGGCCAAATTAAAATATCGATCGCCTAAACGATCGTCATCCAGGGCATCGTCATCTGGAGGTAGCATTATTCAACATAATAGTAACAGTCATCAACACAGCCCTTCATCGATGGGGCAGGTCTCAACCGACACCTCACGTCTCTCATCTGAAGGTTCGCCCTCGTCTCGTATATCAAGCTCCAACTCTCGACTTTCTGGGGCATCATCGGGTCTTAATTCTGGAGGGGATCGTACTATTAATACCCTCCAAAGTGGTGAGGGGTCGTTGGTTGTTGATAGCACAAACTATGAAATACGTGAGGCCAATCGAAGATCGGGTATACGGGTACGAACATTAGGTGGAGACAGTCATGAGGTTATGAGTGGCCATGATGGTAGCGATACCGTCTTCTCATCTTCCACCACCAGCTCAAACTATCACACGTCTAGTCCGAGAAAACTACGTGACGGTGCAACAATGCCTGTTGATAGGTTCTTCGCTGGAGGCAATGTTGCCATGTCGCCATCGCCGCAGAGATATACCATGTCCTCAGCAGCAAGTAGCGGAGACGGCAGTTCAAGGGCATCCCCTGGTATCTCAAGGTTTTTAAGTAGTCCGAAGACGTTGACGAGGATTGGCGCTAGTGGCATGAGTAGTAGTACGAGCAGTAGCAAAGATACCAACTCACCTCAGACGGTATCAAGCAACTCTGTCGCAAATTCATCAAGTTCGGGATCTGAGGCGAAGAAACCTCTTCAATTTGTTGCTTACGAGACTGTTCGTGAGGAAGGAGAAAGTCCATTTGACGAGGAGCCACTGGATTCTAAAGATGGTGGTGCCGATGAACGTGAAACATCACCTTCCAATACTAAATCATCATTGATTAAGCCGAGAATATCCAATGTGATTAGATCCTCTCGTCGTCCACCATTGGGAAGTCCACAGAAACCACCCCAAAGTCCACGATTGAAGCCGAGTTCCTTGTCTTATGGACGAGCCCGAACGCCCACGAGAACGCCGCCCCCGTCATCATACCGTGAAACAGGTGGTGCCAGTACTCCTTGTTCACCACCTGCAATCATTGACAACCTTGCACTTGGTGACTTGAGTTTAAAGACTACCAAGCCTCTTGTGCTGCGTCGATCGTCATCGGTGCCACAGAGTAGTAGTGGAGAGCCGATGTTGTTGATCAATCCAGGATCACCCGGGCGGCGTGAATCTCCTTGGCCACACAGAAGAGCTCAACATCAAGTACCGCCAAGACCTCCACAAACTAATCGATTACGGACTGAAATGACTGTCGTTGGGGAAGAGGATGGAGCTCAAGAAGTTACAATGGTTAGTCCGACGAGCAGCTCACAATTACAAACGAAGTCAGAAATGGATGATACGAATGACAAGGGAGATAGTACCATTGCTGTTGTTTCTCCCGAGAAGGGATTCTGATCTGATGCGTTATGATACTTAAGAGATGACGCTATATGTCAGTCAGGAAAGAAAGCCACATTTGTACATTAGGTTAGTAGCAGATATTGGAGGTTTGAAGGACGTACTTAATAAACTTAAATTTCCTTTTCTGGTTATTTGGTGAGCTAATCATAGAATAGACAACTGGTGGCAACTCAAGAGGATGGTCAACAAGATACACCAACCACCCCTCCTCATTCGGCGAGAGGCAGCCGCCGAGCATATGCATATGCGCTCACCAGGGGTTCATATCAAAAATCCCTGCACTGACGATAAATCAAGGATACCTTAGAGGGTATCCTTTTTGGGCCAGAGCAAAAAAATGACTCACATTGCAATTTGCAATGATGACGATCATTGTTAATTACTTATCATCCACCATAATTATATTGCTACAATGAAAGTCTCTACTATCCTGTTAACAGCTGTAGCCATGACTGTATCTCCGACGGCAGGTAAGTAGCATTTTTGACATACTCGCTTCTTTTGATATCTCCTGCTTTACTCACTATCGTCATTATACCTACTAATATGGTATATATCTCCCTCTTTATCTCTAGTCCTATCTCTAGCCGCTCGTCCATTAAAGGTTACTGTATTCGGAGGGACAGGTTATGTAGGATCAGCAGTTGCCGAAAGATTAGTAAAACGTGGACATGAAGTAACTGCTGTGTCAAGAAGAGGAGAGAATCCCGATACAAACAATGCAGAGTTATCTCAAGTAAACTGGGTAAAGGGAGATGCAACTGATATCAAAACTTGTCAAGAAGTTCTGAAAGATTCTGATGCCGCTGTGCATGCTATTGGTACGTCTTATATTATATGAATCAAGTGATATGTGCACATCTTATGCATGATGATACATATCTTATGCACACTTTTACAATATGAAATTATAGGACTTCTATTCGATGTAGACTCTGGTTTAGCAAACTTAAACAAAATTGTTAGTGGATCAGGATCAGTACCTGGCGACTCGTCTACTTATGATGCTATTACACGGACAACCGCTTACAACGTTATAGATTCGATCGAAAAGAAACAAGCCAATCCTTTTACAGCCAGTAAAGGAGGAAAATATGCATTCTGTTTTGTATCTGCTGCAGAGGCTGGATGGCCTGACGTTCCTTTTGGAAAGACAATTGATGAAAAGTTAGCACCAGCTTGGTTAAACAAATATCTCGTTGCAAAGCGTGCAGTGGAAGCGAAACTACAAACTACAAAGAATGTGCGATCGGCAATCTATCGTCCTTCTTTGATTTGGGATTGGTCTAAATTGGATGTTTTACCAGCTATACCAATCTTCAATATTGCTGCTGCTGTGGGTGTGCCATTTGTGGATAAGACTGTTAGAATTGAAACTCTGGCGGACGCAATCGTCGCTGGAAAGTTCGCGTTTGTATTGTTTTATCGTGTGAATGCGTGTGGCCAATATGATGTCTCGGCCACCACTTACTGCTTTATTTGGTCTTCATTCGCCTTAGTTTGATTGCCTTTGCAACCCACATGCACTAACATACGTTATTATCATCTCTCTTCATCTTAATAAACTGTGTACATCTTCCAGGTATTGAAAACGATGACGTTGAAGGTGTTCAAAGAGTTGGCGAGATGGAGAAGCTTACCAAGCGTGTATAACCTTATAGAATCACAATACAATAATTGATAAAGACAGCTAATACTATGCTATAACCTTGTCGAATCACAGCACACTCATTGATAAAGACATCTAATACTAATGCTAGATTTCTTGCATATATATTAGTATACTAATACCATGATGATATCCGGTATATCTTGAGTGTATCATTAGGTATAATCTAAATTCTTTAGACTATCACTGCTGCCCAAACTGGCAATCTTCTCCACTTGCACGTCCAACATCTCAACTACCTTGAGCAACCCTTGATTACCTCCTAGCTCTTGAATCTGTTGTACAATCTCCTTCTTCAATTGTGTACACTTGTCACGAGTATATCTCAAGCTCCCGGCATCAATCATGAGCTTTTGAGCATACCGTTTCACATCTACATCCTCGGTACGTTGTTTTAATATTGACATTAATTGTGTAGCCGCACAATTGTGTGGGGCTTCTTCTCCTTCTTTCCCGACATTATTATCACTACTACTATCCTGACGAATGCAATGTATAATTGGAAAGCTAAACTTGCCTTCTGTTAAATCTTCACAAAAACTCTTACTCTTCATATACTCCTCATCAGCTAAATTAATCAAATCGTCACGTATTTGAAAGTACAACCCCAAGTTATTCACTAATGGTACAAAGTCTATATCTTGATTCGTCGTTGCAAATGCTTGTAATAATCCAACTGCCAATCTAAATAACCCACCAGTCTTATCAGTAACCATTTGCATATATTGTTCTTCGGTAGGACAAGAGGTTGTATCTCTCCACTTAATATCATAACCCTGACCACGATGTAAATTTAACATTTCACTAACAAATACTTGCATTGCTTTATCATTCTTCAGCCCATGACAACGTTCTAATGCTATAAAGTATACATAATTGGCAGTGTTGATGACTGGCGCAACACCAAAGATTGAATGTGCAACAGGTACACCTCTACGTAACTTTGAATTATCTTCTATATCATCAATCAATAATGATGCGTTGTGTAAATCACCAATTATATCTTTAATTTCATTTAATATTTGTGTTGATGGTACATTGAGCCATTGATTGAAACAATCGATTAGTTTACCACGTACATCTTTCCCTGGTACAGACGATATATAATGGTATGGTTCGATTAGTGACTTATCGAGTATGTGCTTTTCATTGTTTGTAGATGATGGGCTGTCCTCTGATGATTGTTGTTTCTCGGCCATTTTGTTTTCAACTAAGCTGCAAGTTGTTTGCAACTTATCTAGAAAGCGGTGATGCCAATTTAATGATAAAGATGTCCAGAATCAGGTCAAACATTTATCAACTTGAACTTAGGGATCAATCAAGACAGTCGACTAACACAAGCAGCGCCTCCTTAACAATCTATAGTGCGTTGTCTCGCCAAATAGCGCAGCTGCAAACGGTAATGTGAGGTTGTAAAGAAGTGAACTTTTGATAGGTGAGGTTGACCGTATAGATGATTTGACGGTGCGCGTCTATACCATTAGGATAGTTGTTATATCTCGTCGTTACAATAATTTTGTCGGTGTTGGCGTAGCGCGGCGATATCTTTTTGAGTCGATGTTTTTAACATTGCAATGCAGATATGTCGACTAACAATATCTTTGTTTCTATCCCATCTTCTACATACCATACCTTTGCTCCTCTAATAATAGATCAGAATACCTTTCTACAATATCTAACATCTATAATATATCAATAAAAACCATGACTAGTTGGGCCGATGCAAGTGATAATTCTCCATCAGATTATAACACAGGTACAAGTACAGGTGGTGGCAGACCTCGTTTGCAATTGAAACCTCGTAGTGCTAAAGCTGCACAAGATGCATCTGCTGGTGGAGGTGGAGGTAGTAGCATTTTTGGTGCTGCCAAGCCACGTGAGCAAGGTGAGGATATATAAGGTGTTTGAGTTATTTATGTTTTGTGCATATCTTGTGCACATTTTTTTGTACATATCTCATGCTAATGTATCCTAATAACTCTCTCCAAAACATCAGTTCTTGCCGCCAAGGGTGTTGATGCCTCTGAGGTAGACAAACGTGTGGAGCGTAAGGCTAGTGTTGCAAGGCTTACTGGTAAGTTGTTTTGTATACCATCCATGCAAAACATTTATACGGTAGAACACAAATCTCATTCTTTACTTACTTCTACACACTACACACAAAACTATACACATTACTACAGCCGATCAAGACAAACAAGTTGAAGCCTTACGAAAGGAACTAACCGGAGTTGAAGAGAAACTACGCGAGGCAAACGAGATGGAACTACCCGAGGAAGATTATCGAGTTGATGCCGAGAAGAAGCGTAATGAACTTAACGAGCTCATTAAAGGATTCCACGAGGCAAACTTGAAGGATCCTCCTCCTCCAAGTAGTAGTAAGGAAGGTCCTAGTGATGCACCAGATGCAGGGGCATCAGCAGCCTGGGGAGGTAAGGGTGGTGGATCTTCATCAAATGGTGACGGAGGGTCACAGAGAAAGTTTGAAAGGCCATCTGAACGCCGTCGTCGACTTGAGCAAAAGAATCGGGAGCGAGAGGGTGGTGGGTATAATAATGGATATGATAATGGGTATAATAATAATAGGGGATCATCACGTGGTGGTGGGTATAACGATTATGATGAGGAAGGAGAGGATGCCTTTAAATCGTTCGGTGGTAATAATCGAAGAGGTGGTAATCGGGGCGGAGGAGGAGGCTCCTATAATAACAACAGGGGAGGTTACAACAACGACCGAGGTGGGAGTTACAACGATCGAGGTGGAAGTCGTAACGGAGGCTACAATGATGACAAGTATGCCGGTGATCGTTATAATTATTAATAAGGGGTGTTGGTAATACTGACGTCTGGATTAAATGGGGTGGGAGGGATGTGAGATGATATTTATGTTGGATAAATGGGGGTGGTTGGAAAGGCTCTTTTGGTGAGTCTAATTCATGTCAATGAATGAACCTAGATTTCCTTGATTAATGGAAGTTGAAGAGGGTGATTAAATTAGGTTATCCAATGGGTTTCATTTTTTCATAAAAATATTCATGGTGATGCGGAGATTAGTTGGCCTGTGGATAGATGTAAGCTGATAATGTTAAGATGTTGCAGCAAATGATACTTCCTTTGTTTCAATGCAACACACCCTAACACACGACACGCACTAGGTACACCATACAAAACACACTTACATAAAGCCGGTATCTTTTTGGAATCGGTATCCTTATATATTGACAAAAAGAGTGTTATTTTCAATATCAAAGGTGGGCGCGGCGCTTGACGGACATATTATGCCCATATCCAATTTGTTATCATTAGTAATTGGATGGTGAAAATATTATAATATGAGCCGTCAGACAAAATCAGGCGGTACCACAAGAAGAAGCCGGCCATCACAACATTTTACACTTGAAAGACAGTTTCTTTGTTTTGCAATCATTGCCACAATATCATTGATATCATATGCCATAATACATACTGGATATCGTACCGATAGTTCATTTCTGTATATTAATAAAAGTGAAGGTGATAATATACCACGGCAGCTGCCGAAGCAGAACACAAATACTCTTCGAAGAGAGTACATAGAGATTGATTCGAGCAATGCTACGAGCTCAAATGCCGAAAGAATACCTAAAGTAAGAGATGGTTCTGAATCTTCTCCATCGGATTCTGTATACTCAACCTCGCCATTTTTTACCCCAGTTGATGAACAGCATTTACACAATGGAAGAGTTGTTAAAGAACTATCACACAGAATCTTATCAAGAAAGATTGCTCAGTCTAATGTGATTATTGTATCACCCAATTTTGATGCGGCGCGTGTTACAGAGAATAATAAACCAATAGATGTTGATGAAGCAGCGCAACTATACTATCCTGCAAAAGTTGCAATAGAGCAAGGACATGCAACTCATTTACTTCCTTCTTCGACATGGCATAACTCTACAACTGTTGGCGGTTGGGTATTACTTGCATACTTTACAATACAGAATATAGACTCAACAATACAAAACCAATCTCCATTATCAATTGATGATATATTATCATCGTCACTTGCAACTTCATGGCTACGACAAACAACTGTTACCTACATTGTCTTTCCAATACATGCCAAGGCGTCTATACCATTATCATTTGGACATATATATGAATATGATATGGATTATATTGTTGATAAAACAGTCGAGATAGTTGGTCTTACTGCTGCGTCAACACTACTTGATTCCAATTACAAACTTCAACTACTATCGAGCTCACACTACTTTGACCCAATATCAAATGATGCTACTACTAAAGAAGTTTATAAGTATGGACCAAATGCACTATTCCAATCGGTTAAAGCATTACATAGATTCTTGTACACTCGAGTAACACAGGTGTTACAAAAGGAGGTGAATCATATACGACAACAACATCTAAAAGTTCAGTCGAATAATAATAATAATAATGATACAGCGCAATTGATAGAGGTAGAGTTTTATTCTCTACTCTTTGCTACACAAGGATTAGATTTAGCCATCCCATCACGATCATCATATACTGATGTTAGCAATCATAAAGAATGTAAAGATGCAAACACTGGTATAAGAAAGAAACGTTGTGATCCAAAGTTGAATGCAAGAGCGCTGAACGACACAATCTTTGTTACATGTCCTGAAAGACACAAAGAAATAGATGTACAGTTTGTTAAAACGGACATTTCACAACTTCGTATTGGTGGTACACAGCCTCAATTTGTAGAGCGTGTGCGTGATAGAAGAGTCAACCTAGAGCGGACACAATTGGAAAAGAAACAGTAAGTGGTATGAGTCAGTCTTTTGCTTTCCTGTTTATCTCTTTCTTTGATGTTGGGTTTATCTCTAACTTCTTATTGATATACTGTCCTCCTAACAACTTTCAGCGGTATCATGATTGACATTGAAGGGAAATGGCTTACAAATAAAGTTGCAAACAATTCTGACATTGAACTTTGGTTAGGGGATAAAGAACCTAATAATGCGGAGGCTGTGTGTGTCAAGCTCTATAAGATGGCAATTAGACCACGAGTTCACTGCACCACAAGAGTCATCCCTACCACAAACAAACCAATCACTCAAAGCAAGCAACAATCAGATCGTCCGAATTTACTTCTTGTTATGATTGATCCTTTATCAAAACAACAACTGAGACGTTCTTTACCAAACACCTGGGCATTATTAGAACTGTTGGGATATCAACATTTTCCTAAGTTTGTAGCTGTCGGAAATAACTCAGGACCCAATCAGGCTGCTCTTTATTCAGGAATGCCTCTAGATGATGGTCGACAAGGTATCAAAACATCAAGTAGTAACGCCAAGAGGAGATGGTTATGGGATCGATTAAATGATGCAGGGTATGTAACAATGAAAGTTGAGGATGGATGCATCAGCAATAGTAACATGGTACAGAGTATCTCTCCTCAAACTCATCATGGGCAACAACTGCATGAGATGTTTTGTCAATCATATGATAGGCCGAATTGTCTCGGGAGCAAGCTAGCTGCCGAACATCTTATTGACTACACACGACAATTCATAAATACATATGACCGTGGAAATAACAAACCAACAAATCATACCAAGTCTTTGCCTTGGGCAGCATTCATCAGCTTTATAGACTCGCATGAAGATACACTCACACTCATCAGTTACCTGGACAATCTTCTCGTCAACTTTCTTCAAGATATTCCAATGAATAATACAATGATAGTGTTTATGAGTGATCACGGGTTGCACTACGGCCCTTTTTTTGCTTCTAGATCTGGTGAAACTGAACGAGCTCAACCACTATTATATATGAGGCTACCAACATTTAAGAAGAATCAATTACATCAGAACCAGCAGAAGTTTACTACAGCGTTTGATATACATGCAACACTGGTTGACATATTATTAGAGGGTAATCCTGAAGTAGTAGCCGAGTCGGGCAATGAGCTCGGAGTGTCACTAATAACGCCACTTCCTGAAGAGAGAAATAAATGTTCTACAACTCGTGCAATTCCATCCAGCTTTTGTCCCTTGGTAGATGATAGTGCAAGAGATAGTCATGCACAAGGACAATGTGAGTTTATGCGAGATCCACCAAGTCTATTCTCATTCTTCTCTGATATGCCTCAAAAGAATAGACCTCATTGGCCTGAGAAATGTCCAATAAGAAAGAATCATGATATGAATAGTGATCTTGTCCATAATGATACTCCTTGCCTCTGTGCAACCAATATTCGAGACTGGTTTGATTGCTCCAACATATCAAGAAATGACTTTAAGAAAGGTATAGACTACAATACGGAGCAGTATTCCTTGCGTTCATGTGGATATGAGCATGATGCAGACCAATCATTAGAGTTGGATATACATGTGAAGAGAAATGAACAAGTTGTCACCGCGAGCTTAGCAGCTGCAGAGAAGACAAAGAAGCGATTATCTCAGCAAACACACATCAGTAAAGATGAGATTAATGCTTCCTTCGATACTCAACCGAATATAATCTTCTTGGAGATTGATAGCGTCTCCCTGTCGTTTTCAGAAAGACACTTCCCGAAGACTTGGTCACTACTACAACAGCACAAGATCGTATCAGACCAAGATACACCTTCATGTCCGACTGGCTGGTGTGCAGGAGTGTTCAACCAATCATCAGTAGTCGGTCAAAGCTCCATCGTCAATCAATTAGCTGCACTCTCGGGATGTCTTCAGTATGATGACAAAGAGGAGCAACTTCATCACTATACAGATGGTCCACACACGCACTGTCCTTCCACTGGAACTAATTCACTCGGTGTCGATAACGAAACAGGCGTGTTTCATGACCACTGGATCTTTGATGTGGCAAAAAATCTTGGATATGCCACGTTCTTTGGAGAAGAGTTTTGCTATCAAGGTAAGAGTCATATAGAGTTGTATGACTTCATTTCATTTCAAAGCAGTTTAACAAACACTCTAACAAACACTTCTCTCCTCTTTAAAGAATCACCATATGTAGTTCAGGGACAGTCTGCATTCTCATTGGATGGGGTTGATATGACACTCTCTGAACTATATTGTCAACTAGCAAAAAGGTGGATAGTCAACAAGGGCATTACTGACACACAAATTAAGACATACTCTGTGGAATATGATAATGAAGCGGTACGAGACAGTTGTTTTGATGGCAAGTCAAGAGGCGAGATTGGATTAGAATTCATAAGTCAAATTTGGGATGCTTATGATAATCAGCCCAAGTTTGCTTTCCTAAATGCTCTTGCAGCGCACGAGTGAGTCATTGTGCTTTTGTGCCTTATTTATCTCTGTCGTCTTGTATATGTCTCATTACTTATCATCTTATGTTGCACAAACACTTATTTAGTTATTCACTAGATCCTGCACACTTACCGTTGTCTGCTGAGAGTTATGATGCAGTAGTTTATAAATTCCTTACCAATATCATGACGAGGAAGAATGACTCTAGAGATACTTACATAATACTTCGGTCTGATCATGGCTTGCAAGGTGAGAGATATCATATAACACTAGACCGGTAGTTGCTTGTTCAAGAGTCTAATCTTTTGTCATTTTTCTTTAGGTGGACCTATTCCAATCGACTATAGCACACAAGTTGAGCATATGCATCCATGGACAGTAAGTTGCTGTACTTTGAGTTGCATTAAATACCAAGCATGTTTCTTATACCAATCTGACTTGTCATCTTACTTTCAACACAGGCAATCATAGCACCCTCTTCCCATCAAAGCATATCATTTTCATCATTGGCATTGAACCAGAATCGCTTAGTAACTGGTTTTGACTTGTACAATTCGATTCGATATCTAATGTCTCCTTCTGTTGAGAAGTCACACTTAATTGATGCAGGAATTCCCCCATGGTCATATAATCTCTTCCAAGAGAAGATTCCAGCTAACCGCAGTTGTAAAGACGCTAAGATTCCAATCCAATTTTGCCCATGTATTGAAGAACGAAAGGACATGTCTCCAGGCTTTTATGTCGGCTACAGTACGGAAACCATAAAGAGTCGACTACCCATGCCAGCTCTAAACTATGATTGGAGAATAAGAAAGTTCAGCGCTTTGAAACTTCCAGGCTATCATGTTTCCAAGTTCAACACTCCAAAGTATGAAGTGAGCACGAATAACAACATTATGCCACCAACATGCAATTCGACTCTTTCTTCCTATATTGATGAAAAGGCTTTACAAGATTCTTGGGAACTCATTGACAATATAACATCAATGTATCCAGGTTCGGACATATCAGGTGGTATATTTCTGTACAGAAGACAAACAATATTGCTTTCTTATCTTTTGCAGAGTGAAATTGCATCAAGAGCAGGAAAGAAAGACTCTAATGGAAAGTTAGAGCCCTTTCGAGTCTGTGAGACTGGCTATGGGTCCGGACACTCAACTTCTCTATTTCTTGCGGCGGCACCAAATGTGGAAGTTGTAAGCTTTGACAAGTTTGATCGACCTTATCAATTGGCTAGCTTTTATGCCCTACGGAGTTATTTTGGTAAACGATTAACAAGGTCGATCGGTGATAGTTGTAAGACCGTCAAGTCATATGGCAAGCAATGTGATTTCCTGCACGGATCTTCGTTGTGCAAGACGGACAACATAGACTTGATCAACAAATCAAAGCCTGGAGCTATACTTACAAGTACAGCAATGAATTCGCTCAAGGATGGATCGGTATACTTTGGCGGTGAGAAAGCACAATGGAAATCACTCCTCGACAAGAACTGTATAGAAAACGTTGTATGCTTTGAAGAAGAGGAAACAATCATCGATAGTAAGTTATACCTAGCACGAGGTAAGGAGCAGAAGATATCTCATAAGTTTTGTATCGGCACTAATACTGGACAATGTAGCAAAGATGATGAGGACAACAAACATGAAAGTACCACCAATTGGAACAAGGACAGCTTTTGTCCAGATTGGACACTTGAACGCCCAGAAACATAAGAATATTTAATTCATATAAAGTCCTATCTTTATAACTTAGAGAGGCAGAGCTTTGTGACTACGAAAATTACACACCTATCCTTTTATGCAAGAAGATTGACAATACCATCAATCAAGGCCGAGTCGTTCGCGGCACTACCCTCAATCATTCCTTGGAGTAAAAGATTCATCTTCTTTCGTAACTCTCTTAAGATGCAACCAGTCTGAGCTGCCATTGTGATATTCATCCACTCATCAATAGTAACTGTTCGTTCTGTATGCTTTACAACTACTGAACCACCAAATAGAATCAAAGCTATGGGATGTACAAACGCTGTGGTAGATATAGATGTTCGAGTTGCCGTACCAAACTTCTCAAAAAAGACTAGCCAATTCTCTGAGCTTGTGAAACGCTTCTTCGAGACATTTGTTGAGTTGCGGTGAAAGTATATTTGTTCCTTTCCATGATATATGCTAAAGTTCAGTGAAGGAAATTGTTCTAAATGAGCAATATTTGGATAAAGTCCAGCGCATAGAACGGCATTTATCACGTCAACTTTCTTGGCGTTACGATTGTGCTTGCATTTCTTCAGTTGATTGAAATCTAATCGCCTTAGTCCATTTCCATGTAAGAATCCAATACCAATCAACAGTTCTATAAACTGACGCCTAGCTTCACTAATCTCTCGTAGGGCGACAAAGCTTAGGTAGTTATCATTACAGAATCGCCTTGCTTCACTTGTTGATACCTCGTCTGCTTTACTGTATACATCCCAGACATTACAATATGTCATGAAGTCTGAATCGGGATCTGTAAAGACCTTTTGTTTTGCTTTAGCTACGGCGGCGTCATTTGCAAAGGCAGCAAATGGTGACTTTGAGGATAGACAAGCCGCAATTGTAACAATTGGGTCAATACAATTCAAAAGAGCACCGTATATCAACATCTTCCCAAGCTTTACATCAACAGGGCTGCATGTAGATGAAGTGATTGAGAGATACATGTGAATGAGAAGTGATTATTGAATATATATCAAATGCACATACATGACTTACAGTTTGGCTAGATGTCGACCGAGGGGTGTAAGCCGTTCTGACTTAGTTGTATCGTCACTTTCAATGGCACCCACATCTTTCAACACAGTTATGGCGGCCTTTATAGAGTCATCGGAAGGCGGCTGTGGGGCTTGGGATAGAAAATCTGCACAACTTCTTGCAAATCCACTGGCTAGTATTTGCATACAAACCTCCTCCAAAGGGACCCTCCGAATCTCAGGTTCGCTTGATGCCTTCATGATAATCTCAGCGGTGTATGACGAGTATAGCTTCAAGCCTGGCATGCAAGAAGAGAAGTAGAAAGCAAATTTGAGATATCTGTATAAACTAACAAATGGCACACGGCATCAAGTACAAGTTTTTCACTTACATATTCCACTTTGAACTCTTCCTGCTCTGCCTTGCCGTTGCTTACTACTTGAACGAGGCACCCAATCAGTCACTAGCATAGACGATGAAGTCCTCTGGTTTCTTCTAACTTCTCTCACACGTCCGGTATCGAGTACACAGACAACATCTGGAATAGTAACGGATGTTTCCGCAATGTTTGTTGCACATATAATCTTCCTACACCCAGGCTTTGATGGGAGGAATGCTCGACGTTGATCTTTTGAGGATAATGTGGAATGCAAGGGTATGAGATCGAACTTTTGACGATCTCTGGATAATCTACTCCCTTCTAACCGTTCAATTAATGCACGAATCTCCCCGATGCCCGGAAGAAAGATTAAGATACTTCCACTTGACATGTCGGCACCATCAGGGGCTATCAAGGTATCATTCAATCCTGCTTCTTTGCTGGTGACAAGTTTAAGTAAATCTTCAACTAGGTCATAGTTGATAATCTCTTCATTCACCCTCTCCATTGACCTTCGAGTGGTCATCTTATAGCCTGCGTATGCATCCGACACTCCAATTGCTTCAACTTGACTGGTGAGGTCGACCTTTTCCTTTCTCTTTTCACCGCCGCGGGTACTAATCATGAGTGATGCCGTTTCACTATAATGATTCTCCCTAATTGCATAACGAGAGCCTTCTTCTATTACATGATCTGTTGCATCTAATAGATCTTCCAAGTAATAATTAGAAACGGGAAACGTTCTACCAGGAACACTAATAAGTGGAGCACCATTGAAGAAGTTTGTAAAGAGCTCGGTTTCCATTGTTGCAGACATTAGTATCACTTTAAGGTCAGGTCGGGTAGTTTGAAGTAGCTGACGTAAGATGATCAATAAAACGTCGATTTGTTGCTGGCGTTCATGGACTTCATCAACAATAACATGTGTTATGCCCGTTAAGTTTTGATCATCTTGTAGTCTCCGAAGTATAACACCCGTCGTGCAAAACATCAACCGAGTCTGGGCACTTCGCTTTGATTCCATACGTATCTGATAACCAACCAACTTGCCCAATTGGTCACACATTTCGTCGGCAACCCTCTCTGCTAATGATGTTGCTGCCACTCGTCGTGGTTGTGTGCATATAATGTTAACATTATCACCTTGACCATCTAATATCGCTTGTTCAACGATGTATTGTGCAGCTTGCGTACTCTTTCCCGCACCCGTTTCGGCACATAGGATTGTAACGGGGTTGTTCGCCATCGTGTCAAGGATGCTACTCCTATAGGATGACATTGGTAGACTGTCCCGAATGGCCTTCATCTTTTGGTATGATGAGGTAGATTGCCGCTTGATGAAATCAGCCTGCATCTTCTTTCCTTTGGATGAACGTTGTTTAGGTATTGGTGTGGGTAGATCATCGGTCGTAATATCTTCGCCGTCGTCATCCCAGTTGTCAAGTAGTATCTCATCGTGATTGTCTTTTCTATCTTCCCCGGCGTCATCCTGCACAGATGCCTTAGGAACAGTACCTTCGCTTGATTTCTTACTATCAGACACATGCATATCAGCAATTAATGATAATAATCCATCAATCCTTTCTTTTTGTGCAACATCTACAGCCCTTTGTGCATCATCCTTCTCGGCCTTCTCTTCATTTACCCATGATAACCACAAGTTACGAAATACCGGTGGAAACATCTGATATAGTGGTATACTTGAATCAAGTTTATACAAAGCATGCAATGCCAAATAATCTTTGATACTACTACCCTTGATAAAATCTATATTCTTTCCTTCCCATGATTGTACTGTTGGTGATTTTTTCGACTTGTCAAGTGTAACTGATAAGGTGTATCCACTATTCATTGGAAGTTTCGTATACTTTGCTCGGGGAAGCTTTTGTTTCTTTAATACCTCATCTAACTTCTTTGTCGGTATTGCTCCCGTCCATGTTTTTGGTATTGTAAAATCTAATGTTTTAGTTGGTTCAAGAGGTTGTTTGTCCTCTTTTGTTGTTTCATCTTTTTCAGCTACATCCTCTTCATCATCCGCTTTTGCGAACATATCAAATAGAGGCGACCCTTCTTCCTCCTCTTCATCAACGGCTGCCGTGCCCATTAAGGCTTCACTATTTCCATTCTTCTCGTCATCTACCTTCTCTTCAACAAGCTGACGTTGCAAAGCTTTACTCCGCTCAACCTTCTTCTTTAAACCATTAACTTTTTGTTTCATTTTCTTAACTTGATTAGCCAATTGTTTAATTTCAACTTTGGAACGCATGTAGTTATTTGCATCATTATTCAAATCAGCTTGTAATTCATTTAGTGTTGCTTCGGCTGTTGCTAATTGTTGTTCTTCTGGTGATAATGGTTGTGAATCTGGTTTGTCATTATCAGTTGTTTGATGACTTGATACTTTATCTGCATTGCTCCCATCAGCAGCTGCAGCAGTATCACCAACTTCCTCGACTCCTTCATTCTCCTCTTCATATGCATACTGTTGAAGTAACCAATTCTTATGTTCCTCTTTCCTTTGCTTCTCTGATTCATCCTCTTCTTTATCTTTTGCAGTAGCATCCGTTTTTAAACTGTGACTACCATCCTCATCCTTTGATATCGGATTGTTATCAACCATAAGTATGTTGTCCGATTGTGAGATCTTATCCTCGCCTCCTGTAGCCTTGCCAGTTTCAATTGATGAAGATTTATCATTCCTAACAACTAACAAACTATCAACACCAGATTGTACCTCACTTAAACTTTGTTTCAATTCAGCATCAGTAAATAAAGCAGGTAATTCAATCGTTGGAATGTTTAAACATAAATAATCTAATGCACTTTCAATTGTTATATCATATTGTAATGCCCTCGAAACTTGCTCAATATGAGATTGTGTGAATTGTAATGCATCGAGTGTTGTTATTATATTTGTTAAACGGGATGTAAATCTATCTGATGCTACTACTAGTGAAGTATTGTTTGTCACGTTATTTTGACCTATATCAGTTTGGGAAGTATGAGAGTTATTAGCATTGTTCTTGCTATCATCATTATCAAATTGATGTAACAACTCTTTCATATCTGTGTGTGTCCTTTGTGATACTGATGGTGCCTTATTGGACTTGGCATTGGTAGATACACTACCCTGTGAATAACCCCGTGCATCCTTGCCTTTAGATTTCTTCTTCTTGGCCATTATATGAATATATGTAATAATGTACGTATAATATTATTAACCTATTGCTCTCTACTACTAATAAAATGTGTGGATAGTTTTTGTGAGTTTGGTGCAAGAGATATACTACCATACGATTTGCAACAATCAAACTGCTTTGAGCGACGATAACTTCCTCAAGTAGTAGTAGTAGTATTCTAGCATATTGAACTGGATAATATTGAGGCGTTACGTAGGGGTATACACACTACAATTACGATATCTCTTGGCGATGGCAGAGAGGGGTGGGTTCAGGCTTTAAGTGGATCTACGTATTGACCTCAGATTCGCCAACTGCAATGTTCTAGCCATCAAGTGGCACCTCAGAGATGTAGGCTTGCAAGAGTAGAGGTTGTTTGGCATTGTATAGGTATATAACAAAGTGATGAACACTCCAAGCATATTTCTAGGGCCCTCTGACTTTTACAGCCACTTGTTGGCAGCTTTCATGCCTCAGATTCCGATTTCTGCCCACTTCCAGGCAATGTTTGGCCATCAAGTGGCACCTCAGAGATGTAGGCTTGCAAGAGTAGTGGTTGTTTGGCATTGTATAGGTGTATAACAAAGTGATGAACACTCCCAGGATATTTCTAGGGCCCTCTGTCATACTTTTACAGCCACTTGTTGGCAGGTTTCATGCCTCAGATTCCGATTTCTGCCCACTTCCAGGCAATGTTTGGCCATCAAGTGGCACCTCAGAGATGTAGGCTTGCAAGAGTAGTGGTTGTTTGGCATTGCATAGGTGTATAACAAAGTGATGAACACTCCCAGGATATTTCTAGGGCCCTCTGCCATACTTTTACAGCCACTTGTTGGCAGGTTTCATG
>Ga0214477_100743_pt1 | contig 20854 bp, 11 predicted proteins | sample M1_20Mar14CPVII9_FD_165058 | JGI IMG/M metagenome (GOLD analysis project Ga0214477, IMG submission 165058) | Marine eukaryotic communities from Monterey Bay, California, United States - M1_20Mar14CPVII9sort6BwellC16 | ecosystem: Environmental > Aquatic > Marine > Unclassified | place: USA...
TCAGCTTTCTATAGAGCCATTGAACGTCAACTGAAACTTATTTTACAATATTTTATGATAGCTAGTAAAAAAGCTTAGTCAAAATGGTCTCACTAGTGAGACCATAGCGGGAAAACTGTTAATTAGTTTTTATCATCGTGTGATTTTATGACCCATTTTGGGGGTAAAAGGTATGCCAGCTGGAACAATTCTCCCCAGGTTAAGGATAATCCCTAACTATCCCTAACAAAATCACTAACAAATTTTTCAAATAAAAAATTAAGGCCATTGTAGATTCATTCCTAACTCATTGAGAGCTTTCGATTAAGCCTATTTAAGCCTACCAAAAGTCCCCTGGGGGCTGAGAAGCAACCTAGGGGGTAGGATACCGGACCCTGACCCTACGGGTAGCCCGCAATCTTCAAAGCCCATTTCAATCATAACGGCAAAGGGTACACGTCCACGATGGAAACCATATCCAGGCATAATCTTTGTTATGGAATCTTTAATCTGTTTGAAATTGATTGTTGGGTCTTTGTCTTTATATCGTTTGTTGTGTTGGTAATAATCGTAGGAATATCCCTTGTGACCACAGACTCTTTCGTAGTTGAGTGCTAACATACCATTTAGGGCGGTGCCCCCTGTTTTGGCCATATGTATGTGTCCATACGTGATATTATAATTGGATGACTCATCATTATTATTATGAATCAATTCCAATTCATAATTTGATGTACTAGTACTATAATTTGACTTTGATAATCTTGAATGCAATTTGGCATTTTGGTCCTTCAGTGATACATTATCCCTTTCAATATCATGTAAACGTTGATAAAGAATATTGATATATTGACCGATGAGAGCAACTACTAGTACTAGGATTATCAGAGCGGGTCGTCGACCCTTCATCCTCTATCCCCCTCAGAAACGATAGAGCGATATATATCCGCTATGCATTTATTGTGCATTAAATGTAAACATAAATCAAAACCACCAAACCACTGCCGGTCAAATGAGCGTTAAAATGATCTAGTGAGTGTATCCAGTGTTTCTCTTATTGATCTAGCTACTAACTAGCTAGGTATTAGGTAGTATCGTTGACTTCTATTCCCATGGTTGACTGTGCTTTTGAATAATTTGAAGATTGGTCGGTATCCTTTGAACTACTCACTCGTTACTCTAGTAATATACCAATCATTCCTATTGGGCGCAGATGATATAGAGATAACAAAGAGCCCCATATGAACGCTCGGTGGATCAGACAGTGATCACTGAATGAATAGTTTAGATTGCAATTCAGGCACTCATGTCATAATAAAAGGCGTACTGTCATTTCCTCATTTCCATTTCCCTATCTTATCGTACCTATTATGTTATGAAGATGTAGTACCTTCGATTGGCACAAACTTAAAACTGGCCGCTGCGGCGGTCGGTAGTACATACTACCTATCTCTATTAAGAGTAAAAATGGATGGGAAGGTAATGTATCTTTTGTTCCCGTTGGCATTTTTATTTCACTTCACCTTGCACTAATCTTTACTACACACTCCCCCCATCCATTCTGTTGCGGTGTGCGGTGAGAGTGCTAATCCTCAACACAAACATATTAAGAAGACGAATCGTGATATTGATATTTTCAGCTGTATGGAGGTTACGTTGTTTACGTGGTGTTGGTACAGCGTACCGCATTATTAGTTGCCTCAATTATTCAATTATCCCTTCGACAATTTATTATACTCTCCATAACTCTCTATATCCGTTATTGTATACGTATAACCCTCAATAAATAAATCAAGCAACAAATAAACGATATAAACAATAGAAGTAAACAATACAAACGATTAGTTTATTGTCAATTATCCTACGGTAACAGTGAATAAATATGAATTATTCTCATTCTTCAATATCAAAAAATATCGTAGGAGGGCGTTTTGCTCCCGATGGTAAACGTAATAATGTTAATGGAACGTCGTCACACGTTAGTACCAATTATAATCCTATGGCACGTGCTAACTCCGGATTATCTCGTATGTTAGCACCTGCATTATCTAGGGCATCCGTTTCAGCTGGGTTAGGAAAGAAATTCCAACGTCCAATAATGTTGAAGAATAACAGTTCATATAGTACTAAGGATGGTGAAGAGAAATCACCAGAAACATCAACATTAGGTCAGAAACGTAGATTTGATGGTATGTCTAACTTGATGGCACGTGCTGGTAAAGGTTTGGGGCATAGGAAGAATTATTCGGGTATTAAAAGGGGGAATTCTACGTCCAACAAAAGTGTGAAGGAGAATACATCCTATACCAATAATAACGTGAGAGTAGATGGTGGTGGTGCTGCAGAAACATCCGCGGCATCTATGGAACTTGAGGTGGATAAAGGATCTGTGGAGATGGAGCAGGAGCTGGGTGGTGATATGGGAGGAGAACAGCGTAACAATCTCAATCGGGAGGGAGATACTAGGCACAGCAACATGGCAGGAGTATCATCAGTAGCGGTAGTAGCAGTATCTCAAGAAGTTAACAAACAGTTAACTCATTCCTCATCAGCCAATGGGAAGCGTACATCTCCTCGATCACGTTGTGATGAGGATAGTCCACCAGAGGAGGTAAGTCTGTGGTGTAGCGTGGGGATTAGTTTGTGTTCATATTATGTGTTCTCCGTCTCATGTTTTATCTTCTCCGTATCATATTTAGTCTCGTGATGAGGTACAGGAAACACGTCTACCTGGTTCCATACTCCCTGCTTCTGGTGCATCTTCTTCTCATCTTACCCAGGCACCTCAAGAAAAGGATGCTCTGGAAAACCTCGATTTGTGGCGGCAGGAGAAGTATCGCACTGCCAGCTCTGTCGAAGCTCTCGAAGCCTCTTTACTTAAAGATTTTTCAAGAAAGGATGTAGATAGGATTATACACTGGGAAGAGAATGATTGTATTCAAGGGTTATTCACTAGCACATCTGAGTGGAAGCGAATGGAGACGTTTCGTCGAGGCTTGCCATCGAGCTACGATCCCTATGTTGGAGAGCTGCAACCTTTTGATGGATACTCACCCAATCCTTCTATGGCTAGGTTTCGTTTTCATGCAAACTTTGCTCCACTTCTTATAGGCCGACTACTTGCCTTGAGTGGCGAAGGAGATGTAACCATTTGTTGGCAAATGATATGTAATTTGGCTCAAGGCGTCCTTCACAAGGGATATGATTTTCACTCGGGCGTTGCCGATATATATTTCATGAATTCTGCCATTTTTACAAATCTCTGTCCAATTTCTGCAGTGTTTGATTTGCTATCAAACTCTTCTACCACTAGCATATACAACCATATTCAGCGTGGAACAGTAGATGACATGAGTCAATTAGAAGTACGAATGCCAACATTACTCACGGGATTAATATCAACCGTCATCTTTGGAAACAATCCATATGCAACTTTACAAAAATGGAAGAAGGAACACCCTGAGTTACAAAATGAAGGAATGTATTCACAATTAGAAAAGTTTGCACATATGACACTGCTAGCTTGTGGTTGGGCAACTATTGATGAGGTCATGTCTATCGTCAATGAACTCAGTTTAATATTTAGTACCTTGCTAGGTCTGCCGTATTACGAGTTCAACGAAGAAGAAACCAAAGATATATATAATCGTGACTTTACTCTGGCAAAGATTGCCAAAGATAAAGTAGATGCTTTGTTGAATGCAACTATTAAAGAGTTGGAAGTAACCGATGAAGTGGCAGCTCTTCAGTTAAAAACCTCTACACAGAGTGCTTTTGCAGAGCAAACCATTAGTAACATGTCGAGGAATCAAGCCATTGCATTCAGAGTATCTTTACAGCATGCTATTGACAATGGCATGTCACATACAATTGCCGAGCGACGGTGTAATATATGTGATAGGCAGAAAATCTGTCCATTTAACTCAATATGTTCGGCTACCCATGATGGTAATCGTCGATGTGATGGACGATGCCAAGATCGGGTGATTCGAGAGACTCAAGAACCCTTCAACGTACTTTCTACACAGTCAGAGCTTATGTTCGGTATCTGCAGTGTAGCCAACTGTTGTTTTGTTGGATTGCAACGCCAGAAATGTTCTCACTATTTCTCGAGCGGGTCAAGGCACAGCAGACTCAACATTCCAATTTCATTACCAGAGCTTCAATCAAGAACAACCAGACCAGCTGGCTCAATCACTGATACTACCAATCAATATTGCATGTCAGAAGTGCCATGTGTAATGGTCGATAATGATACTAATCTTCGTATTGATGAGGAGGTATTCTACAAGACTGGAGATGCAGCCAAACGTGTCTTGGAGATTAGAGAAAATCCAACAGTACTAGACCTAGGCGGTCCTTCGAGCATCCCACCAGTATTGAATATCAGGACTAAGGGTGACTTAAGTGATCGTATTTCAATCCTTCTGTGGAACAATGGAAGTTATGATGGCGAGATCGACTTTGGAAACTTCCGTCTCAAAGGACTTCGTATTGGGAAACATAGAGACCCCAACCTATATAGTCGTGGTTGTGGGTCCCATCCTAATACTGATCGACCAGCTAACATTATTACCCGATACCAAGAAGAACGTTGAAAATTGATATGTATTGGAAGATCAGCAAACTTTGACGTAGGTGTCAGCACATCTATCTTGGCGATTGATGTAGCGAGACTACTAATTTGAATAGTTATGAATGATTTTGTGAATACATTTCTATGTTATATACTTAGTGTCGCCGCTAATGAATAGGTACACTCTTCACGGTTGCTCCTTCTCCTCCACTTGTCTTTGGTGGTGGCCTGATGACAGCCGAAAAAAAAAATGGTGATGAGCAAAATGAGGGAGTGGGGGATCGCAGTGGTCAAGAGGTGAGATTGATATTAGTAGCACGTGTTGTTTAGTAATGTAAAAGCTTAGATCTCACTATTTAGATGTCCAACAATCTATTCACGCCAAAGAGCAAGTCTGATGATTTGCCTCGCTTATTCGGTACTCTCTTGAGCTCTTCACCACGTCTCATCCACTCCAACGGATCCTTTCCTACCATCTTCTCTAACCCAACTTGTTCTGTCAAATTGTTTTGGCGGCATATAAGACGAATCTTCTTCAGACTCTTCTCTCCAGGCGATGAGCCATGCTTGTCAATACATTCCTTGATAAGCATTAAAGCGGAGCCGAGTTGATTTTGTTTACCATAATGCTCAACCATTGTCCCGTATGATAAGATGTCAAGTGACCTACCTTCCTTCTCAATATCTTGTTTCAACTTGTATGCTCTTGCAATTCGCTTCTTCTTGACTAGCATTTCAAGCAAAAGTCTATCACTGTGGGTGGTGCGTGCTATACCATGCCTTTTATACTCTGTGTCATAGAATCGCAACGCCGGTTCAATTCGACCGGAGTTGGCGTGTACTCGAAGCATACCATTGAGAAGATGGGCATCAACGAGTTCATCCTTTTCTGCTTCAGCCATGATGTGCTTGGCATTTAACAAGTTTACCCGAGCCAAACATTGAGGACTGAACGCCTCTGGCATGTTTTCTCTGACAGCCACGGCCAATCTCAGAATTGAGGGATAACCCAGTGTCCGAGCAAACTCGTCTGAGACTTTCTCAATACGATTCATGGGCAGACCAGGAAGAGTCTCTTGTAGTTCCTTAATGTGTGGATCTTCTTGCTCTTCCAAGGGTGACATTGTATATTGTTTAGGCAAAGGTACATCGAGTGGTGCTGATGGTTCTACTTCACTCAATTCTTGTGTTGTATCTTGACTTGATTCAATCTTTTCTGATTGTGAGTTGGCCCACTCAAGATAATCATCGGCATAGATTGTCTCGTTGGACATTGTCGAGCCCATGTTATTAGGCGAGCTTCGCTGCATTTGAGGGGATTCTTGACTTAAGCTTTCATTCTTGAGGTTGTCTAGTTGAGACTTGGCCATATCCATTGAAGCAAAGCTAGTAGAGTCGAGAAGATCATCAAATGAGGATTGTTCTTCATTGACTATACTCTCGCCACTGACAATTTCACCCTCATCAGGGATCACTTTTGTACTGCCTTCATCATAGTATGTTCGCATCATTTCAAACAATTGTCGTGCTTCGGTATCATTTACATGATTTGTTGATCCTTCAGCAATCAACTCTTCCTGAAGGTGGGCTTTAAACACTTCAAAATCGTTAGAGGCCACACCAGGAATGCTGTTAAGTTCTTCGGCATCTCCTCCAACTGAATCATCAATTCCCTTCTTTGTATCATCCATTAGCTTGTAGAATGCTTCTTCGTCAAAATACCCTTCATTATCAAAATCTTCTTCTTCTCCTCCATCTTTGCCCATAGGATCATGTAAGTCCTTTGGAATCAAATCCTCGGCAAGTTTTAGATCATTTGTAACTTCGGCCATGGCCTTGACAAGAGCCTGACGATCTGATCCTGGTGGTTGAGAATGTTGTTGCTGCTGTTGTTTATTGACAAAGCTATCATGGGGAGTTAAGCTAAGCAAATCTTCTTCTTCATCATCATCTGAATCATCATCATCTGAATCACTGTCAAAGTCATTACTATAATCACTTCCGACCTTTCTTGCCTCTGATGAAGCTGTTGCCATATTATTTTGATTTGGCTTGTATTGTACTGTTGACATACCATCAGAGGAGGAAGGGAGTGCCACCTGAACACCATTCATTTGATCACTAAGCCAATCTCTAGTAACTTCCGGTTCTTGTTTCTCGTCACCACCTTCACCTCGACGCAATTGCAATCTCCAATCATCTTCATCATCAGGATCAAACCCATCAAAGAATGAATCTTGTTCATCCTTTCTATTACCAAACCCGTCATCCATAATCTGTTGAATGTTAAACTTGTGTTTCTTACGTAATGCCTTGGATGATTTACCAGTTTTATCATCAAAGAAATCTTCCGCCTCATTTCCTTCGGGTGATAGACCAGCCTTTACAGAATCCAACCCAGGTATAGCCATGTTTTCCATTTGTGGTATATTATATGCTTCAATATACCGTAACGAGTTTGGACATAGATATCCACGGTTAATCTTACCCGCCCACATACTTCCTAATCCTTTAGGTTCCATTGCCTTTGAGTGGGCAAGCATTAATGCTGATAGGATACGTGTATCATTACCATACTCACGATGTTCATATGCCTCGTGTTCTTCTACAAATTCTTCCTCGATAGATCGTAATGCAGGCGTTTTCGATGAACACAAGGCTGGAGCCATCGACGATGCACTATCACCCAATAACTTTTGTTTCTCATCCTCAGGTATTAACCCCTGTAATCGATTTAAATGATCTTTACCACCACATGTTCGTAAATGATCCATCCTCCGAACCTTACTTGCCAAATAAATTGCCCTTGCAGTACTTGAATCACCCGCCGCGGCGGCACATAACATTAATGCACTAACAAATCCATCATCTTGTTTCACTTCGGCTTGTTCTGCCATTACCACAATCTTACGTGTTAATCGGCCATGATAGGATGTTATACTTTCTCGTCGACGATTCTTCTTGGAATTACCACCATTGAATTTCGATGCTACTTCATGACTTTTGGCAACCGCCTTTAATGCTGATGTGAATAATAATGTCGTGGGCTTGACACGGACTGTCTCACCATCAACATTGTCCTGAAATCCATCACCATCACCATCTATACTACGTAGTATCTCATCTTTACCCTGGAGTATACCATCGGCATTTACTGGCATCATTAATTGCATCATAATTTCATCTAGTAAATCAATACACTTTTCAGGTCGACCTTGTGCAGCAAAGATACGCATTAATGATCCATATGCCATTACGTCTGGTGCAACACTATTTATACGCATTTCCTTCCATCGTTCCCATGCTCTGTTGGCTGCATCACTTTTAATGGATTGATGTACATCTATTCGAGAGATTAATTTGTAGCATGATGAAAAGAAGGATGTATATGCTGGTAATGGTGGTATTGATATTGGTTTTGTTGATTGTTGTCCTGGTGGTATCAACTTATTTGTAGATTGAGTAGCTTCGAGTTTCGATTCAGCTAACATTTCATCCAACACATTCTCGGCACCACGATAATCACCCGATCGAGCATATACATCAACTAACGCACTCCAATAATATTCATTCGATGATACTCCATATTCTTTCCGTAATTCATTTACCTTCCGTCCTTCCCATGGTGACTTGCAACATGTTAATAATGACACATAGGAATAGGTTTGAATTGTTGATAATGGTATTTGTAACTCGTGTAATAATTGGAGTGTTGATGCCAAGCCAATTGGTGTGGTTCGTTTACCATGTGCGTCACGATGGGAACGGATTAAATCTGATATTAGCTTGTCTGATACTGTATTATTATTGGAGGCGTTCTGTATATCTAATGGCAATGTTACTGATGTTTGAGCTGTTGTTGTCTGAGAGGAAGCATTTGACTTGTCTCCACTTTCAATCTGACCCATCTCACCACCACTACCCTTTCCACTATCCAAAGCAAGCTCTTCCTCCATTCGTTTCTCTCGTAACAATCTACCAACCTTTCTCTTTAACATACCATACTCCTTACCCATATAGACTGGAAATGGATTAACACTACTAGTCAAATCAGAACTATTACCCATTAAGTCGTCTATTAAGGCATCACCCCAATCATATGTCATACGATCTTGTATCCAACTTGGCAATGGCGGGTGTGGCGTGTCACTTTTATTAGCGGCTTTTTTAGCTGCATCTCTTGCTGCCTCTTTTATCTTTTCGGGTGATTGTTTATTCGATTCTAATAGTTGAATAAACTTTGGTGATGCTTCAATCTTACTTTGAAGTTCATCAACTTTATTGTAATACGCCTTCAATTGTCCTTTTAATAATTCTTCTTCTTTAGCTATATCAATTAAACGTTGTGTATTCTCTTCATCTTCAAGTCGTCTTGCTGCTGCCTTGGAATTTGGTTTAGAATGTTTGGATATTTCATATTCAGCTTTGCGACGACGACGATGATAGGTTTTTAATTGTTTTTTAGTTGGTTTACGTTGTTTATAGGTTGTTGATGCTCTGTCTTTACGACCGGCGAAGGTACGTTTTTGTATTGTTATATTGATTGGATGATGATGTTTGGTATGATGTGTATTAGATGTGATTATGGGAGAGATTAGAGTTTGTGTAGGCTGGTGTTGGTATGTGGTTGTAAAGAATCGACTTGTGCCGATAATATTAAGAGAACTTCTAGACGATATCAGCGATATAGAAGTGGTAGGGCGTTGTACTGATATTGATCTCCTACTAAGGAGTGAAGCTCGAGATAGCATCATTTTTTGATGGTTGTGTGAGGTTATGTGTATCTTTTTTTGCAATATAATATCTTTCTGCGGTTAGATCTCTATCGCGGCTACAGAAATCTCGACTAATGCAAATAATGCTTTGTCTTAACCAGTCAACGGAGATAGAAGCTGGGATATAGGGTCATGGTGTAGATCTATCACACACCTACCTCAAATCCAAACTTGTCATAGGGCCACCACCACTCTTAGACTGGTTGATCACAAATTTATATCTCCAGAGAGGGACTGTCTGATCCACCGAGCGTTCATATGGGGCTCTATGTTATCTCTTCTATATTATTTGCGCCCAATAGGATTGATGGTATATGAGCAATTCATGAAAGGAAAGGATACCGCTCAATTTGCATATTATTTATATGGCTACACTCATTAGTCATTAGATCAACTTAACGCTCTTTTGTTTCGGTGGTTAGGTAATCGGATAGTTGTAATATCATAGCGAGAAAGAAGTAATTTAACATGAGAGTTACTGATGAATATTATTACCGCGAAACTACCTTAAAGCGGCTGGATAATTCTTTGAAAGAAGTATCATCGATGGAAAATGGGTATTGCAACATGTGCTAATTGCGGTAAGGAGGGTAAGAACGATGATATGAACATATGCAATAAATGTAAGAAGGTGAAGTATTGCAACGCCACATGTAAAAAGAAACATCGAAAAAAGCATAAGAATAAATGTATGGAGATTACCCACAAAGAGGCCTCTTTGTGTAAACTTGTTGAGGCTGCCCTGCAGAATGCTGATCAATGTGAAGAACAACTTGTACGTGCTGCAGAGTTACATGAGTTGGAACTCTTTAAACAACCTCCGCCGGAGGAAGAATGTTCAATATGTTTCATACGTGTACCAACGATGCCGACAGGAAAGAGATATGAGTCATGCTGTGCTAAACTTGTATGTTGTGGATGTAGTCACGCCTGTCAGATGACAGAGGGCGATATCAAATGTGCTTTTTGTAGAAAACCAACACCTGCATCTGCTAAAGAATCCCGTGACCAGGAAAGAGCACGGGTTATGGGGAAAGAAAAGGAAGTTGATGACGCTAATGCAATTTGCAATCTTGCAAGCGATCTTTTTGATGGAGAGAGAGAGGCTTGTCAGTAAATCGTTCCAAGGCGTTTGATCTCTGGCTTCATGCAGGAAAAGAGCTTAATCATGGTCCATCATACTTTGCTATTGCCCAGAATTATTTAAATGGTCACGGAGTAAGGAGGGATTTAAAGAAAGCTATCTTTTATTGGGAGCTCTCAGCAATGTGTGGTAGTGTAAGGGGGAGGCGTAATCTTGGTGCTAATGAGTGGAAATCTTCAAACTTTGACAAGGCATTGAAGCACTGGATGATTGCAGTAAGGGACGGGGACGAGAGTGAGAGGTCTTTAAAAGACATTCAGAAAATGTACAAGGATGGTCATGCAACAAAAGATGAATATGCGGAAGCTTTAAATTCACGTCAATCATACTTAGACGAGATTAGGACTTTCCAAAGAGACGAAGCTGCTGCATTTCACAGTACTTACAAATACTATTGAGCCGTGACAACAACTTAATGATAAAAATAAAGACAAGGGTATCCTATGCATTAATTCCAGTGATCGCATATTTCAAGAGTATTAATTAGCACTCTAGATTGTTATGATTAAATGTTGTTAGAAGGAGGTATCAGATAGATGATAAGAAGCTTTGCAGTTGCCGCATAACAATGAGATCTAAACTGTTTTTACATTACTAAACACTATTTCATTCACAAGACAATACTTGCCGATGCGAGATACAGTCCTAACGATACCTTATGATCCACGTCTTGTCAATAATAGAACCCAAGGTCTTATTATGATCTACCGCGACAAATTCCCAATATAACATGCTGCTATTGTACACACTTGCCCTCCCTACACCCCATTTGGACTTGTCAAAGGTCATTGTGTAGTGATGGGGATCAATAACTTGTGACATGTTGCCATCAAGTGGTGCTCCACCAGTGCCTACAGTTATATAGGTTGGACCACCACTGTCACACTTGTACTCATATAATCCATCACAGGATCGAAAATAGGAATGGTAGTGTCCACCAATCACAAGATCTACTTGATACTCATTAAGTAAGTCTTCTATTGAATTCTGTAACCCAATTTGAACTACGGGCTTATGCATCTCGTGTGTCTCGCTGTTGTATATCGGACGGTGTGTCTCAACAACTAGCCAAGGTGTAATAGTTCTATTAACGCTTGCTAAATCCTTCTTTAGCCAATTGTGTTGCGGAGAGCCTTTTGTAAGGTTGTGCTCACCACTTATCACTGTAGTATGCACTAATGATTGATCGAATGAATACCAAAAGACTCCATTACCGTTGCCAGGAGCGGTAAATCGTTTTGATACCGGCATGCCACATTCTCCTCCTGTTGAATTAAACTCCCCATCGCCCCAATTTGGATGGAAACCTGCCGGATTTGTCACACCACTTGGATCTTTCACCCCATCACCCACAGTCTTATTATGGTCGTACTCGTGATTTCCAACAGTAACCATGGTAGGCACACGAGAGGCATAGGGTTGTATCATTTCTTGGAATGCATCCCATAAATGACCTGATCCGTGTGCATATGCCAAGTCTCCAATGAGATGAACTGAATCAATTGTCTGATTATTCACAATAGAAGTGATAAGTTTCGTTACTCCGTTTGGGTTCGCTGCTCCGGCATCTTTTCGGAACTTTGATCCATCGACGCCCAAATCGGCCACTGCCAAGAATGTCATGACAGGTGCATTTTGTGATGAGTTATTATGAGGTACCACACCAGGAGGGGAAGATGTTCGAAAGTCAAAACTCTTATCACTCCACTTGATCCCTTGGCCAAAAGACAGTCCGACACGGTATTCATACTCTGTCCTTGGTTGTAAGTCAGTAAGCTTGACAGTATGTAAGTGTCCTGGGTCGGTGAAGTGACCTGGATCTGTTAGTGTGGCCGGAGGCTGACACATATCAGATGCAGCATAGGTAGTTGAATCACCCTTGGCATTTGTCCACTCGGCATCTGTCTTTGCTATCTTATTCAAATCATTCTTCTTGGCATATTTTACAATTGGTTTACCAGAATCTACGGTGGCAAATTGGATAACCATCTCGGATACCTTACCGGTAAGACTTATGTGCACTCCAGTGGGGTCTTTACTAGATGACGTTAGAGAAATTGGATCTGTTTTAGCAGCGAGTGTGTAGTGATGATCTTGTCCTCCACTTTTCTTCGAATGTGAATACATTCTAAATTCACAGGACTCTTCTCGAATAATTGGGAATGATGGTATATGCCAAACCTTATCAGCATTATGATGTCCTTGACTTGAACTTAATGCACGATGTGTAGCCTTGACGTGAGCAACAGTTGCGGCATCCTTAAATTTCTTTGGATTAACTTCGTTTGATGGACAATATAATACTATTATATCATCATCTTCTACTACCTCACCCGTATATGAGTTTTCATCCCATTTGAGAGTAAGTGAATCACCAAATCTAAGATTATTCTTGTCAGATTGCAATAATACACCACCCTTCTCACCCTTACCACTACTCTCATCAAATGTAGCATACTTCAATTGATTGTATAAATAGTTTTTGGTATGTACATCCACCAAATCTCCATTCATAAAATCTCGTATAGATAATAATGTAGGTCTTATTGGATGAGAATGTAGTGCCTTCTCCTCAAGTACCGGAGGTATTGTTGAATTATTCTTTTCAGTATTAGTCTTAACCGTGTGTGGCATAAAAGCAGCTGCCAAAAACTGTGCTATGAAAATCAATGCAATTGGCACTACTATCCATACCAATGTGGGTATACTACGGCAACGTCCACCACATCGTGTTGCTCTTGTTTCATCAACCTCGTCCTCGTTAGTTGAAGAATTTTCATCTGTTATTGTCTGTTCTCCACCGCCGCGTATGTTTAATACCTCATTAAAATCATCAAGTAGGGGAGTGTTAGGCGATGATGCTGTGCCTATATCATCTCTGTTTATTATATATTCTGGGTCCATCTTATTGTTTTATATGAGCCACTACTACTTAATACCATCTTGCTTTTGTTTTTCAACACTCATTATGTCGGTATCCTAAAACTTAGAGCGAGAGCACCCTGAGATGGCGACTTGTTTGGACGATCTTACAAGTCGCAGACATGATTTATACAAGACAAGTTTTCGGGCGACTTACATGTCTGTATAATGGACAACACATTATAGACGGTATGGACACCATCGGGGATCCCATTCCAAGTATTACCAATTCGAATGTGGACAATGCAACAGATATGGTTGACGACTTACCTCTGGATAGACGCACTCTTTTGTCACGTGTTAATAATAAACCCAGTAAATTTTGCAAAGGTATCCTTTTTAGGTTCCGCACTAAGTAAAAATGAGCAAAATCACTAACAAATCTGAAATATGAAGGTCTTCCAATCATCGAATTATACATGCAGAGACATCCTATCTTATGCAGTTTTGCACGCTGATTCCGAATATGGTACTGCCATAGTATGATTATTGTTAGTTAAAAAGTTATTGAGCATAAACTGATTCACTAAGTAAAATGCATGGTAAAAAATAGCCAATTTTCAAAGGCTGATCTACACCAAACCGCTTCTACTGTGAACTACAAATATGTTGTAGAGGAGCCTTGTGCAATTTTAGGCCAATATTCCTGTTCAATTTATTGCAATGGCCGATCATTCGACAATATTTTGAGTGAGGGCCACTGTATAAAATAGCGGTATCCTTTTTTGCTGAACCCAGAATTTTTATTTACACTGGGTTTATAGCGTGGATATAAATAGAATAAGGACCACACACACATAATTGTTTCGTGTGTTGTGTTGACTGTTGATGTTGTTGTTCATCGTAATAAAGACCCTCAACAATCAATACGATATAGTAAAAGAAGCCTCTCCTTTATTTAATAATGATCAATAATAGTTTCTATCATCTCCTCATTGCAATGATGTGCATATCATTTGCAACAGCAGACAACGCTAAAGATGCACGTGAAGAATCAAAACCATTCTACCTCCGTGATATAGAAGTAGGTGGAACAACGCTACCATTCTCTCCAGTAACTGTAGTCGTCATGCTAATATCCTTCATAATGCTAACAGGAATATTCAACACGCCTAAATCAACAGCAACGGCATCACATATATTAATAGAGGGTACTAATGCCGAAGAACGATTGAATAAAATGAAACAAGAAATTGGTACTAATTATACTAAATTTCAATCATTAGCAAAGCAGCATTCGAAATGCCCAAGTGGAAAGGCTGAAGGAGGTAAATTGGGCACTTTTAAACCTGGTATGATGTAAGTTTTTCATAGTTTTGTGTGAACTGTGATGGTATTGAAGTGTTATACATATTATACATATTATGATATGCACATCTCACTCATACCTCTATAACATACATTGTTTCTCTTATACAAAGGGTACCGGCATTTGATAAAGCAATCTTTACAAAAGAGAATAAAGTTAAAGAAGTCATCGGGCCGATTCAAACTAACTTTGGCTGGCATTTAATATGGATTGAGGAAAGGGAATTAGTCCAATAATGATGTAAAATGGAGAAAGGAGTTGATTATCTAAGTTAGAGAGTAGTTGTTGGCGAATAGTAGTTTGATTTTAGTTTTGGGTATCTTTGGCCAACAATGGCCATATTTTTGTTGAGGGATAACTAATAGTTATGTTTGGGGATTAGTTATATTGGGTAATCTTCTCTTTGGCTATTATTATAAATGTTATTGGAATTACTATTACTAGTACCACATACAGTTACAACTCAACTATCTTTCCTCCGCGTAATCTGCATCATAGACTGACCAGAAGGCATTATTAAGTCTCTTCTCAGCTTCAGCCCAATGCCCTTTTGCCTTCCAAAGCATCAACATTGGCAATCCGACATATACTGCACCTCCACCAACTAGTGCTGGTACTAACCAAGGCTGTGCAGTGAATAAACTAACAGTCGTTGTACCACCAAAGAAACCCCATATACCTGAAGCGGGCACTGTAGCGGTCTTTGAGGCAAGAAGTGCTGTAACCGTAGCAGATTGCTTGGCATTACCAACAGTTGATGAATGAAGAAAGATTGCTGCCTGTAGTGTTGACCACCGTCCAGTCTTGCAGAATACTGCTATACATTCCGAGTTGGCATATAGTAAATGATGTGGAGGTAGTAAGGTATGTGATTCATCTTCATCTCCACACGGCTTGTCTCCGTGTTCAAGAAGGAAGCGCAACCGAGCAAGAACAAGCTCGGGAGAATCCGCGGCTGGCATTCGTACCCTTTCTGATTCCTTTTTTGGGCTATTCTGTTTAGGTTTGCATGCAAACCAAGAAGAAGACCTTCTCTTTGGATTAGGTTTGTCTGGTGATAGATCAACCTTTGCTTGGTTCAATACTTCAACTTCTTCCATTTCTAATCCATCAAGTGCTTTATACTCGGCACTGATTGCTTCTTTTTCCTTGACAACAGTTCCCTCTTCATCTGCGTCACTTTCTTGTTCATCACTTCTATTGACTTCTTCATCTTTACCTTCATCTTCCTTTTGATCAGATTCTTCTTCTATTATTACATCATCTTCTCCTTTTATATCCTTTTCTTGAACATGCTTTTGCATCTCATGATTAGTCGAATGTACCTTAAGTTCCACTTCCTCTCCATACTTGATCTTCGTCCATTTACTAATCTCCTTTTCATCCACAAGCGTGAGTATATTCATCCTTCTTCTTTCTTTCTTCTTCCCACTTTTCTTCTTATCATCATCTTCAAAGGACATACCCACTTTCTCCCCATCACTATATGAATCTAATCCACAATCAACAATTGTAACAACCTCTGGTCCAACTGAATAAACTATACCATGAACTTGTATTGGATAACAATATCCCAACATCTTCCATCGTATTACATGATCACCAACTTGTAAATCATGTATATATGGCACTTCTTCGTCGTCTAAGTTACTTTCTTTCTTCTTCATTGATGGTACACGTGACATATATTTCCGCTTCGAGAGTCCCATGTATCTCCATAATACCTTCATGGATGCCTCACTTTGTGCCTCACTTAGTTCGGTACCAACATCTGAAAATATATCAGTCTGTGCATCATTCCACTCTTGTTTATTATTATTCTTTGGTAACCGTGATGCATCGGGAACTGGAGATAGACATGTATTGATTGCAGAGAGGGTAAGGTCATGACATCCTGTATTATCTCCTGTAGCTTCAAGTGTGGTTAGTGTTGTTAATGTCCTTTCTCCATCTGTATATCTTGTATCTCCGTCTGTATCTGTATCACCGTCATCGTCATCTTCTTCCAATATTGGTGGAGGTTCGGCCGCCAAGGCATTTAATTCTTCTTCTCTGCCGTTACTATTTTCGATAAACGTATCCAGTTTCACAGCTCCTTTGCTGTTGGAGTTATCAGTAGCCTCTTGTGTAGGGAAATCGGTTGTTGTTTCTTCATTTTGATGTGCAACAATACCTTCATCGTAACTCCGCCGCTGTAATACTTCGGCAACCATTAAACTATCAGCAGTCGCATCATCATCTATTGATGTTTGCTGAGCAATCATTGACATGTCTGGCATGGTCATTGATATATTGGGTGTATTATTAGTTGTAGAAGATTCAATCAAAGGTGGTATATCCTCTTTAACTTCGTTTTCAGTAGGGATATCCTCATTTTGATCTCCAACAGGAGGAGGAAGTTCATTTGTTGTATCTGCTGTTTGATTTACAACACCACTAACTTGTAAAATATTATGTGCATTCGGTGTTATATCATCCTCATTATTATTTGACATATCTATACACGGCTGTTTCTCAACTTTATTATCATCTTCCTCTGTAATTACTTCATCAGGAGGCTGTTCTACAATATCATCTACTTCTATTGCAGAAGATTGATTATTAGTATCATCATTATCGGCTATTGTTACCTGAAGTATCTCCTGAGCAGTTGCCGATATTTCAGCAGCTGTATTATTGTTTTCTAAATTGCTTACTTGTAATATATCCTGTGCATTTGCTGTTATATCAATAGTACTATTGTCTGGAAGTGAATCGATATTATTATCTCCCTCCTCTTTCTCTTCTTCAATATTAGGATCAACACGCACAGCACAGGTAGTATCGTTGGCAGATTGCTCATCAATATCATGCTGCTCATCATTGTTATCAGATTGACTATCCATAGTATTATCATTTACCATATTATCAACAATATCACCTTCTTCGTTTATATTTTCTGACAAGATATCCGATAAGTTGTGTTTCTTTACAAATTCAGCATATTGCATTTGTGTATATAATATATGAGTCGATTTTAATTTTCTATCGGTTTAATGGCCGTATGATACGAACCGCGCTCGTTTCACTGCTAGGATATATTGTTGTCTCTAAATGATCTTACAGAAGGACTGTTGTTGGGAGAATAAAAAGCCAACACAACAAGTTGAACGGTGAACGACTTGACGACGTTTCCTAAGTAATAGAGGGTTGATCGCCAACTTGCAATCCCATGACGCCCCATAATCCAACTAAAAATGTGTCTATATCTTTTGATTGATGTTAGTAGAGTCAAATGCATGCCACCCAATTATCATAAGATCTATAGCAGTGACAATAATAGTGCATATGCAAATTTTGAGCGTTCCATAAATAGTGTAGATAATAATAGTTGCAATGATACACAATCACAAATCGATGATCACCAAACCCCCAAGAAGAGGACAACTTCAATAACATTTCATTCATCTGCAAATTATGGTAGCGGAGGTCTTGATGTATCTGATACGTCACGTCTTAGTAGTAGTGCTCGTGCCAAATCAAAGAGACGGTCATCAATATTCACCGGGCGGCGCCCATCATCACGAAGACGACTGGAACATGATAGTAGCCCCGAAGACCGTCATATGCAGCACTTGACGATGAAGAAGGTAGGTTTTTGTTCATTTGTTATTGTGTGTGTAGATGGGGAAAGAGGGGGGGATAAGGAGAGGGTTATAGGAGGGATAAATGTGGAGATTGGGGCTAGTTGCAACTGTGCACATGATATGTTAATGGGAATAGTTTTTCTGTGCATATCATATGCTCTTTTTTAATAGGATATAACGTTTCTGCTCTTTTTCAATGTGTGCACTCATTAAGACTCGTTATCTAACCAAATATATACGTACACTGCACATCTACTCAGGTCATGCTGAATTCTGGTTAATAATAATGAATCATTAGATGATTCCAAGTTATTCTTCTTCGGCTCTGTGGGTATATTAGTAGTTTGGTCTATATTATGTGCTTTGTTTTCAGAGTGGCTTCATAATACAGCTGATGATGGATCAGCTCGAGCCCAAAAGTGGTTGGTAGATATCGACAATTGCACGAGTGCCAAAGGTAACTTCAGATTTCAAACGTGCTATGATCGCTGGTGGGAGGCGAGGAAGTATTGGTACATGATCTCACGAAGTCTAGAAATGAACATGTTGAACATACGCTGGATGGATAAACAGTGGAGTACTTAATGATCGGATATCACGCTACATCATTGCGTATTGCTATGCATCAATGGCATTACTCAGAGGCACATCACTAGCTGCAGATGATGGTAATGGGAAAGAACTAGTTGAGCGTGGTGTTTTAACACAAGATGAGTTAGATTACCTTGAAGAGTACCCATTTTGGCAACCACATTTCTTCATAGAATTGATACGAGCTGTGATTGTGGAGGCTTACAAGGTGCCCAACGGAATAGTAGTAGAAGAAGATCACAAGATTTATGGTCAGTTTCTCCGAGCCTTCGAGGCACCTATCAAAGATTTGACCGATTTAATTGGTGATTCTGTACGAACGAGAAGTAGTGGATTACCTGCATCATATGATGCAATTACTATGATGAGCTATTACCTGTTCTTTTTCCTTGCCGCATTCGTGTGGTCTGTGTCGATTGGTTGGATGGTTCCCATTATAATTGGATGCGCTTCCTTTGTCGTCATGTTCTTAATTGTCATGGGGTCCAAGCTTGTGGATCCGTTTGGGTTTGATAAGGTTCATATTCCACTCGAAGCCTTTTGCGAAACTGTTGAGGCTCAAGTTTGTGCACAGGATGTTAGGGCTAGGTCCAAGGTCATTGAGAAGTTTGCAACAAGCTCTTCTGATACTCGAACTCGTTCATCGCTCAACAAGAGTATTACAAAAGCAACAAGCAATATCCCAAATCTAGCTTAAATAGATTTGCAGGAGCGGTTTGATATAGTGAACAACATGGCAAGTATATGTATATGTGTAGCAGTAATCAAGGGAATAACAATATTCCAAGTGACGAATGATATTACAAACTGTGCATGCTAGCCTATCTTTTAATTCTCTTCTATCTGAACATTTGGACAATCTCCTATTATCTCCCACTTGTTCAATCCTTCTTCTTTTGAGGAGAAGATGGTGGTAATGCTCGTACAAAGTAATGAAAGGGATGATCACAAACCGCCCTTAACCTCACTGGTAAACGCAAACTCCATGGACCAGCTGGCCCAAGAATATCACCTTCATCTTCTGCCTGGGGCGCATTCAATGTTATAAACCGTGCAAAACACAGTGCACCGACTCCAATTGATAACCATCTCCACAACTCTCTATTGTATTGAGTACGTAATCCAAACACTTCGGCACCACCCCAAATGGCTCCTGCACCTCCAATCACTTCCAACACAATACGAAGTAACAGTGCAACCAATGCAAACAACGAGAATGCCAACCTGTTAAGTATAGAATCCAACTTGCGACTTTCCTTCTCACCATCTTGTAATATAACCAATAATGCAATATGTGGAGGAAATTGCTGTGGATCTTCAGGATCTAAAAAGTAATTAGGAACAGGCAATCCACGATCTTTAATCTTCCGTCGTAGTAAATGTGCAGGTACCTGTTCAGTAGGGACAGCCGTTGCAATTCTATAGAATTGATCTCTAATAAATTCTGCTGGATTATTTAATTGTGCATAACAGTATCCAAATGATAATAATCGTACTAATGTTGGATATATTCTCATTGTCCGCCCTACTGCATTACGTTTGTCTGCCCCTTCACAATATGTTTCAACTTCTCCAGCCTTGTGATATTCACTTAGAAGTAAACAACATAGTGCTTGATGAGGTTTAATACCTCCTTCATGTTTGTATTGCAAGAATCGTGGTACATCAATAGCACTTCTTTCAATCTTATTCCGTAGGTATCGAAAGGAATGTTTACCCTGCAATAATTCATCTGGATGGGGTAATACCGATTGATATGTTTTAAACTCAGTTCGAATAGTTGCAGCGTCGTACTTGGGCCCGGTATTGATTGATTCAGATTTGTTATCACTAGCACCAAATGTTGAACTCATCCCTGCCAAACCATCTACACTTCGAGAGGTTTCAATTGTTGGTATTTCAGGATCAAAGTTACTATCAACACTATCATCA
>Ga0214477_100744_pt1 | contig 20846 bp, 16 predicted proteins | sample M1_20Mar14CPVII9_FD_165058 | JGI IMG/M metagenome (GOLD analysis project Ga0214477, IMG submission 165058) | Marine eukaryotic communities from Monterey Bay, California, United States - M1_20Mar14CPVII9sort6BwellC16 | ecosystem: Environmental > Aquatic > Marine > Unclassified | place: USA...
GAAGACTAATAATGATGCTGTTCCAATTTTCATTTTTCTTCTATTTTTTTTTCTATTATAAATGACGTCTGAGATATAATTAATGAAGTACCGATGATCAGAATGAAACAACTGAATTGCAAATCTCTTTGATAATATCATATACGCGCTATCAATACATATCGACTACTGAGTACATTCTTACATAAATAATATAATAACCATGCCAGCTCGACTACGGGGTATAAACTCTGGTCTATCATCACGACGACGCAAATCATCGTCAAAGAATAAAGGCAACTCTAGTGGTATCAAACAAAGTAAAAGTACATCCAGTTCCAAGTCTTCAGGTAGAAAGTCTGTATCTAATGCAATAGCAAGCTTGACCCTCTCCCGACGTTCTACAAGCAGTAATAATAAGTATTCTATACCATCATCACCATCAACAACCTCATCCAACGTTTCCTCTCCTCGGCATCGTCGACTCTCACAAAAGGCATTGGCAGTATTAGATGACGGGGACACATCCGATGGTAATGTTTACAAACAGCAGTCTCGTAAGGCAATGCGTCATAATACTAGTAATAGTCATGTACATCAACAGCAACAACATTCGTATCAAATGAAACAGCTATTGCATACACCAGTCTCGCCTAGTGTAAACTCATCAGAGTTACAATGCTCACCGGGTCTAACACCCAATGGCTATGGCGGCGGCGGTGATGATAATAACGGCATGGTATCAAGTCCAAATCGAATGATTACAAATACAAACACAACTGGATATGGCTACAATACACCAATTAGTAGTCCAAGCACACCCAATAGTTATACAATCATGACACAAAACTTATATGGAACTAATCCACATCAAATGAACATTGTATCCTCATTCCCTCATGATGATTATGACGATGATGATTCAACGCGTACACCAGATGAGGAAGATCGGTATCAATTGCCTCGTACATCCATTAGTTGTGACTATCAATATCACAATAATAATAGTGGGTTAATGAGTGGTATTATGAATGATGATGAAGGGATTCGAAAAACTACATCCTACTCATCGTCAACTATCAATACGCCTTTGAATGATTTGTATCCACAGCTTCCGTATGATGTTCAACACCACCTTGGACAACAGCAGCGTCATGGTTATGAAGAAGAGCAATTTGATGAAGTTGAAGATAATGAACAAAATGATGCCAATCTACAAACATCATCATCAATTGATCCGCCAGAAGTCAATCAAGAGCAAGATACCTACATTCAAACAGGTAACGAGGCCTTACTATTCATCTACGGGCATAATCCCAACCTCTACACTTCAGTATTCAACATCCCACCATCGTCACTCCAACCAGACGGCACGCCCAAAACAACCTCATCGTCCATCGACAACATCGATCTACTAGACGGAGGAGGGAAGCAAGAATCAGTAACCTACGATGCCGACTACCTAGTACAACTCGAAGACGCAATCGAATTATCCTACAATCAACAATGTCAACAATTAAAAAAGGCATTATCATGTCCCTCCAATCATATTACTGCCGCGGCTATGCTATGTGGATATAATGACTTTAAGAATAGAAAGGGAAGTGAATATATGAATGAGTACATGTTTTTAAATATCAAGTTAGATGCATTAACACGAGCATATGATATATTAAAGGAGGAGGATACAAGGGAGGAGTATGATAATTTGTATAGGAATAGTAGAGGAGTGAATGGTGAAAAGGAGGGTGGTACAGTTACGACTGAAGAGTTGACGGATGCTACTAGTGGAAAGCATGGTGGTGAGTGGAATGAAGAGCAGTTTATATATGGAAGTAACGGAGACTATTCGTATGATGATGATGATGATGATGATGATTCATATCACAGTGGTGATGATGATGAACAGTCACATGATAGTAGCTATGCTTCAGGAGCAAGATCCTATGACCCTGAAGAAGATAATGACGAAGAAGAAGGAGAAGAAGATGAAGAAGGTCGTCATTATGGTGGCAGAGATGATGACTCGTCGTCGAAACTGCAATATTCCTATCATTCACCCAGAGGGTTTGAAGAGGATGAAGATGATTTTCTTGAAGAGTATCAAGATGGACCTCAAGTACCAGTGGATCAAACAGATTCACAAGTCAACAAAGGATTGTATGAACCTCAAGGATATTATAAAGAGTCGGCTCAAGATCGTACATCACAAGTTGCTACCGTCAATAAGAGTAAGGGTTTAGAACCTCAAGAACAATACTCTCCTACTGATCCGATGGAGTTTGATCAGCTGATACAACACTCATTGGATGATGTAGAATACTTCAATCAATTTACAAGCACACCACGAAGTCCTGCCCCCCAAGAAGAAGAGGAGGCATTTGATCCATTCAATTTGAATGGAGCCGATGCATTATCTCCTCTAACTGATGATGGTACTGAGTTTCCCAAGGTTGAAGTATCGAAGAGTGTTGAGTTCGTCTGTCCTTTACCAAGTCATGCAAATGACTTCAACGATAAAGGTAATGGTCGTCATGATATGACAATGGGTGAACTTCTTGAACAACAACAGGCGGATGGGTGGCCTGTGTTAGATATGAGTGTTGTTAGTGATTACACTGACGGTGAAAGCAAGGCAGATGAATCGCTTAGCTACAGTGACTCTGTTGGTAGCCGTTCCAAAAGTGGAAAACGTAAGAAGATGAAGAAAGTCAAGGATAAGGTGAAGCATTTGATTGCTTCTTTTAGTGGTAGCGTTGCTAGTGCCAAGTCGTTTGATACCCAGTCATTAGAGGAAGTACAGCTAACTCCTGTTGAGAATGATGTCGGTGATAGTTATCAAACCTTGAAGAGTCAGAAACAAAACTTTAAGACGACCCGAGGTTCTGATCCCGACGGACCAAACATGTCAATGGACGATGATGCAATCAAGGATGAGGCTGAGATTGCGACTTTTCTATCGATTGCATCCACCTTTAACTCAATGAGTGCTATTAATAATCATCACTCTGAGAATCTTATTCAGACTGAGCTATCAAATAGCGAAGAGGACATGATTGGTGGTACTAGTAGTGGTTGTACTCAGTTGGTACCAATGAAGAGTAAAAGCATTGAAGAGACTGATGGTCTTGATTGCTTCCAAGCCAAGGATGGTACAGGTCCTGTTGTACGTTTTAATATGAAAGATGAAGATGAGTATAGTGCAATTTCAGACCCGAGTACTCTACTTAATTGCGGTGTTCTTCCGTATGTAGATGCTTGTCTAGATGGTGTAGGAGAGACACTTGACAACGCTTTAACTTCTGTGGAAAGATTCTGTGGTTGCAAAGACCTCACGCGTGGATTAGTATAGTCTGCTTTGTCGTGAGTGTCCACATATATATGGTTTCATAGTAAGGTGCACAAAAGAATAAGTTAAAATGAAGTGGTTGTTTTAAAACTGCTATTCTTTTTAATGATTAGCTTTAAGTATACCTTAAGGAACCTGCAAAGTTGCAAGTGTTGACGCTTTATCACTAAATTGATAACTTATATAGTGTGGTGAACCTTCTCTCTCAAGATTGTGGCGCCTGTGCAATATTTATCAACACAATACAGAGAGAGAGAGCCTTGTGGATGATGTCATATCATAAACAAACATTTCTTGCTCGAAGTAATGAGTGTCGGTAAGATTGAGCAATAATGTTTTTAGATGTAGATGAATGATAGATGATGTGATGAAGAGAGTCTGTTGTGCATTTCCTAAATGTGGGTGTGGAAGGCTTCTTCTATGAAGTGGTGGTCGTGGAGTTTCATCTTGTGGAATAAGATGATTATGAAAAGTATAAATGATACAATCTTGGGGAAGAGGCACTTAATCCGACCAGTATATATCTACGGATCATGTGTATTGTGTTGCATAGACCTAGGAGTAAGGCTCACCCTCCGCTGCTTGGGAGGCCTTGTTATGTCCGTAGCCGTAGGGAGAGGAAAGTCGAGCTCCTCCAGAGACTTGGATGATGATGATGGCCAAGAAGATGGTTGGTCACGTTTACGGTCACAAATGATATCATTACCACGTGTTGCACGGGATGGACAACTCAATTGCAATGTTGTCGCCGAGGGCTTGCTAACAACATAGTTAGAAACCTTGTCATTGGCAGTATCGACATCGTCGTCCTTCTTGGATGACTCGGAGACCGTCTTCTTGAATGATTTGCCATCATCAGAAAGCGGAGAGTCAAGGGTTAGTCCACCCATGCATGTGTCCAAATCACTGCATTTTAGTTGTTGAATCAGAAGGAAGATATAATATATGAGTTTGGTGTTCATATCATGTGTCAAAAAAAAATAACAACAAGAAGGATATAATAAAAACTTACAATGCAAGGCTTTCAAAGTCCGACGCCGATCTTCGAATATAATGACGAGACATAGCATCAACATCTACATAGTTTGCATTAGTAGGAGGTGTAGACATTGGCTGTAGAATGGGGAGGTTGATTGAATGCCGGAGAGGAATGTTTTGTAGCATGTTGTTTCGAGAAGGTAAAGGTGGTGGCACCCATAGTTGCTCATTGCAACTATTACTACTACTACAACGACGAGTAGGTGTAGAAAAGGCTGATGATGCCATGGTGGTAGGTTGCCTGATAGGGGAGGATTGGGAGTTCATTATAATGGTGTACTTTTATTGTGATAGGTAGGAGGCACTATTGTTTAAATCTTTGACAAAGGGGTATGTTACATCGGGGGGCTCATTTTAGGGGTATACTATATACTTAATTCCACTGGAAATCAATACAGTATGACTAAGGAAGGGGCATAAATATTTCAAAATTATCTTACCCTAGGGAGGAGAGAAATTCAAGTAGTGAATCATTCAATTCAGAACTTTTCTTGTCACATCTAGCCTAATACGTCATCCGAGAGAGAACCCGGACACGAAGGTATCTTTTGTTCAAATTAATGGACATGTGAGATAGGTAGAAGGATACTCTACTTGATCTCATTCTCATTCTACATCTACTAGTAGTACTTACTACTACTTCCCACAAACTGATTCTACGCATGCATAATGCAATAACAGTATGCAATGATTTAATGTAGTATGTAGACACATTAAATAGAGAGATTAAGTTTAACCTACCCAACAAAAAGCACTCTTTATACCCAATCACGAGCGTGCTTGAAAGCATCCATTATCTCAGCTTCGGGGCTGCCTGGTTCGGGTTGGTTATTATACTCCCATCGTGCTGTTTCTGGCAAACTCATTAAAATACTCTCAATTCTACCTCCCGTCTTAAGACCAAAGACAGTTCCACGATCATAGACGAGGTTGAACTCAACATAACGACCTCTACGCATTTGTTGCCACTCTTTCTCACGCTGTGTGAAAGGATCATCCTTATGTGATTCGATAATAGGACCATATGCTGGAACGACAGAGTTGACAGCTTCCTTGGCAAATTCGAATAACTTCTCTGGCTCACGATCATTCAAGTCATCAAAGAAGATACCACCCAATCCACGAGTTTCATTACGATGAGAGATGACAAAGTATCTATCCGCCCATGCTTTGAACTTGGGGTAGAACTCTGGATCATGCTTATCGCATACCTCCTTGTATGTACCATGGAAGTGCTTCATATCATCCAAGTTTAAGTATGATGGAGTGATATCTGTTCCACCACCGAACCACCAAACTCCACCATCCGTCTCAAAGTAACGGTAATTGAAATGCATAGTAGGACAAAAAGGATTGCGTGGATGCATCACACATGACAAGCCGCATGCAAAGAATGGGACACGTTCTCCAGGTGCCATACCCTTTGCCCTGTCCACGCCACGTTCAGTAGCCGCCTGTAATGCCTCCTGGGGCATAGAACCATATACAACACTGAGATTAACACCAGCCTTTTCAAATACTTTGCCATCCTTTAGAACACGAGACATTCCACCACCACCATTGGCACGTGTCCAACAATCTTCTTGGAATGTAGCACCACCGTCAATCTTTGCAATAGCATCAGTGATTGAAATTTGTGCCTCCCGGATCATCTGTTCAAACTTAGCACGCATGGGGTAGTTACCATCGGGACCATCACCAGGTCGAACAAGAGAGTCAGGAGCTTTTTCCTATTTTGATTAGAGAGTTTGAAGAAAAGTAGAATATTGTGAGATGTGGAGCATATCTCAGCCAAGAAGATTCTTCAAAGACTTCAATCTTGACATTTCATTCTCTGAAAGTGAACTAGAAACTGTCACCAAAGCTTCGACTGAGATATTTATATTCGACGGTTGCAAATATCTCTGCTCCTCTCCTATACAAACATACCAGATACCAAAAACATAAAATAACCAAACACATTACATACATATCAAACTTACCACAGGCTTATGAGAATCCCAACCAATATTCACAGGAGGTGCGTCTTTAGCAACTTTTCCATTCTTATTAGCAAGTTGTGCCGCTAGTAATGACCGTTGGAATGTTTCAGCAACCTCTGGAGATGCTGTACCTTCAAGACTATATATATAATTTTTTTTAATATGTACGTATATCAATATCATTATTTGTGTTCATTGTGTATTTTCATATGTTTGTTGTTGTGTAGAATTTGCAGTGTAAACAACGAAGGTATATAGAAGTAAAGGTAAAGGTTAGATGCGCGCAATAGTATTGAAATGCAAGTATCATATACCTTCGTTTAAGTTTGATATCGTTTGTTGCTTCGTATGCATTTCACTAGTATCTCGAAGGATACCGCAACATATACACATTACAATCACACATACACACAATAGAAACTCACCTAGTAGCAGAACGAAGCTGTGATCTACCAGTAATACTACTTGGAGCAAAGCCCTTGGCAGATGATAATGCAGCCGAGAAGACTAATAATGATGCTGTTCCAATTTTCATTTTTCTTCTATTTTTTTTTCTATTATAAATGACGTCTGAGATATAATTAATGAAGTACCGATGATCAGAATGAAACAACTGAATTGCAAATCTATTGAACAGTAGAACCTTTGATAGTATTGACAACTTTAGGAGATATTATGAAGCCAACAATAAGAATGTTGTTGAAGCAATCTAGAATCCAGTTGGAGGTGAATGGTGAACAAAGATATTAAAGTATCCCCCCTTGGGAGTGGCGAGTATTCACTGACGTCAGTGAACCCAAGGGAGAGTAGTCGATGGATCATCAGCAGTAGTTAAGACTTCCACTAATAACTTAGCGTATCAATAGATTAGGCGTCTAGTCAGGATAGAGTCTAGTATTAGTATTAGTAATATCACACTCGAATTACATTTGCTTTCGGCTCGGCGTTAGACAAGGAACTTGTAGGTTTGAGGGTAACATTTGGAAGAATATCAAATCACATAAATACAACAATAACCATCAACCTAGAAATCATGACGATATCAAGACATCATACAATACCATTGGCGGCAATAACAATACTATCATTGATAAGATCTTCGTCTTATATTGGTATACATGCATTTTCACCAACTCCAATCTCTTCGTCGTCGTCATCGAGAACAACCATATCCATACATGAAAATTTACTACCCATCAATCAAGGAAGAAGCATACGTACTATACAAAGTAGTAACAATAATAGAAGGAGATACCAAACGAGTATACAGGCATTACCAAATCCATTACATGTCTTCCAACAAGCTACAACTAGATTATCATCATCAACAGCTGCTGCAACTACACTCTCTACAATATCAGCACTAACTGCAACCATCACGGGAGGTATCTTTGCGGGCTCACTTCATGCAATTGCCGGACCGGATCACTTGGCAGCATTAATACCACGATGTTGTGGATTACCATGGTATAGAGCCGTTCGTGTCGGCGCCGTGTGGGGATTAGGACATGGAGTTTCTGCGACTATACTGGGAATATGTGGATATCTCTTTAAAAAGGGTATACGATTCAGTGGCGTGATAGGCGGTCCGAATGGCAACTCATTCGATCTGTTACATCATGCTGGTAGCTTCATGGAATTAGCAATTGGTATTAGTTTAATTGTTATTGGACTATTGGGTATCAAGGAAGCACGGGAGTGGGAAAGTCCAGATGATGTACCCATATCATGTGATATACTAGAAGAGAGTGATGATGGGAAGAGTATGGTAAAGAGTTCTACAACAACACCTCAGTCATTATCAGCAGCGGCAACGCCTCCATATTCATCGGCAGCAATGGCAGTCAATCCCAACCCTGCAAAGCGTGCGGTATTATTCAATGGCATCCTACATGGTTTCTCATGGGATGGTGCACCTAGCTTGGCACCCGCCGTGGCCATATCAACATTGCGTGGATCATTAACTTTCTTACTAAGTTATGCATTGGGTACTATGGCGGCAATGGCATTGGCAACAACGATTATTGGAGAGGGTACAAGACGTGCTGCGGGGAAGTTGGATAGACCTGATTTGCCACGAGATTTGAGTTTGGGTAGTAGCTTTTTAGCTTTGATTGTTGGTGTAGTTTGGTGTTTCTTGGCTCTGTAAAATGAGTTTAGATTAGAATGGGGCATTGAGTGGAGGAAGTGTGTGGGTGAAGTTTTTGGAAACTATGTTTTGATGAGGTACTGAACCTGACCTAGGCAGGCTGAGTGAATCAAATATTTGCAGGCATCGAAGTATATTATGATGTTATGCTATCGACAATTTGGCAATCGAGTGGTGCTTGAAGGCGGATATCAACACCAAAAGAAAGATACTGTTAATCTAAAGTATCAGTTTGGTTTACTTTCTTCCTCAGTCAAATTGCTTATATAGAACTGCGTGATCAACTAGTCCATCACTCATAGTCCTCCCAGTCACGGCATAGTTAGGAAGTTTCTGTTGTATACCACTTTCTATTGATAAACTCAAAGTATACATATGAACTGTATGTATGCACAAGTTGACTCTGATGGGTATCCTTTCTCTCTCACTCAATCATCATCTTTATTCCTATCTCTTGTATATCTATATAACCGAGCTAATCCAGCTGCAGTGGAGGCAGTGCCCAATATGATTATCCAAGTATTATTGTTGCTCTCCAAATGAAAGAAGGAAGTTATTGATGTAAGGATACCAGGAAAGTACAGGTTGACAATCAAACCCAACCCAACAATTGCAACACCAATAGGTGATCCATCATCAATTTGAGTATATTTCTTTTCTTTTATATCATTATTTTTCTTGGCAAGAAGAGTGGTATGTTCTCTTTCCATCAAGTCATATCTTTTGTATCTTTTACTTTTGGTTGTGATTCTTTGGTTTTGGAGAAAACAAGCTCGTCCATATCGACTAATATGATAACCAGGAAATGAATATGTATCAGGTATACATAATAGTACTATCATTAAGTAAACAAAGGATTGGATAGTTGCCATACTCTCTCGAAGCCTCTACTAATACTGCAATTGGATACCGTCGTTTTTATTCATGGGGGGGGCGGATCTTTTTCTGCTAACTGTAGTCAGTGCATCACTAAAGCAAAATATATTTCATGACAACTTCTATACTGATTACAGGTGCCTCTTCGGGCATAGGTGAGTAGTGTTTTTGCCTCTTCGACCTATGCTTGTATAACATAGTATATGTTCGATTAACATCAAATTCTCTGTATGTTTTATTCAATAGGCCTTGAGCTCGTTAAACAACTTGCAGCAGTAAAGGGTAATCACATATTTGCCACCGTGAGGAAGCGTGGAAGTTCAATGACAGGGGAAGATGAAATCTCTAGCATTGTACCAACCGCTGAGGGAAGTACAATTACTATTGTTGAGGGCATTGATGTTACAGAAGATAATGTTGGTGAAAAACTCATAAAGCAATTAAATGGAACTATAATTGATACAGTCATTCACAACGCAGGTAGTTATGACGGTAAGAGAGATGAACAGGGTATGAATGAGCAGAAGTTAGAAAAGATAACAATGGATCGTATGAGGTTAGCATATGAAGTGAATGCATTAGGACCACTTCGTATTCAAAAAGCATTACTGGATGCAAATCTAATGAGAGTAAAGGATGATTCCACCAATTGTGAAGTACTAGGGAAGGTGGCCATAATTTCTACAAATCTTGCTAGTATTGACGACAACACCTCTGGAGGAAGCTATGCCTACCGTAGTGCTAAAGCTGCAGTGAATATGATTGGCAAGTCAATGAGTTGTGATCTCAAAGATAAGAACATTTCAGTATCCTTGATTGCTCCGGGATTTGTTGCAACTGAGTTTGGCCCGGGAAAAGCAAAGATGGAAGGCTATGGTGCAATGGCGGTTGATATTGCTGCAAAAGGTATCATATCTATCATCGATTCAATGACCATGGATAATACAGGAAAGTTTTCTTTAGTTCAAAGAGATAGTTCTGCCAAAGCAATACTGTGGTAACACTAGAAGTTATTGTGGAGTGATGTGTAGGTTGATAAGTAATAAAGAGCTCTGTAAAACAATGTATAGCTAAACAATACTGTAAGGCTTACCAGTTTCCAAATCATCACCTCCAGATTCTGATATCTTATCATACTTCCACTTCTTCTGCTCGTTATTGTCACTCATACTACTACCGCACGTATATTGATGTTGTTTGCAATGGATAGGGCTTCACGAATGTCTACTACAACAGACTATGTACATCTATTTATATCCATGCTATTATTAACACTAGCCGCCTTCGGCGGGCTAGCGCGTTGCGGTCAGGAATGCTTAACAAGTGGATGCTGTAAAGCAGGATGGAGTAGCCGAACCAGGTAGTTCACTTAGTAAAAGAGTATCTTAAACAGTTTCATAAACTAAAACTAATTTAGTTCTACTTATAGTGCAGTATGTTGCCATTTCGGGCGGTTAACAAAATTTACAAATTCTGGCAACTTCAGTACATTTCCGTCTCTTCTGTTACGGTTTCTATTACTTTCACGTTCATGCTCACTAAATGTAGGTTTAAGCTTTCTTAGGGGACAGTTCTTTTGGTGATCTAAAGCATCATTAAATCCATGAAAAGTATCTTTGCAAAAGTAACATCCAAACTTTTGATACGAGCATGCTGAAACTCGTTTATGGTTGTGAATATCTTCTCCGATAAACTGATCTGATAAGCAATTGTAAAGGTGTATGTAGTAGCCATATTCATCCCACTTGAGTTGAAACGAGTAGTTGCATTTCTTAGAGTGTTTGCATACAAACTTTTTAACTCCTGGCTTGTAACTTCTGCATACTACTGGTGATCCTCCTTTCTCTGATGCATATTCAATGTATTGTGTAAGTAATTTAAATGATGTGCATTTGTCAGCTTCTTTCAGATCATCTGGAGTTGGAAATTGTATTGAAGAAAAGTATAATCGTTCCATTCTGCATTTGCATAGATAGTCAAATAAGTCAACAGACTTGGGCAGAACATATGATAACGCGATGACTCTTGGGCTAGTTGATTGGAAGCCACAATAGGGAACAGGTATCACACTAATCATGAAACGGCCTGTAAATAGATGCTGTTGATCTTCAGATGTAACATCAATCACATTGCCATGTTTCCTCTTTCTCCCCTTTCGCTTGTTCCATTCTTCTTCAACAAACATTGACCCATTCTCTCTCGTATTGATAACTTCATACAATGCTGTCTTATTTGGTACACATTTATTCTTAACCATGTCTGTAATTGCATATCCTCTCTCTAATGAACCTCTTCTATAAGACATTGCAATGTCTGATGCATATGTCTTACTATAGTACCCATTCTGTGACAAGCTAATTGAAAGTAGTTTGTGTATTGTCTTTCTTATTTTGGATAGGTTTGGCAGAAAAGAGTTGTTGATGTATTGTATTGCAAATTCTGACTGCTCACGTTGATCATAATCTTCCTCTTTCAATGCCTCCATCTCATCTAGAATCTTCAATAGACTAATCGTCTCTTCCACATAATATCTTAGCTGCACTCCTACTCGAAGTAATGTAGTCTTATGCCAATGCAAAGGATGGTGTTTGTGTTCATTGTTAGTATATATATTAAAGTGTTGGGCATGTTGGCATAATGTATCGGCGTCCTTCATTGGATTTACCTTGAATAGTCTTTTGATAGAACATAATTCACTTTCAATTGTTTGTCTTTTCCTGGCGTTCATGCGGAGAAGATCATCGAGCTGATTCATGTGGGCCAAACGATCAATTAGAGCTACATTTGCCTCATTAATTTTGCAATCAAAATCTATTGGTCGATAAACTAATGAACTGATTGTCGAGGTAGTAGTAGTTGGAGAAGTAGTTGCGGCTGTGGACTGTTGCTTTGTATTTGTATCGGCGTCATTATCATCATCGCCACTACTAACTGGCGTTATTCTTCTTCTCTCTGATACACAGCGTAAGCAATTACCTCGTAATACATCATAATCTCCTTCTTCATATATCTCATCAGTGGAAACATGAAATAATGTGCAAAAGTTACAATACTTTCGACGTCGCTTTTCAAGGCATTTACTTTCATCACTGCAATATAACCTACGAGCATGCTTCTCGCACTCTTGTTTACTTTGTGAGCTGAAGTCACAGAATCTACAGGCTAGAAGATGTTCCAATTTGTCGCCAATGATACGCTTCTCTTTGGATATCATTAACATTAGTTGCTGGTGGTGGTGATAATCCATCTTTTGTTCAGTTGTGTTGCAAATGGTTTGTTAAGTTTGACTTGTTGTGTATGGTTTTGCAAGTTATTTTGGCGGCCGTAGTTGGCGGCCGTAGATGTTAGAGCTCTTGATCGATTTGGCAATAGATTGAATAAAGGTATAATGGGGAGGCAGAGAAGCGGCGTTATCACCGCTAATGGCAGTAGCATGCATATCCGAGAGGTGGCATGAAGTTTTCTTTGAATGTATCGCTCAAAGTCTATGTTCGCCTAAAATACAAGCATCTTAGAATACTGTAACTTTTTACTAACAAATATCTTCTTTTTGTTAGTGACAAAAGTGTGCGTCCCAGTACGCGACGTGACATATTCTAATTTGGGATTTGGCGATAACATAATGTTGGAATTGGTATTGCAGTGCACTGAACATTATCGCTAAAAGGACCCATAAAGGTTCTGCTTTCATTATTAGATCGGTGAGATACCGAGTGCCGTTTTTATTTTATTCACATGGTCAAGCAAGGTGCACTGCACACAGAGTTTGACCTTTATTTAGATAGCTGCCTTTCTCTCGCCTACCAATTAATATAATCCAACTATACAATATGTCCCTACCAGACGGTGCCTTCCCTAGATTAAATGCCTCAATGGTCCAATCCGGCCAATGGAATAATAGTATCGCCAGCATCATTGGCAAATCACTAACATTTGATGGTGCATCAATATTGGAATTTGAATGTGTCGATGGTGGTAAGGTTAATGTAAATGTTGACCCTAGCGCCTTTACTTTCGTACCCGGTAGAGTTATGGAGGTTATGGGTTCAGTAAATGAGGATGGAAGTATTCAGGTAAAAATTGTGTTTATTATTATAAATTGCGATATGAATGGTTCATATCATGTGTCATGTGATCCTATATGTCATTGTTGCAAATAAACATCATGTTACACTGTATCGGTTCAAATGATGTTGCTGTGTATTTAATATTTAATCTGACATTTTATTATTTGCCTCCTTTTCAATCAATTTGATACCCTGTACACACACAACAAATGAAAATGGTACATCAATAAAATTAATTAGTTCTTTATTGAACGTGATTTAGGTGAACCTTATGCCATTTATATATTGGTCCAACTGATGTTGCTGTGTATTTAATATATTATCTGACATTTTATATTCTTATCTTTTATACACACACAATAAATGATACTTTAGGGTTAGGATTTGACTTTGATAATTACAATCAATTAATATCAAAAGTACTAACAAACCAAAAGTATAATGACTTGTTTGGTCTTCAATAATGGGAATGTTGTTGAGAAAAGTATATGTTTAAAAATAGATTGCGGACAGTATTAGATGTTCTTTTATGAAGGTTGATAAACATGAGATGTTTAAAATGATTGATACAATCTGATTAAGCTACAAACAAACAAACATAATTAATGGATTGATACATAGTGGTAGTTGTTACAATCTTGGGTGATAAGGACTAATGAAAACATCGCTCTTGAGGATACAACAACTAAAAGCTATCTGTTTTCATTCTGTTTGTGTTAATACATACTATTAGAATATCTAAAAAATAAAGAAGTAACTGCAATACCAGTGATTAGTTTAGCTTAACAGTTGCATATGTTATATTCTATCTCAGATATGCCAAACAGGGATAGAGTTACTTTCTCTATGTTTCTGTATGACCCCCATTGTTTTGGAAAATCAATCTTGTATGATTGAGGTTGAAGCAGGGTGTGCTATGACATATATATCACAGCAACAACTACCTTTTCTGATGAGATCTCATTTGCTCATAAATCAACCATGGCGGACAGTTCTAACTCTACAGTCTCAAGGAATGAGCTGGAGCCTCTTGAGTTCTTGACTAAAATCAGGGAGACGTTGAAGGGCCGCATCAGTGATGATAGTGAAGACAAGAAAGTTCACAATATCGATATAGAACATAATATAAGAGAGATCCGGGCTCTTCTCGCCATCAATGATGAGATCTCTAAGCGTTGTATGACAAATGTGAAGAGTGCTGGAGATAAGACTACTCTTACGCTGTTTGGATTCTACTCTGTAAGGACAATGCAAAATGGTACCAATCTCGAGCTCATGACCCAACCACAGCGGGTCGAAGAGACATTTGACACCTTGCTATTCACAACACTTCCGTCAGGCTTGGGTGATACGATTGTGCCCAAGTACAAGGAAGATACACCATTTCAAGCTTTCATTGACTACGACGACTTTTTTGAAAGTGTTCTGATGTTATTACATGATGATGCTCTTGAGCTCTTTCTTCCAAAGATTAAGGACCATCTTGAAGCCATGCAAGTAGCCTTGGGACAGATTGATGAGTGGGCTATGCAGAGTACTAGTAATCTATCTTTCATTGAGGAGACATTTGGTAAGGAGCTAGTGATCCCCGATGATATCGAGTCAAATTATTTGTCAAATAAATGCTTTTATTGCAACGGCCGAGTCTCAACGTATCCAGGATCCTATGAGTGTAGCTTCGAAAAGTGTAAGACGAAGGAGACTCTTACCGAATGCACTGTTTCTGGAAAGTATGACACTGTGTTTTATTTATCGCAGGACGACGAACGTGAACGGTTGAAGAGATTCATGTACTATGTTTGGGGTTGAGTTGGTGATCGGGAGCTGTTAGAAGTTTGAAACTATCATCTCTGTTCAGCACCTTGAAGTACGAGTTCAGCTGCATCTCTCGCCGCTCCAACATATACAGTCCAACCAGATCCACCGTAACCATAACTATGTACTACCCTAACCCCACTTGATGAGCTTAACATTTTATCAACCTCTAGTCGACATTCTGGTCTGTATGGTCGGAAGCCTACCCACTCATTAACAGGCTTTGATTTGTCTGTATCGATTCCCATACGTTGAGCATTTGTTAGTAGCATCTCTCTTTCGTCTTTCCTGATGCTTTTCTCCTCATCTCCTTCCAAGTAGGTTCCGCCAACGGCAATTACATCGCCTCGAGGTATCATATAACAAGGATGACTATCACATCCAAATGGTTGTTCCTCTATCAAAACTACAGACTCTTTCATATCCTGTTGTTCATTCTCTGTCCATTCACACGAAGTACGATCATAATGTAATAGTATACCCCTAGCTCCAACTAATTGAGAATCGTTGCATAACTGTGAACTGCCTAGTCCAGTACAGTTCACAATACCATCACAGCCAAGTTTTATTGCATCTTGTACCATTTCCTCTATTGTTGTATAGTTTGTCTCCACATCAACATGATCTGTATATTCATGAGTTTTGATTTCATCAAGCATGCGTTTTAACATATTGGGACAGTCCACAATGGGAGTTTGGAATAACCAAGCATGAGTGTAACCAGCTTCTTCTATAATGTGTCTTTGTGGTAATCTAAATGACTTGGACTTGCTTTCTGAATATAGCTGATCGATAGTCAAATATTGAAATGCAAGATCTTTGCTCTTTGGATTAGACACCCAATCAGGTATTTTATAATCACCATTTCGTTTAAATGCTACAGCTGGTACTGTTTCCACAAGTGAATCTTTCGTATTGTCATTGTTATTCGATACTTTCAGTAATTCAGATAGAGTTGCAAATGACCATCCATCAGTTCTTGAGTCATCACAGTGAAATGGCTATATGCTGATTAGAAAGATAAAGGTAGATGACAACAGTGCTAATATAGAGAACAATGTTTATCTTACCATCCATAGACCTCCTGCTCCCATAGAACAAGTTGATGGGTCTTGTCTAGGCGATACAAAATGGACGTGTATTCGTCTCCGTAAAAGTTCCAATGCTGTACTACAACCAATCACCCCCGAGCCGACGACTAGCACTTTCATTGCTAAGATATTGTCAATCTATCGAGTACGCAAGATAGTATATTATGTAATCAAATTGAAACTGCAAGTACGATATGCGAAAATAAGAAGTTATGCTGGACAAAAACTGATTGTTCACATAATAAATACATGATTTGGTGAAGGTGATGGCCCATCAATTTGCAACTACACTCAACCTATAATAACCGACCATGGGTGGACATGGAACTAAAACCTAAAACCTACTTAGGTAGGTTCACTTACTTGCAAATAGGATACCGCACGTATCCTTCCACTCTTACCTTACACTCGTTGTCAGGATGCCTCCTCGTCTCAAACAGCCCATGCTTCTTCTCCTCTCCCCTCTCCTTATATCGTAGTCGTACCAAAGCTAGTTAAGAGTACAAACGACCAATAGTATTCCATGTTGTCGTCGATAGATTTCATTGATAAAGTTGGTACCCTCCAAAGGTTCTAATAAAAGTAAGCTGCTAAGATATGTGATAATATCACTGGAGACTGTACATATGCTTATCGATAGTATCTAGTTGATATAATTTTACATTAGCCTTCTACTTTTACAGAGGTGTGAATATGTACAGGCTCTTAAGATGTATAGCTCTAGCTCAGCTCTTGAGAGACAAAATTAGCATAGCATAGCATGCTTCTAGCTCTAGCAAACGACACATGAAATGTCGAGGGTGTAAGGGTGATACTTGAACTTCCTTCAATCACTAACCTCAGGCTGCAGCAGGCTGTCATCTCCTCAATCTGTATGTCGGAGCATTGTCATTAACGAATCCTCTTTTCGTTGTTCGAAGGAGACCTAATCGACTGGCCAAGTCTTCTTCCTCACTATCGGCATCCACAAACTGACCCCAATCTCCTTGTTGTAATATTGGACAGGAGGCGTGAGAAGATGGAAGAGAAGAAGACTTATTCCCTTCTTGAATACCGACGGGAGTTGACAGGTTGGGATACTGTAACGATGATCGTCGCATAACATACTTTCTCGCCGAAGATAATGGTATATCAGATCTCTGCTGCTGATGATGCAATATTGCCCTACGATGAGCAGCATAGTATTGATGCAAGGAGAATCGTGCTTCGGTAGAGGGAGAAGGAGGAACTTGATGTTGCGGTAGACTTGATTGAGATGAAACGGACGATATCATCGTTTCTTCAGAAGTATCGGAGCTTGTCAGAGATGGTGGCTGAGACACCGATGGTTCTTCAAAGTTCCAAACATCGTTGTGCTTATTATTCTTTGATATGTGCTCCTGTTCAGCTTGATGTCGATATAATCCTCGCTGTGAGAGAGAATGTGATGACGACTCTGTCCTCTTCAACGATGATCGCCTGAGAGAAAATTTAGATGAACCACCATATGGCGGTTGATCATTTGCTGATGATCGTCTACTATACTTTTGCAATGAAGATCTTGATCCGGGAAGTGAATGCATAGATAGATTAGCACTACCTCGACGTCTTGGCAATGAACCTTTCGATGTCTCTCTTCGCGGAGTAAGGATGCGAGGCATGTTGCAATATTGTCGAATTTAATATGAATAATTAATGTAATGATAATATCACTATCAAAGGCAATGCACTACGGCTATCGACTTGAATAGACTTCTTATTAATGATAATATTGACCGCATTGCCATCACAATTACAATAAAACTCAGCACCGCTGAGGAAGTTGAGGAGAGTATCTAGCAATGTGGTTGGCTGACATTGACATCTAAAACACGCTGTTTTACTTATGTTCTTTGTTTTTTTAATAGAAGATAGCTGGCCGTTGCGACAGCCACGCAATGAGAAAGCGATGTTATTTACTTCTCGCGAATGTATACTTCAACAAAAAAAGAAATGAGTTGCATCAACTACGACTATCTATACTAGGTACTATGTATTGTACAAAGTAACCAAATACTATAATATTATATTAGGGATAATTATATAGAGGAATGATATCCTGTGGTTTAGTAGCCGCACGGCATAATGGACATTCAGCCCGAACATTTGATACCCAATGGAGGATACAGTTCCAACAGAATACATGTCCACATCCTAACGGAGCGGCAGGATTCACTCTTTCATTTAAACAGACTCCACATGGATGAATGATATCTGATGTTTCAGTACCCTGTCCCTTCTTCTTCTTCTTTGTCTTAACTGTACTACAATTGGCTTCAATTCCTGGAACTCGTTCTTCAATCAAGTCTAGATATTCAGCCCTTTCTGAGTTTGTTGAGCTGTGCCCATCATCTAGTAGAGATCTTCTTCTATTACTCTGTGAATATTGTTGACTTTGTAATCTTCTTCTTCTCCTACGCCATCGAAAGAAGGATACCTGAATAGAATGTGCTACCTCAATGGATGCTTCAGCTGTCGTCTGTGCGAGAGCAGCAAATGCCTGAAAAAGTATCATTACTGCGATAGGTTTATATGTTGGACGATTGGCAATGATTGCCCCCGACATTGGTGAATAGGAGGATGAACTTCCAAGCGATGAGTAAGGAGCAACATCATCACGAAGTTTAACCCTTGCTAGTCGATGTGCTATAGTAGGGTACATTCCATTCCAATAAAACATTGCTAGGTGAAGTTTAAGGAACCATTTTATCATTTTGGCATATCGATCAAGGTTTCCGCTTGTATTACTGTTATTGTGTGTTGTGGGCAATGAATGAGCACCATGGCTTAAGGATGACATGGCGAGAGAGATTCTCTGCAGAGTGATATGTTAGTCTGTTCACATAATGTTATCTTGCAAGCCAAAGATCAATAAACACTTACCTTGATCACATTCCAACTCAAGGTTGATAGCTTTTTCAGCCTTCTTTCAAATGCAGTACTACTCTGTAGACTCACAGTTTGACTATTATCAATACTATTTCTAGCCTCATTCATAGATGTACTATTCTCCAAATTATTATTACTGCCGAGACTAGAGGATGAACTCATCATGCGCTGGCGTTGTTCATTGAAAAGTCTTCTTCTTGCAGCTCCACGCAATCTATCATTATTTAGTAGTACAACTTCTTCATCTTCTTGTCTTGACTCATTGTTGGATCTATTGATAATTGAAGTAATTTGTGGTTGTCTCACAATTCCTAATCCAACAACAAATTGATGCATAAAAGATGATATGATACCCCCTAGATCCTTCGACCATCCACCACGACCTGCTCGTTGGATAATGTATGGCACCAATGTTTGTAAAATGAGCAATCGATGCCATTGATTCACTCTTAATACTGGAATAATTGATATTAGATATTTCTTGATTCGAGACTGTATAATGTTATTGGTGCTATTGTTATCATTCTTTGCATATACATCTGTTGTAGAAGAATCAATACTATGGTTTCTACTTTCAGGATATCGATATGCAAGATTTAAACTCTCCATCCCAAGTGAACGTTGTATACTTTCATTTCTACTATTTCTTTTACTATTGTTTGCTTTACTATTGATATCTTCTCCGAAATTTCGTGTATAATAAACAAATGTAGCCGAATGTACAATTATAGATGCTAGTAAGTTTAATTCTGGACGTATACGATCAATGAACCGTTGTCCGTCATCTTCCAATATATCATCGACATTTTCTGTTGTATTATTGTTTGTGGTTGTTGATATACTGCTTCTGTGACGTCTATCATGTCTACCTGAAGACGATGTTGGGAGTAGGAATATACTAGCATAGGGTACTAAAACTTGCGAAAGCAGTGATACAATCTCTGATATATATCGATTATCTTTTGCAAGTGATAGTAAAACATCAGGGACAGGGGCCAGTGGTTGTTGTTGTGTGGTATTATTGTTGCTCATTGTTGGGTGAGGTTGTGTGATATTATCAACACCGCCGTCACCTGTGGCATCGTTCACTAAACCAATATCTGGCATCTCCATAGCATTACCATACTGTCCATAACCTCCTATGATCAATGTGTGTGTGTTTGTTTAAGTAGTGAGACCAATAGTTTATAGTACGTAGAATAAAGATAAGTACCTTAAAATGACATCCCCGGTATCCTTTTACACACTCTCATAATTAGCACAAGCCACGAAGAGTCTCTTCCTACTAACTACTACTATTGCCAACTCCCGCCCTACATCGCCGCAAAGTACCCCGATTGCATTAATAGACGCCCCAAATATATCACTTAATATCGGGTGGTCAATTTCGTCGCTGGATAACGTGTATCATATCTAATATCTAATTAAATAATATCGACTAAATAGCACGGATAGAAATATAGTGGCCTCGGTAACAATACAATACATCCTATCAAATCATAACTTTGGAACAATACAAGTACTCATAGTCTTAATTAAATATTGAAGCTGCAACATACCTACATACCATATAATAGTGATATAAACAATGAG
>Ga0214477_100745_pt1 | contig 20800 bp, 15 predicted proteins | sample M1_20Mar14CPVII9_FD_165058 | JGI IMG/M metagenome (GOLD analysis project Ga0214477, IMG submission 165058) | Marine eukaryotic communities from Monterey Bay, California, United States - M1_20Mar14CPVII9sort6BwellC16 | ecosystem: Environmental > Aquatic > Marine > Unclassified | place: USA...
GTGATGGTGGTGAAGGAGGAGGAGATTCAGATGAAAACAATAACAACTCCTCAGAAGCTAATTATGGTGCAGAACATTTATTACTACTATTTGATTGTAATCATACAATGTTTGAAAAGTATGTACCATGTTTATCAGAGGATGGTGAGGAGTCGAATCTTGTATCACCCATGGATGTGGCAGTTACGGCGGCGAGTCAGTTTCTGAGGACAAAGATAAAGGATATTGCTGAAACTAAAGGTGGTAAAAGGGATGGTGTGGGTGTGGTGAGTGTGTTGGCATTTTATGTGTATTGTTTTTATAGTATTATACTTTGTATCAAACAAAATTAACGCTTTCATTTCATTTCATTTCGTATGTCAGCTACTATACGGATGTGATCCAAACAGAGCAATGCGGAACAAACGATCGTCTACTCCAAAAAGTAATGCTGCCAGTAGCGGAGATGAGAGTGATGAGGTAGAAGAACTTCCACCAACCTATGAATTGATTGAATTGGCACCTCCGGGTATCGATTCGGTACTTTCCATGAAGAAGTGTTTACCGCCTGACCAACCTAATCAGAAGCAAAGGGATTTAGAAAAAGAATTCTCTATACCCCCAAAGAAGGAAGGAAAGATGGGTGAAGATGAGGATGAGGATGAGGATGATAACGATTGTACTCTATTTCGTGGTTTGCTTGCTGCATCTAAGGTATTTGACAATGCCAAGTAAGTTTGTTTCTTTGTTAAATGAGTGTATGTTTAATGACTATCATTCTCCAATCCAAATCTAAACGCATACTTCTGAACCTCTCTATTTAAAGATGTGTTAGAAACCCCACCACTTCGAGTAAAGAATTACCCGATTCCAAAGCTGTTTGGATATTTACTAATCAAGACGACCCCTGTCATCCTGATATGAAGCCAAGATTCACTAATCAGATCAAGAATGATTTTAAGGAAGCAAATATTTCTATTCATGTAATGCCACTTCCCAAGAAAGCGTCGTCTGGAGAGGAAATTGTTGGTGATGATTTCAATCAAGACATTTTCTACAATGATCTTACAGCACCCTACAAGCGTGTGGATGACTTTGATTTAAAAGACGGAGAGACTGGAGTTGTGGACGCTAGTATCATAGCTGAACGATTTGAGATGGGTGCAAAGAAGAGAAGAAGGTATGCAAGCATTCCCTTACATCTACCAGGATGGAAGGAGCGAGAGGATAGCCCCGGTATCATGCTAGATCTTTATCCTGCGGTACAAGTTAGGAGTAAGCCACAGAAGGTCCAAGTTCATCAAGAGAAGAACAGGGAAACAAAGAGGAGAACCAAGAGGATTGTTACAGAGACTGGTGAAGAAGTTAGGAAGGAGGATCTTCATCACTTTGCAGACTTCTGTGGTAGAGTTTCACTTCAACCAGCCAATATTGCAACCATGAAGCAGGTAAGCAACTCCCTCGATGATACGGGGATGGTCATTCACGGTTTTCGTCCATTGAAGTTCCTCCCTACGACGAATTTGATGTCAAGGACTATCCTTGCACTTTCCAACGATGCTAGAGTTCAAGGTTCCGGCAAGGCACTTTACAATCTCAAAAATTCAATGATTAAGAAAGGCGTCTTTGCGGTCGGTGAACTGCTCTTGCGGAAAACTGCATCGTCAAAGTTAGTAGCATTAGTTGCAAAGAATGACGAGTCTGGCAGCTTCTTCATTATGCAGCTTCCATTCAAAGAAGATTTGAGGGAAGTGCCCAAACAAGATATCGGATTTGCTGACCGTAAATCAGTAGATGCCGCAAAAGCCTTGATCTCGAAGGCCACCCTTCATGCTGATAATGTTGTGGATTCTCTTCCTGCGAATCCCTTCCTACAACACTTCTTTGGCTACTTGGAGTCGGTATCACTAAGCAAGCCACTACTAAAGCCGGAAGACGAGGCAAAGCAGGATGTACAGATGATGCTTGACAATGCGAGCGAGGAGATTGAAGATTTCAAGACTAGTCTACCACCTGATGACTTACCTATCCAAAAGGCTGGTGTGAAGAGGAAGGCGCCTGCTGCTTCGAAGCCAAAGTTTGAGAAGGAACCAATCAGTGAAGAATGGATTAACATGTACAAGAATAATGAGATTGCTGATTTGAAGAACGATAAGCTCAAGGAATTCCTGAAGGGTCAAGGTGAACGCATGGGTGGGAAGAAGAGTGACCTTGTCGATCGTCTCAATCGTTGTATTCAAAAAGAAGTATTCAAATGAGAGTGGGGCGTAAACTAGGGTTCAAGTTCAGTAGAAAGACAATTGTTGGTATTAGAAGTAAGTTATATAAGACACTTCATTATTCAATCGAAAGAATGGCATGTGCATAAACTGAAGTGGCTTGTGAGTTTATCCGTGTTGTGAGAGGAGGCCTCGATGGTTCATTGGATGGAGTGGCCTCGATACACTCAGCAAGAGCTGTATACGTCTGAACATCAACCACATTTATATTATACAGGCCCACTCCTTCTCAATTACTACCACCCTGATCCACAGAGCGTATATCATCATACACGCTACACCTCATCAATACTACTCATGCTTCATCCATTTCTTTATACAGCTTAGTATGAGGAGCAAATAAAATACCATTGTTCAGGTATAGTTGATTCTCCATGATTCTCGTCTTCGAAACGCATGTAGCATCTTTATTTAGCTGCAAGGCAAACTCAAGCATACTTGATTTGGTTGCCAACCAATGATCCAAAGTAGCATCTGCTGCACTGGTTGCATTGGACCTAACATGCACCTGCATATCTTTTTCATTGGCAACGTTTTTTACAAAAGGGTTGCCACTCTTACTAGGGCAATACTTTTCAGAAATTAATTCTTGAACTTCGTTAGCCTTCTGGTAATCAATGAAAGCCATAGTCGGAGCATAGTCTTCTATTGCTTCGTATACTTCACATGTCAATAGGTGGTTAGTGCTTTGACCAATTTCAGCTTTTCCTGACTTGATTATTTCGAGAAGATCTTCTTCACTTACGTAACATGAATTTCCCTCACGCTTTAAGGCAACCTCACTATTTTTGCAATCACGATCTAGTACTTGCTTCACTGCTGATTGTAGACGAGAAGTCTCTTGGCGATGACTGTAGAGCAGCAATGTATCTCTTGGTGCATCCTTGATTATATCAACTTATTGATTATATCAACTAATGTTTGGCTATGGATGTGAGACGAAACAACACTAGGCATTTCATAGTATTTTGTCAGACTACTCTCCCTAGAAGCGCGACAAAGAAACTTTCCCATTTCCTCAGGAGGCAAACGGGTTCCATTGTTACACCTTGAGGAAAAATAATACATTATTGATGTGCCGGCAGCTTTTGCCGGACCCACCGCTAATACTTGATGTGTGGAAGCAATCACTCGGCGGAGGCTCTTGTGGGCATCAGAAGAATCATCAGTATCAGAATCAGAGATTGACTGACCAATCCCAACCATCCCGCCCCTAACACCTAAGTTTGATGTTTGTAGCATACTACGATGACTGCCATCATGAAGTATCTTTAGTTGATAAGTTAGGCTACATATCAAGAGAAGTGTACACACCACTGAATAGATCCTGAGTAGTGTTAGGTTAGAGGAGTTCATATTACGACGATAGTGTTTTTTGTCTTTGTAATTGTTGTTGTTGGGAGGATCAAGAGAGCCTCGTGCTGCTGCTAGTGGAGTGGTTGTACCGTTGTTATTATTGAGGTGGCGACGACGAGTGGCAACAGTGATCATGACCATTTAGACTTTGTTATGTAGTATTAACTGAGATTGAGAATTATGAACAAACAATATGGTATACTTGTGTCTGCATACCTAGAGGTGCTAGCTCAGGAATACAATTGAACAAGTCAAAACTCTGGAAGTAAAAACGGCCTCGTGGTTCATTGGATGGACCTGAATGACCAATTTATAGCTGTCTCAATGACCAGTAACCAAAATGACCACTGAACCAAGACTCCTCATGTCGCTCTAATCTGTTCCTTCATCGGCAAGAATCATACATGAAATTGGCCTTGTCCTTCTGCTTCCTTCAAAAGCAACGTCACTCAAAAGTTTGTTGTTGGTCATTCTAATTGGAAACAAAATTGGATGTTGAACAGAGGGAGAATGCTTTGTATATTTCAAATAATAATGCAAATATGGCTAATAATTTACCATTGCCACCACCAACACGGGCTCCGATAGTAAAGAAGGGCAGTGATATATCAAGTCCGAATGAACGTCAACCGATGGATGGAGCAGTATGTCAAGGACCTTCTGAGATTATTACAGAACAAACGCCGCCACCACCATCATCAAATAATGCCCAACAACCGACTGAAGAAACAATAAAATTAGACAAATTTGGTAATGAAATCAACCCAGAGAAAGACAAGGTAGCATTAAACGCCTTCCTAACCAACCCATCCGGTATGAATTGGGAAGACTTAGTCCGGTCCATGAAGAAGAAGACTGGATTAGAAGCCTTAGTCGGTCAAGAACTTGTCACAGATTCAAATGATGATGATGTATCTGATTTAGATGCCGATCCACAGGAAGATGAAGGTAGTTATAAATATACAGGTGACTTGTCATGTATGGGTAATATATTGAGTAATTATATGAGAAGGAAGAAGAGTGAGGGGACTGTTAAAGGGCACCCTCAACAGCACAGTAAAGATGAAAGCAAGTCTCGAGATGCAAAGAAGAGAAAAGACTTCACTCCACCGCCAGTAAAAGGCCGCCAGCACATATCTATCCAAACTGACGATTATAATTATAATAATACTGATACTGTTGTTTCCGATAATAACTTTCAAGCGAAATTGAGTACATTGTCAATGGAGAAGTTATCAATGGATGCGCCAACAGAAGAAGGAGAAGAGGCAAAGCCTACAGGAGATGCCGCCACCAGTTGCAATGAAGAACCTCAAAAAGAAAATGTACCGCCTTGAAGATGTAGAAAGCATTGTTGTTCATAAAATAAACTGCACATTCACGACCTTTCGTCCATCTACTATCTCTTGGAGTCTATGATAGTCTAGCAAGATAAAAATTAGTCGTCATCTAAAGTTGTAAAGTCCTCTTTCAACAGTACAATACCACATTCTTTGCTGTATTTGTTTCGATGAATGGAAGAGTCGTCTCTTTCGTATATTCTCATGTTTCAGACACAGGTATTCCAATAACTCACTATGTGTTTTGACTAGCTTCCCGTCAAGCATTCGATTAGGAAACTGACTTTTAAAGACACAACAAGGTACAATAGCAAATGGAACCTTCAACAGATGTTATGTGATGATTTCATATGCATTTTCTGTGCATATGCTGTTGTGTGTTCATACGAGCACATTGCAATCCAATATCCAATAGTTTGCGTTACAACTCGATTTAGATAGCCTTCTAGTACCCCAATAGTGCTCCTCTAACTACCCCAATTAACATTTGTAGAGCAGGATGATACAATATAACATCTTGTGCATATTATAATGTGTACATTTTGTACTATCAACCCAACATCGTGTCCAATCTATCCCTATACGGACAATCCAAACCAAAAATGTGATATCATTCGATCAATGTACCCATAGTTGATTGTTGCATATCATATCTTGGCTTCTCTCCCCGTATTGCCCCGTGTATAGTTGTTCTTCTACCACAACAAATTTGCGAATAATGAGTGAGGTAGCGCATGTCATCGTTGTAGACTCATCTCGAGCATGGGAGGCATATAAACACCACCCGTCGATTCAGTGATACATACTAATTAAGGGGTATCGCTTAGGTATGTATCAGATGGCTTATATGCCTTCACAAATAGAGCCGACTGATCAGTGCATCATCGTCTCTCACTTTTTTGATGGGCTGGTGTAAGCGTAGATATCGTAGCAACTAGGGTAGTTGGCAGTATAAATCTCTTTGTATATTATAGCTGACTATATCGTTATAACATGTCTGCGGTAGTTTGTTATAAACTTATTTAGTTATGGAGTAGCGGCTGGCTGAATGTAGTACATTGCTTTGTCATGGTTAAAATGAAAAGACTTTGAATTTTTGAGATGAGCTCTGTTCGTACTGTACGGTCCGTACTGTACGTAACATTATGTAGCTACATGAAGCACGAGAATGTTTCTATTTCTCTATCCATCAATCCTATCGTACTTTGTCAAGTCAATAAGGAGGATAGGTATTCAATTCATATCTCACTATATCCTTGTGTTAGTTTTGCAGCGCGACGGGTGGGGTGGAGCAAATTTGCTAGTACATCTCTAATCTATCTTAGCTTGTACTCCACACCATAAATAAAGTATCACATCACCAACTTTATGCATCTACTAACCATCGTGGTATTGCTCTCCTTTGTGGAATTATGCGGTAGTGATATTTTATCACCACTATTTATTCCGCCTGCACGCCATTCACCGAAGCCATGTCATTCAATAAGACAAGCAAATAAATTATTGCAAAAAGAGTACACATCATATGTTGTGTCAACATCTTATGCAAAAAGTGAGAGCAACTTAGATTTGGATTCACCTTATATAACTGATGAATATGGAAGACCCACTGGTGTTAAAGAAAGTAAACTTCCATTGCAAACACCTCACTCTGGGAGAAAGTTTCAACCTACACATCCCAGCTCGTTCACATCATCTAGAATAAGATCAAGGATAAGATCTATACTAATGCCTTGGAAGAGGAGTATTGGTAAGCATCAATCATCAGCCAACGGTATAAAGAAAGCAAATAGAAAGCTCCTATCCAGAAACAACCGCAGATTCACAGAAGGCTGGTACTACAGGCTAACTCTACCAGAGTATAATGAAAGTTTTGTATTCATTTTCTCAATCGAAGATGCTGGAAGGTACATCAAGGGTAACAAATCAACATTAACTTTGGCATGTATGCAAATGCTCGGACCAGATGATACATATCTTGTTCAAAGTGATGAAGATGATACCAAGTTTTGGGGCTGGAAAGATTTACTTGCATTGGGATGTACTTTTGATTGGAAGAAGGAATGCAAAAATGAAAGTAATGAAGATAGTGTGAGGAATATTGCTGCAATGGAACCTACTGAATGGAGAGAGGCTGTCGAGAGTGGCTTCCAAATCCTGCCTTTTCATTTTCAAGGGAGATTGAATGGACATGATGGATCACTTGGAGGTGTGAAGGCTAATCAAGGTATTCCTGGTAGCGCTTCATATGATTTTCAAGTTCGTCCAGTGGCTGGTTGGGGCAATTATCCTCCTTTATCTTCACATTCTACTACTGATACATCCATAGAAGACAACAACAGTTATAAACAGCATAGTACTGCTGGATGGTTGGCATCGTATCCCGTATTTGAGCCACATTGGCAGATTACAATGGCAAATGCAAGAGCCAGTGGTATCTTGAATTGGAATGGAACAACATATGAGTTCTCTGACGCACCTTTCTACGGCGAGAAGAATTGGGGTGGAGCATTTCCAATCAAATGGTATTGGGCCCAATGTAATAGCTTTGACAAGTATCCAGACCTTGCCTTTACTGCAGGTGGAGGTATTCGGCAGTTGCCCTTCTCGTTCCTTCCGGGCAAAAGAACTGAAACGCTTGGTTTGATTGGAATCCACTACGAGGGCCAATTCTATGAAATTGTACCTTGGACAGGAGAGATGGAATGGGAAGTTGATCCTTGGGGCCGATGGGAGTTTAAAGGTAGATGTACTGATGCAAAACAGGAACGGCAGTTTGAAGCAGAGATTGTTGCTACTACTGATGAAGGTGTGTCTGGAGTTAAACTTCGAGCTCCAACAAAAGATCAAGGAATGGTAAGAGAATGTTAGTGTTGTATTTAATATGTCAATGCTTATATTATTTGATTAACCATACATGCTCATAATGTAATAGCAATACTTTTGCAGAGACTCTGGGTATGGTCATGTCACTCTATCATTATGGGAATTAGTTTATGATGAAAAGCAATGTGATTATGTTCGATCAGACAAACAACCTATCATCAACAATGCAACAAGTAACTTATGCACTGTCGAGGTCGGTGGGTGTGAGGATGGTGAGCTGTGGAAAGAGACTTGGAAGGTGAAGAGCAAAATGAGCTCGGTTCTAAAGAAACTTATACGACTTCCATATCTCATGCGCCGACCTTGATGAAGAGATTCTTCAATTGTCGAGCCTCTGTTGCAATTGTCGACGTCTCCATAATTGGGTTCAAGGAATCATCATCCTCAATATCAGTAGTTACAATATGTTCGCCATGACGCTCAACATCATCCAAGAAACAAACAATGTCTTGTATCGTGTCGGATGAGATGTGAGTCATCAACTTTGAGATTACGCTAGCCAAATGAAGGAAGCATTTTCTTGCATATACCCAAGTGTCTAGACTGAGATTCTTTTCACATGGCTCCAGGCTCTTACAGACACGCTCGATACCGAATACATAATTACCTCGACTGCAGTATAGAGTTCCGATGACGAGGTTGATAATACAAGAGTGGTAAGTCGGCTCATCTGTATCACAAAGTAACAGCTCTTGCCTCTCTATGCACTTGATGACTTCTTCACCCTTCTCGTTTTGATCCGTCATGAGATAGGCAACACAAAGATTTGCTAATGCGAGTGGCGAGATCTTCAAGATATCAGCCTCTGTATAATTCTTTAGCAATAACTCAAAGTGTTCAATCGACTCTTCGAACTTGCCCTCTGCAAACATGATATTGGCGAGATTAGTTTGATAGGCATCGTTGTCGCTACAAAAGTCTGATGCCTTTTGTAACACCTGTTCGGCAGCCGAATAGTCTTTCTGATCAAAGTATATCTTTGCCTGGAGCATCAATGTGGGAATGTAGTATTCCAAGATTGTCTTTAATTCGGCTTGTTTTGTCTCGACATGGGCATGTTGCTTTCTCTCGAGAGCTGTCGTCGGTCGTTGAGCTACCGATGTTGCAGGTCGGTGTTGTTGAGTTGCTGGTCTTGTTGAATGAGCTGACGATACTTCACGCTTTCCAACTCTTAATTTTGGAAGATACTTTGCCAATTGAATCTGCAACATTTCACTGGCTTCGAGAGGAGATGTGGTACTCATAAGCAATGCATCGAAGTAGTTGTAAACCTCGGTAGGAAGAAGTTCCTTTGCAATGTGTTTATGAGTTGACATACAATCCACCGCTAGATTGTCTTGTCCGTGAGACATGTACAATACAAGGAGATTAGATAACGTTTCGGGAGGGAACTGCTCACTTGACAAGAGAAAGTCAAGCTTCTGCATGGCAATGAGAGGATCTGTTTGACTATTGACAATCACGTCGTTGTGAATTGTTACAGAGTCAAGGTTGTCGTCAAATGTGCTGAGTATTTCCTTAGCGGCATCATCCTTGTTGGTTGCGTGCAATATGGCAGCCTTCAAGTTGATTGCCTCGACTAAGTACGAATCTTTGCTAATCTCTGTATCATCTTCCATATTGCCAACGATATCGTCAACAATACTAAGGGCCTTGTCGTATTCGCCCAACTCATAATGACATAGTGTAATATTATATGATAGCATTGGTGTATCCCCAATTAATTGCCGTGCAATCTTGAATGTTTGAAGTGCTTCATCATATTTCTTTGAGCGAAACTCTAAAGCTGCCAATGCAATTACAGTCTCATGATCATCTTCTATGCACTTTGACAGAGTTGAGGAAGTAGCTGATAGCAAGTTCGACTCCATCTCTGCTTGTGCCTTCAGTAAAAGTAGTCTTTGAGAGGGTTGCTGTGTTGACGCTGCTGCAATACGAGTAGCATCTGCGTACGACCCTCCCATTACCAACGACTGAACATAATATAATTGATACTCTTCGTTATCGGGGAAGAGCTGTGTTAGAGTTTCGTAGAACTCCGCCGCCCTATTATAATCTTGTAAGTTGTAACAGCAAAAGGCCATCAAAGAAAGCAGGGCCCGTTCCTTAGGAAAGTCGCATAGCTTTGTCTATATATGGGTATTAGGTTGAAAAGAAATGTGATAATGTGAGCGATCAATCATATTATCACGAGTGAATACGTTTGTCCGTTGCTAGCTTACCTCTAGTATTTCAATCGCGGATGCATAGTCAGCATCTCGAATGAAGCTATATACTTGGGCGGTGATGCTTTGCATCTTTGTAGTTATGTTTGTTTGAGGGTTGTGGTGTGTTACAATGATAGATGAACAATGATGGAAAAAATGGGAGTGTGTGACCGACAAAAAAATATAACCGTTTCTACTCGTAGATACATTACGGCGGTAAAAAGTTTGGAACATAGTATAGCCTTTCTGGCCTATGTTTTATTCTCTAGCTTCATCAAACGTGTAAAACATATACTTCATTACTCCACACCTCATTTCTTCACCACATTTAACATTAATTTGTCACTGTATCATCACTACTACTTTCACTACTGCATTGCACCCTACATCAACTTCTTCTTCTTCTTTGGGTGAGGGGTTACAATATCAAAACAATATATTCCTAAAACATCACAAATCTCGTGGATAATAACACGAAGCTTGAATGAAAGATATACCCAAAGTCCCGTCGTGTAGACTAATAATATTGTATCAAGTGTTTCAATCGAACTTTCACCCGACATTATCCACGCTGCCAAACATACTTGGGGTACTAAACACCAGCGTTTAATTACTTCATAATTCTGTTCGACCATATGATCTAACATGATCTGTACAGTCATTTCAGTAAAGAGTCCACTGATCAAGTGCATCATTACTCTTGGTCTTCGTAGCAGTAATGTTGTATCATAATGTACCATGACAAGTGTTGACACAACCAGAATAATATTTGGCAGTAATGTTCGTAAACATTGTAATCCATACACTCGTGCAACTGATATAATCTTGAGTAAAACCTCTTGTGCCAAACCAACAATCGAGGCTAGTATAATCAAATCCATATTCCGTACACGTCCTTCCATAAATCCCAAATCAACGCTTCCAACCATTGAAGAATTACCTAGCATATCAATAACACCATCCATTAAAGTAGTACTCTGCCAATACATGACTCCCCAATACCAACTAATGAAACTTAAGCTAGCACCCATGACTAATCCCTCACTTGGTCCGTTGAATGGCGGCAGTACTAACTTACCAGTATAATACTGTTCCCAAGTTGATATGTAAAATGCAATCATTGGACATAATATTAGTAATGTTGCTAATATGGCGTCTCCACCGAAGTAGTTTGATAATATTGATTTGCTTTGTATATTCGTTGCAATAATGTCTTTGGCACCAACTAAGTTAGATAGATCACTAACATTACCACAGACCATACCCATGGCAGCAATCCAATTAGCACTACCTAATATACTATTCATTGCATCACATCCATGATCAAACAACAAGCCCAATGGACTACTTGACTTTGTTTTTCGGGCTTGTTTACCATCCATATTATCAAGTGTTTGATATATCAACATTGCACATCCGTTTAATAAAAATATTGTAGATGGTACATCATAATTAGTATTTAGGTCAGTATTACCTTCATATAAATTAGGACAATAATACCAAATAACTGAATAACTAAATACCATCCAAGTTAATCCTAATAATGTTATAGAGTTTGGTGCTATTGTTATTGGTGTACAATAATCAACTATGAATGAAGCGAGTGGTGATAAGACGTATTTGTAAAGCAATGATAAATCACTACCATTGTATTGAAATTTTGGTAAATTGTTTACTGCTTTGGTTGATAGGTAGTAATATCTTTGTTGTTGTATTGTGTTGGTATTATTGGTATTTGATATTGAGTCATTGGCATTTTGTGATAGAGTTGTTAATGGCGAGGTTGTACCGGATCTAGTGCCCGGTGTTATTATGTTACTACTATCCTTTTCGAGGGATGGTAAGGAGACATTATTTGGTATAGATGATGATATCATATTATTTATTAGTTTGTACCTATTGTTGTTGGGGGTGGTCTATCAAAAGGTAATCAATGCCAACGATGAGAGGGCGAGAGGGGCGAGTTGCTAGGGTGCATAGGGCGAGTTCTGTAGTGGCAGGTCTGTTGAGATGAGTTCTATGAATTGACCTTTGGAGTGGTTTTCTTGCGCGGCACTGGTATGACATACGATTTAGAATAGCCTGCCTCATTCCTACTCATAATATTGATACTTTCAATTGGATGATGGTGATATTATTCAGACTGATACAAATATCTATAATAAAGTTTTGAAGTTGTCGTCGTCGGTCCACTTTTGTAAACTTTCAAGCAAGTTTTTACTGCAAAGAAAAAAATAAATCAAATTTGCAGTAAGGTACCTATCAGCCTTCCTTCTCCCCCCATAATAAACAACAAAAATGTCAACAATAAACAATCCAGAATTAGTATTCGCGGTAGTACCCCGAGTAGCCGCAGCCTGTTCCTTAATGGGTTCATCGTGGATAGTCGTCGAGGTATTACGTGATTCCTCTAAACGTAAAAAAGTATATCATAGAATAATGTTGGGTATGTCATCCTTTGATATTATTGGTAGTATGTGTTACTTCTTGGGACGATGGCCACTGCCGCCTGATGCTCCTTTATTACCAGGCGGAGTGGGTACAAAGGCTACATGTACTGCACAAGCATTCTTTGGTCAGGCTGTAGTAGCCACGGTATCCTACAATACAGTCCTTGCGGTACAATATTTAATGATAATTAAATTGAACATTAGCGAATCACAGATTGCTAAAAGGTATGAAAAGATTATGCATTCAATACCGATATTAATATGGTTAATTACTGGTATTATTGGTTTATCTTGTGGTGTTTTTAATCCGGCCTTTTTTAATTGTGAGTATATCATAAGAAAGTTGTGTGTATTTTTATGTGTTAGTGGTATCTTGCATATTATATGATTGGTAATTAATTGCAAAGCTCACTCATTTCTATTCTCCTTTATACATGTCTGCATATTCACAACATGTAGGCTGGATAATGCCCCTTCCAATCAATTGTGCTGCATATGGAGAAAATCCCGAAGGTAGACCTGAATGTGAGAGAGGTTATTATGCCCCCATCTTTCAGGAAAGTCCACGTTAGTATCATTTTATATGAGCATGCAGGTGTTCAATATAAAGTCTCCGTGATTTGGCCGCCTCATTCGACCTAAGCTTACCTTTATTGATTGCCCTTGTATATCGTATGCACTAACATATCTTTTAATCTCCTCTCTTTTATCATCATAAAATCTGATAACGTGCATCTTCCAGTGGGCAATCTTTTATGCTCTCATATGGGGTATGATAATAGCAGTAACAGTTATCATGTTGGTGGTATACTCTGAAGTACGCAAGACTGACTTGGCAAAGGTGCAAAAAGAAGAAGACACTACTAAAGACACCACTACATCATCATCCTCATCGTCCTCCAGTAAAAAGAAGAATAAGGATAGAGTACATCGAATGAAACGATCAAGAGATTTTGCAATTCAAGGCCTATGGTATCTCTTCCCTTTCTATGCTACCTGGCTCTTCCCCGTAATTACTGAGATAACTGAAATGGTGACAAACAAGTATTATGATGGTATGGTAGTATTGGTAGCCTTCTTTGTACCTTTTCAAGGCGCACTGAACTTTTGTATATATTACTTGAGACCGAAATACATTAAATACAGAGATAAGAAGAATTCGAGCAGAAGTAAACCAAGAGTCTCATCTTTGCTATCATACACTCGGAGCCAGAAACCAGCGAAGAAGCAGGAACGCGATATCTTTCAGAGTAATGAAGTGATGGCAATAAGTATTGCAAGTCGTCAGAAGGACAAAGCCTTACTTCGTCGACTCAGCAGTCAAGAAGGGTCTGGGGTATCACACGATCTGTGTGATGCAACTGATATGGAATCGGGCCTCGTCAATAGTGAAGAGCATAGTCGTCTCGAGAAGAAGGATCAAGGTTCTATCAATGAAGAGGAAAAGGTTGAAGAAGAGAAAGAGCCGCAACACGAGAAACCAAAAAACAGAGTATCATTCCATGATGATGAAGATTATACTGACTATAAGAAATACGTACCATATAACCAAGTGAAAGTTTGGAAGAACATAACTCAGACCGACAGTATGTAAGTTCGTGGTGGGGGCGCGCGGTCGTGCAAGTATTGTAGACTTAAGAACTGTATAAAATGTATCATTACATGAATAACTTTCGTCGAACATTATTTAAGTACGTACTAAGAAGAACTAAACATATATCTATCTTTTAATAGCATCACATGAGCATTAAACATCTACATTTTCTAATATCCAACTCTCTAAAACAAAAGCATAACAAACACAGAAATTGAAGCAAGTATAGCAACTCCTCCTTGCAATAGACGAGAGCCTGATGAACCCAACATTGGCATACCATCACATGTAATCTGGCCGTATAGCTTCTTATTACTTGGACAACTCATACAGCGGATATTTTCACTACTCTGCCTACCATGAAAGTTGGCCGTTCCCGGGGGACACATGATAGCATCGCAGCCGTACAATTCAACCTCTCGTAAGTTCCAACCTTGATTATTTGAATCACATAAGGTTGGTGGCAGGCCAGTGAATTTATTATCACGAAGGTAGATTGTAAGTTGATTCAACAAATCAAGGTCAGTGGGCACGGTGCCGGAAAGACTATTTGATGAGAGATCAACTTGTATCGGATCGCGGAGACCTATCCCACTCAGGAAACTTCTGGGTATTGTTCCTACCAAATTGTTATCTGATAAGTCTAGTTGACTTAAATGCTCCAACTCTTCAAAGGTTGGAAGAGAGCCAGAGAACAAGTTAGATCCCAATCGCAATTCAGTCAACTTTGTGAGCTGCCCGTATGATTTAGGAACCGCTCCAGTCAAGCTATTGTCCGTGAGTGATAATGATTTAAGATTTCCGAGACTGAGCAGCTCGTTGGGGAACTTTCCACTGATTTGGTTGAACTTGAGATCCAATTTGACCAAATGTGACGCTTCTCCAACACCCCAAACATCTCTGAGACCAGTTGAATCAACACGAAGATCGATCAAATTCTTCGCTTTACCAATACCCCTAAACTTGAAGTTGATTGGATTGGAATGAAGCCAAAGAGTGTGCAGTTGGCTCAAATGGAAGAGTTCTTCTGGTGGAGTACCAACGAGGTTATTTGCTCCGAGATGAAGAGACTCAACCGACGTTCCATCACTGCACTTGACTCCATACCAAGAACAAATATCATCATTCTTCAACCAGCCTTCGTTGTTGTTCCAGTTATCACCCTTTGTTTCGCTATAGAGCAGTTCTAAAATCTCTTTATCATCAACGACTCCTTCACAGGCGGTACTACCCCAGTATGGACTAGGTTCGTCGTCATTTCCTGTCAATGAGCATCGCTCACAAGACGAATCGGTGGTGTTTTGACGACCATATACGCTAAAGTATCCAGGAGCGCACATGAAAGCATCACAGCCATAATCATTGACTAGTCCATCCATCCATGTAACTTCCTCACAGAATCTCTCATCAAAGTCAGTAATCTTATTGCCTTCCATTTCAATATTGAGGGCATCCAACGCCATTAGGTCAGTTGGCACCTCTCCTGTTAAGTAGTTGTGACTAATGGTAATAAGCTTTGTGTTGAGACTTGACTTTAAGAAGTTTGCGGGGATGGTCCCAGCAAGATGGTTGAAATCGAGATAAAGTCCCTCGAGATTGGGTGAGTTTGAAAAGCTTGGAAGCTCACCAGTTAGCTTTGGACCGGCCTTGAGTCGACGATAGGCTGAGAACAATCTGAGTTGAGGCATGTAGCTAAACTGATCGGGGATTGTGCCGGACAACTTATTCTCGGCAACTACAAAGTTTTGCAGGTTCTTGAGCTCTGCAAATTCAGAAGGGATGGTACCTGAGAACTCATTATCGTAGGCATAGAAATCAATCAGATTCGTCAGCTTTCCGAATTCTGTACTCAATGTGCCTGAGAATGAGTTGTAAGCAAGGTACAACCTTTCCATAGTATCTGCGAGGTCAAATATTTCACTAGGGAACTCTCCCTTGATCTCATTCGCTGTAATATGAAGCTCCTTGAGGGCAGATGCTTTTCCGATACCATCAACATTACCGATGTCAATGTCTGATATGTAAAGGACCTCAAGTTTCTTTGCCTTGCCAACGTTGGTGAAGCCCATATGAACATTATTCTCCTTCAAATTTAGAGTCTGAAGTGCTGGCATATCCCAAATCTCATGAGGCATAGTACCATCGAGAGAGTTATCTGGGAGATTAATCTTCGTGACTGTACTATTATCGGCACTGTCACCAGCACACTCGATTCCAAACCAACTACAAATGGGTGTGTTGTAGTCCATCCAGTGCTTGTTTTCGTCCCAATTGTCGCCATCAGTTGCCTTGTAAAGATCTTTCAATGCTTCGATTTCTATTGAAACTTGAATACAAGCATAGCTTCCCACAAAGGGAGCTGTTTCAGCTAATCCACAAAGTTGGCATTTATTATCAGCATCGGCACGCCCCGACTCGCTGAATGAGTTCTTTGGACAAGCAATGGCATGACACCCAATTTCCAATTCACCTACTTGCCCATTCATCCAGAAGGACTGCTCATCTTGACAGAAAGATCCCGGTAGCTCATCAAATTGATTGCCAACAATATCAAGATATAGATTCTTAATGTTGGCAAGTCCCATTGGAAGTGGTCCCGAAAGTGAATTGTCGGCAAGGTGGAGAATGATTTCATTGTCCGAGTCGGCAATGTAGTCAATGTCAAGACTACTTAAGAACGTGGACGGAAGAGAGCCTGTAAATTTGTTGCCCTCGATGTCTAATTTCTCAAGCTTTGTCACCCCGGCAAAGTCCAAGACTTGACCTGTCATCTCCTGATTGTAGTACACTGAGAACTCCTTGAGATTCACAAGCTTGTTGAGCTGTGTTGGAAGAGTACCTTCAAACTTATTTTGTCCGAGAACAAGGTTCTCAATTTCAAGAAGATTACCAAGCTCTGTGGGGAGATCTCCTGTCATGGAATTTGTGTAAGCGTAGAATTCTCTCAAGTCGGTCAACTCTCCAATACGTGTTGGAAGAGTTCCTGTGATGTCATTAAATGACATGTACAGTCTTTCCATGGATGTGAGTTCAAAGATTTCTTCTGGGAAAGTACCTGCAACATTATTTTCTGTAAAGTGTAGCTCTTTCAACTTTGTAGCCTGACCAATACCAGCAATGGACGTGAGGCCAGTGGCCGAAAGCTGCAATAATGTAAGGTAGGGTGGATTCCCAACATTGGCAAGATTTAATGCGAGACCATCATTTCCTCGAAGGTTGAGTGTTTCGAGATCTGGAAGGCTGAAGAACAACTCCGATACCTCGTCAAGATCATCTTCATCTGCCTGTAGTGCATTCTCTTCCAACTTAATGCCAGTGACACCACTATCTGCCGAACGATCATCACATATGATACCATACCACGAGCAGATTGGTTGTTCAGAGTTCCAGTAAGAGTCCTCGGATGCTCCAGTAAAGATGAGTGAGTAAAGTTGTTGAAGAATCTTCTTCTCCCCCGAAGCGGATTCACAGGAGAGCATTCCATAATAAGGAGCCTGTGCCGTTCTTTCCTCTTCGGTTGCTCCAGAGCAAGGCTCACAAGGAGAGTTTGCATCTGCCTGACGTCCAACTGGAGACGAGGTTCCGGGGGGACATAAAATGGCATTACACTTGTTTTCTGTGAGGTTGCCCACCATGCCATCCATAAACTCATCATCATCGTCACAAAGAACTGACGGTATGCCACTAATTCTATTTCCAGAAGCATCAACAAACAGTCCAACAAAGTCATCCCAATCAGAAGGGAGTGTTCCTGTAAGCTGGTTTGACGCTAGGTTGATTGAATCATAGGCGTAGATATCATGATTGCCAGACTTGCGCACTGCCTCCAAAAAGTCGCTTGGGATTGATCCGGTGAGAGAATTCTTGGAGAAGTCAAGATCATGTAGACGCATCGATTGTTTAAAGTGTGGTAGAGGACCAGTGAAGCCTCCAAAATCACGTTGACCATTCAAATGTAACTGTTTTAGAGTATCGATATCCTCAAACACCTCTGGGATTTCACCACTCATGCGATTTGCAGTCAAGCTGTATAGGGAAGCAATATGTATGTTAGCAACGACATCTTTATGAAGAAACAAAGATAGAGGCAGCCTAACGAGTCCAAACTTACACTAGACTTTCAAGCTGAGAAAGATCTCCCATCTCCTCTGGAATGGATCCGGTAATATCATTGTATGATGACCAAAACTCTTTAAGGTTCTTGAGAGTTGAAATATCGGAAGATATGGTACCACCGAATCCATTATAACTCATGGCAAGAGACTCTAATGTTTCAATGTTATAAATCTCATCAGGAATGTCTCCTTCTGGGAAGCTGTTGCGTGAAATGTGTAGCTTGTGTGGTGTATGGTGTGAAATGTAATGTTAGTAAAAAAAAATCATCATTATCCCTGTAGAATATCCGACACAAGAAGAAGTTGACTTACCTTTTTCAACGCTGGGGCATAATAGATATAATCCAACTTCTTTAGATCGGCATCATTGAAGAGGATCTCTTCAAGGTAGAGGGCTTTATCAATTCCGTCAAAGTCAAGGTCTACAACATTGTTACTAAAATCCACCTTCTCGAGAGATGGTAGTTTGTAAATGTCGGTTGGAATAGAATTCTTCAAACCAAAGCCAGAGAGATTGATCTCAGTAACACCTTTGTTCACATTATCTCCCTCAGTATCACATGTGATACCCTCGTAATTGCAGATAGCACCACCTTGCTTCCAACTAACTTTACCCTTAGTCCAGTTCTTACCACCTGTCGCGACAAAGAGCTTGTGCAAGATCTGTTTTTCTAAATTGTCGCTCTCCTCGGAGATACCAGCGCAGGTCGTAGCTCCTGCATATAACCCATCAGGACACGATTTACATTCACCGCTAGATCCACTTTGCTCTCGTCCGTAGTCATTGAACGTGCCTTTGGGACACATGATTGCATCACATCCATTACCGCCACCGTCAATCACTTTCCCAACCTCGCCATTCCACCAGTCGGTAAGAGAACACAAGTCTGAACTAACTCCTGTAATCTCATTCTTTGTTGCATCAAAGCGCATGTTTGTAAAGCGTGAAAGAGTTCCCGGTACTGTACCAGTGAAGTCGTTGTATCCAATACTAAGAAGGAGAAAAGAGGGGCACACAACATTCGTTAACAACCTACACAACATAGATACATACAAATCTGTTGGGCAAACTTACTCAATTTCCATCAACTGATCCACATCAATTACTCCTGACAAAAAGTTTTCTGGAATGGTTCCATTCATCTTGTTTGAATTAATATCAAGCATGTGAAGCTTTGGCTGTCTATCAAATGCTGGTAGTTCACCTGTGATTCCTCCGCCACCACGGCTACTTTGATGTACGTGAAACTTCTCCAATTTGAGGAGTTTGTGAATAGCCACGGTGGGGAGATGTCCCGTCATATCATTTTCCGAAAAGTCAACATGCCACAGATTAGTCATGAGTCCAATCTCTGTTGGGATATGACCAGTTAACTCATTGCCATAAAGATTGAGTGCCTTAAGGCCCGTCATCTTACTGATATCCTTGGGAACTGTACCTTTCAAACCCGAGAATTGCATGTGTAAAGTCTTCAAGTCCGTCAATGTGAATAGTTCGTCATCCAAATCTGAAAAGAAATAGGCATCGTCTACTACCAACTCCTCAAGATTTGTCGCTGCACCAATACCCTTGAAGGATTGAATATCATTGGATGAGAAATCAACCTTTCGCAAGCTTTTGGCATTCCCAATATCCCCAAATCCATAATCACGGCTAAGACGAACTTCATTGCCCGATAGATCGATCACCTCAAGATTGGGTAGATCGAAGAAGGATGATGGTACCAATCCTTCCAATCCATTATTGGGTAAGGAAATCTCAACTACACGTTCATCTACACAGATAACTCCTAGAAAGCTGTCGCAGGGATCAATCTTCATTTCCTGGTAGCTAGCCAAAGTCAAATCTGCTGGATCCTCCATGTCTTGGAATGTATCCCAGCCACCAGCCTCATCCCATTCAGTCCCTCCCAAGGCAAGGTAAAACTCAACAAGGATTGCCAATTCATCGTCATTATTCACAACAACTTCATCGTCACAGTCAGTGGCACCCATAATACCATCAGTACCAGCCTCACAGGGTTGACATGGTGTCTCCTCATCCTCTTGCTTTCCGGTATCACTAAAGTAGTCAACGGGACAAAGGATTGCATCACAACCAAACAACTCAACCATACCATTCATCCATCCAGAAACATCCTCGTATCCATTATTATCACTATCACAAATCTGTGAATCAAATGCTTCAATTTGATTACCCGCAATGTTTAAAACGAGAGAATCAAACTTGAGTAATTCCCTTGGAACAGTGCCCGTAAGTTTATTCTGTTCTAATCCAATAGTTACCGTCTCATCATCAGAGGCATTAAATGCCTTAAGGAAAGTATGTGGAATAGTACCCGTGAAGGCATTCCCATCGAGATAAATCTCATTTAAGAAGGGATGGGTATCAAACTTTGGTAACTGTCCAGTATGTGCCCCGGTGTCTGGGTCATTGTTATGAACAGAAAAGGTTTGTAAATTACCCATATTCTTAATCTCCTCGGGTAGTGGACCAGAGAGTTGATTCTCGGCAAACTGAGGAGTACATGTTATGATTTTATGGAGGTTGTGAACGTTAGATGTATTAGAGACATTGCGAACATAAGATGGTG
>Ga0214477_100746_pt1 | contig 20758 bp, 17 predicted proteins | sample M1_20Mar14CPVII9_FD_165058 | JGI IMG/M metagenome (GOLD analysis project Ga0214477, IMG submission 165058) | Marine eukaryotic communities from Monterey Bay, California, United States - M1_20Mar14CPVII9sort6BwellC16 | ecosystem: Environmental > Aquatic > Marine > Unclassified | place: USA...
TCTGATCATCCTCGGAAGTCTTGACTTCCTTATCAGCAGAAGGAGGTTGTTGATCCTCGCCACTGTCAGGACTCAACGATGAGTTCTTGTGAGTGAGAGATGACATCTCAGACAACTTGGCCTGGCCATTCTTACTTGGTGGATCACCAGACGAGTCTGATACATCTTCACCAGCAGCCACCTCCGTTGAACCCTGACCTGCCTTAACCTTCACCTCAAGCAAAGGAGGGTAATTCTGCTCAGACGAATGTCCCGAAATCTCATGCAACATTGCCGCGGCATTGCTATCATCACGGTTATTTCCATTGCCATCTTCATTACCCTCACAGCTCTCATCTTCGTCATCGTCTACAGATAATGCACGTTGCTCGGCAATAATCAAATCTCGGATCAATCGACGTATACTCTCACGAGAATTGGGTACGATGATATCCTCGATATTGGCACCAACTAAGCCTGACACTTCATGTTTCAACACACGCTCTACTTGCATGGAACAGAATGTAATAACGCCATCGGTACTAATGGCAATCACAGGATCAGGAAGGTAGGATAGGATGAGAGCCTGACGACGTAATCGAGCATTATCCTTGGTCATTTCCTCGATGAGAGCCTTCTTCCGAGCTCGGGATGTTGATGCCGACTTACGATTGGCTAGACGTTTGGCATGACGCTTCTCCTCTTTGCGTCTCATATCGGCAATTAGGAGGCTCATTTCTTGAGGAATCGCTTGATGTGCTTCACTGAGTTGTTTCGCATGTGATTCTGTGAACGATGATGAAATGGGTGGGTCGAGAAGAAGAAAGAAGAAGAGTTAGAGAATGTTTTGTCCAAGAAGAGAATGCACTCTACTTCAAACAGACGAAAGATAGACAAACTTACCAAGTTGATCCAGACTCCAACGTTGCATTGTAGTAATTGGAATATTCGCTTGTAACATTGTAGGTACAGCAGCAACACTCGAGGAGGGAACTGCCGCCAAAGCCGCCGCGGCGTTATGATGATGACCAATATGATGATGCAAAGCAGCTTGAACAGCAGCAGCTGCTGATGTGGGCTGCTGTAGTGGTAGTGCACTTATGGCGGCAGTTGATGCTAAGGAAGTAGGTCGATGATGATGAGAATGCAATGGTAGTTTCTTCTTCTTCGTCTTTGACTTCTTGGCAGGAGGAGCGGTAGTAGTGGTGGCTACTGCATCCTTACCTGAGACTCCGGCATTAGCACTGAAGGAGCTACCACTTGATACAGCGGGTATAAACTTCTTCTTTGGGTCTGTAGTAGTCGTAGTGGTCGGTTTGTTGACTGTCAAAGTGAGATCATCTGAACTTGGTCTTTTCTTGGGTTGGGTAGCAGCAACTGCTGTAGAACAAGGCTGCTGCTGTACTGCCAATGCTTGAGGAGCAACATGTGAAACAGCAGGAACTTGATGATTCGAGGAATTAATCATTGTAAGTGCCTGAGATATCGCCGCCGCTGCCAATCCAGGATTGACAGTTTGAAGCAACTGTGCCGAGGCTAGAAGTTGTTGTTGCTGAGCAAAGTTATTATTAGGGAGTAATACTTGTGGAGGAGCAGCAGGAGTAGGAGGTTGTGCCGCCGCTCCAGCCAGTGCTTGCAACAACAAAGGAGGCAAACCACCAGGTGTGGGTTGAGGTGGAGCAACTACTTGTGGAATACTGCCACTCAGAATCTGAGATAAGAGTTCATGAGGTTGAGGAGGCACTTGAGCAGTAGGCATTTGTGGTTGTGGTTGTTGGCTGAGCAACTGTTTCATGTAGGCCGCAGCAGCATCCAGTTGACCACCATCTGCTAATGGCGATGGGCCTTGTTGATTTTGTGACATATTTGTTAGGGGAGGTATATATCTGTTTTCAGTCTGTGATAAATGGAGGAAGATATGATATGATATGTCAGAGATATGTTTGTGAGGATATGACTATCATAATAAAGAACATCAGAATGCGCATATCAATAAATCATAAGTCGACCCTTTGCCCATCATCAAGCCCTACTGTCAATACAATCCCTCATCTGCTACACATAACCATCGTTGAGGAGCATACAAGTCTAACCACAGAAAGAACACATGATATGAGCATATAACCTATCAGAGCCTTGTCGCATACTCGTATGCGCCTTTTTAACACCTCCCCGCCCTATGTATTGTCAGTATGTATGGCAGTGAGAACTCCGCCCACCCATCACCACTGCATACCAGTCCAACCGAAGAGTAATAGTTATTGATTACTAACACAAAGTTTCTTTCTCACTATCAAAAAAGAACACAAGATGTGAACATCCTATCAAGAGCTTTCCACAACTGCTACATCACCCATCATAAACAACAACGATGACACTTACATCAATTCAAATTATCTAACGATATCGATATATTATATATCGTCTTTACCTCTTATTCTTTCTGTACCTATGATTGCAATTTTATGATCAATTACTGGGTGACGTCGGTAGTCAATCTCGTCCAGCAACTTCAGTTCTCTCTAGCTACACTGCAACTTGGCCATATGGCCATCGACGTGTTTTTAATTCCACAGCAATGAGTTGATGACACAGGATGTAGAAGCAAGCAGCTGCCCAATATGAGTTGATGCGCTGGATCCAATCAAGGTACGTAAATTTGGTATCTTTGTTAAAATCTCAATTAATTTAGATAATGAGAATCTAATTTTTCCTAATATAATGTACCAATATTAATATTTGCTCATGCCTAATATTACTTCGCATTCGGACACAAGCTGGCCAGCTGCAAATCATATCCAAAATTATCGCTAAGCCCGGGGACGTCAGTATGCCCGTCTTCTTCAATACAGGTCGATACGTAGACTGTATCAAAGAGAACTACTACTAACCCCCCTTTGTCTAATCTGGGAAGTGTAATGTATGTAGGTACCTTGCCTGCTGTCGAGATTATTACTGGATTGCGAATCCAATCATCATCTTGAGAGTAATAGCACTATTATATCCTTGCTCATCTCATATCGGCTATGTTTACTGCAATCTCCGAGGGCAGGTCTGAAGGTAATATCAATATCCCAGAGCTACCCCTAATTCATGTCTACACGCGTGATATAAATTAGATAGTAAAACTGCTTCTAGTATGAAATTATAAGGACTCTCTAGATTCCCATCGCCCTCCTTATCCCCCAAAAGTATATATGCACCCAGATTGCCAAACCTTCACATACCTCATATCATATCATACAAAGAACAACAATTCTACTACTACCCTGCCAACTCAGCCTCGTGCTCGCGTCTCTCTCCCTTACCATCCTTAGTCTTACCTCTTGCACTACGCGTATCATCACCTGCCCCTCCATCATTCTCACCCAAACCATCCCGTCCCTCCTTGGTACTCTTGCGTTCCTTCTCGGCATTGGCATCTTCCTTGATCAATTCAAAGTCAGGTGGGACCTCTGACATTTGTACCGAGGGTGCACCCTTCAACGACATGAGTTGTGTCAATAAATCTACTCGTACACTTTCCAACGATGCCTCAGTATTCATATTCTCCCGCTGCTCGGGGGTCAAATGCAACTTGTAATCGGGTGCATAATATTCAAAGTAATCATTATATGGAATCTCGTTTGGTAATTCCTGATCAAGCAATACTGATGTTTCATATGCCCAACACCGTGCTACGTTACGGATGGTATATCCTCCACCTCCCAATACCAATGTGGGGACATTAAAACTCTTGGTATACCGAACACACTCGGCATGTCCCTTCAAACTTAAATTAAAACAACCCAATCGATCACCAGTTAACGAATCAGCACCACATTGCAAAACAATTGCACCCGGTCGGAATACTTCCATAATCTTATCCATAACTGGTTTAAATATACGTTCATACGCACCATCCGTCATACCACTAGTCAATGGTGCATTAACACTGAAACCCGTACCCTCCTTAGCGCCCGTATCCTTAATATGTCCCGTACCCGGGAAGAAATCACCATACTTGTGTAAACTAAATGTCATTACCCGGTCGGTACAATAAAATGCCTCCTCAACGCCATCACCATGATGTACATCAATATCAATATATAATACACGTGCATGTACCTTTAATAATTCCAATATAGCCAATACAATATCATTAATATAACAAAATCCCGAGGCTTCACTCTTCTTAGCGTGATGTAACCCTCCACTCCAATTAACGGCCACGTCACAATCACCCCTATTTAACTTCACGGCGCCGTCTAACGAAGCGCCGGTATATAATTGTGTAAATTCATATAATCCATCAAAGACTGGACAATCTGTATATTCACCGACATTAAACTTTTGCATCTGATTGGAATATCCACGTAAATTATCTGGCGTGACCTTGGCTAGAAAGTTAATATAATCTTCGGAATGGAATGCACTCATTTCGTTAGGTGACGCAGGATGGGAACGGTAACATTCCATCTGTCGGTATAATCCATATGATAATATTAAATGATGTGCCATTTTTATACGATGTGGTTTCATTGGATGTGACGGTCCATAGTAATGATGTCCTACGTCTGGCTGATAAAAGTATGAAATACGTTGCTTTGATCCTGTGGAGGATACTACTGTAGTTGGTGGAGACATTATGAGATGATTTATTGTCTTGTTTGTTGTGGTTGTTAATAGATTAGCAACCAAAGAGTGACTGATGAACTGATGTGATTTTTCTTTGCAATGAAAATACTACTCGTCAGGGAAGCTATCAACCTGGCAGCTGTACTCCAAATAAATGCTCAGTATGGAATAGTGCAGAGATATTGAAGAGTTCTATTATTATATTGGCTCTACTATGTACTCTGTACTCTAGGTATGCTGTAGCTACTACAATGGTGGTTGGTATGGCGTTAGCCGATGGTATCCTTTTATGAGAGAGGTAGTGTGGAGGGCAGAGTGAGTACATAGAGGAAGAAGGTGGATGGATGAATGTGACTGGTCTCATGCACATACACGCTGTATCTATTGGTCGGTAAGCATGAGCTTCCATTCATACAATTCGAGCTTAATGCTTAGCTGTTTCTTCTTCATCATTCTTCATTGGGTCGTCTTCTTCTTCCTTCACAACTTCTTGCTTATCATCTGACTCCTCTTCTTCTAGGTGTTTTTGTCTTTTTGCACTGGCACATCCGAAATAACAACACTGACGACAACCACAGTATGGTCCACCCTCATCTCCGTGAGCACGAGATCCAAAGGGATCATATCTTTTCAATACATGTTTCCATACCAACGCATTCAACCCTGTCAAGAATGCCCAAGCAATGATGAAGACACTCACATGAGGTAGAAGATCAAAGTACATGACGAAGCAAGTACTCGTATCTAATCCAAAGCGTGAAATAAAGTAACTGATGATGTTGTTTTCTTCTATTGCCTCGCACTGCTCTGGACTTATCTGTTGTTTATAGAATGAATGATGAACAATGAGCAAGGATGCACTTTCGAGAAACATGAAAGGCAATGAGAACTTACTATATCCTTGGTTAGGTTTGGAAGTTCCGCCATGACAATCAGAACACAAATGAAGAATGGTTCCCAACCGAGAAAGGATCCGACATTATTCGATACATGAGCTAGTCGGACATGCCACAGAGGTCTCATCGGAATCAATGATATAACCGCTAGTATAAAAGCCCGAAGCAGTGGAATGCCCAAGAGGAACAGTCCATAAAACACAGCGAAGCATTTGCCATATCCTGTGCCATCGTTAACGGCAGTAACACAATCAATGACAGAGTAGAAAGTTTCCGTAGCTTCATTCTGGAAAGTGATTATCTCCTCAAAGAGACCCGCTATTGAATACACGAACATTTTGACATAGACTGAAAAGAAATTGTTGAATGTGTGAGATCCTGATGATTCCGAGGGTAATGAACAAAGCAGATGACAATACAACTTACTGGCAAAGAATGTCAGAGGTATGATGCCCAGACCGACAATGATCGATATGATCCTTGTCAGCCTTGAGTTACGACTTCCATCGCTATCACAGAACAGTAAAGATCGTTGATCCTCAACTCCTCTATTTGCAGCTAAAGCTTCGCGAGTACTATCTGCATTCAAGTACATTTTCCTGTTGTGTTTATCATCCACATCCGACACCACAAGCGAGGCTATTATTGAAAAGATTACAGCAAAGGTAAATCCTAGAAAGGCTGGGGGAATCAGAAGTTTATTCCGCACAATGGTCACAAGAATATCCAAGAAATTCAAATAGGGAGGGAGGGAGGGAGGGAGGGAGGGAGGTTAGTATTTGTTAGTGATTTTGCAAAACCATATTATATGCACAATTCAACTCAACCCACAACCATGTGAGTATACATTCATCACTTGGTTTCACAATCATAACACAGAATGACCAGATCAAAGGGAGGTCTGTGACCATTGTGCACAATTAACTTCTGCTTACCTGGATAGATGGTAATATACATTCCAACTGACGCTCCTCCTTCTACGTCAAACCAAGAGTTGATATTGCCAGAGGTAACTGCAGATAATAACTTTGCAAAGACTAGAGACATTGCACTATCCACTTTTGACTCGACAATTCCACTGGGTATTGCCTTGTTGTAGATGACATTGTTTACAATACATTCACATTGGGAGCATTTGTCACCCCTAATACGTAAACATTTAGTCATTATTCCGGCTAGGCCACCCCGTACAGTTGATGGTTCGTAGAATGTTGTTTTCAAGCATGTGTCCCCATCGTTATAAAACGTCGAACATCCCTTTTCCAGAAAAGATTTGTACACTTTCGGATCATCGTTCTCAAAGATGCTGTTGGATAATGTAACTAACTCATCATATACTAAATCTTCACCCTTGTTCAGTAATGATTGTGTTGTATTTGACAACCCTACTGATAAGATGGATGCTGCATCTCCCGAAACTACTACATCATTCATCAATTGTGTCGCTTGATTTGCAATTGCGCCTACATTAATATCAGCCTGAACATTAAGTAATAGGAATAACATACAGGTAGCACAAACATCTGCTAAACTCATCTTCCCTACTGAGTCTAGCCAATACATTGCCGCCTGCCGTGGCTTTGACGGAACAGGTAAATAAAAGTACAAGTGAAGTAATACCAACTTTAGATGTGGCCAGAATGCCGAAAAGACAAATAGAAAGACTGCCGTTAATTTCGAATATATCCATAATTCTGATAACATGCCACCATAACTCCACGATCCTATCTCGACTGCATCTTCATTATTCTTAGTAATTGATGTCTGTCCATTAAATAGTTCACCGGTTATAGTTTGTGTTAAATTATTAGTAGCACTTGCCTGTACATTCACTTGTGTATAGACGAATTGTCCCCATAATATATCAAGTTGTCCCCATAGGAAAAGGGCATGACTTAGTAGTATTAGACATGATATGGATATACGATGTTTATTGGATATAGTTGATGAGAGCGTGTAATTTAGTTTTTGCTGTTCGGTTGTAGTAGTAGTGGTATCAGCCTCCTTCTCCTTGTTGTCAGATGTCATGATATCTTATATGATTTTATGTCTCTTTTGCAAAAAAACTTGATCTAGCTATACTGGCTACTATTGTTCGTATGTGGCGTCTATCGTATGAATAAACTACCTATGTATTCTTAATTATTTATGCTTTGGTCGGTATGTGGTCCGGATGGCGTTAGTTGCAAAAGATAAAGAGAGTATCTAGAGAGTCCATCATCAAACCGAGGTTCAATAAGATCAACAATGATCAACGTTTGATCGCCGACTTTCCACTCTCGCTATTTTGATTGCTGGTTTGTTGAGTAACAGCATAGCGTTGGACTATATACTAACGCCTGCAAAAGAGGAGGTTGGATTTATGGCATTGGCGGATATTAATCAATAGCAAAATTATGTACAGTTTCGGCAGCAGCAGCGGCGGTGGGTGGCGTATCCCGTTGATAGATGACAATCATTTATTTTGACCAATGATTTAGCTCTGCTAAATTTATCTGTTAGATAAATTATGACATCATGGGATGTAAGTGATTGGTCCTACACTGCTGAGGGAGGTAAGCATGCTATATTCCGATACTCTCCTTCTTCTACTACTTTAGCTACCGATAATAATGAGTTCCATGGCCATGTCCTACGAATTGCAAAGAGTGGTTTAGTGTCGTCATTTCATGTCAATGAGGAAGAGTCTACGTCAACTTCCACTCCATACCAGATACCTAACGATTGCAAATCGTCATCACAAACATTTCAAAAGAATATAATTCAACCACTAATAGGTTGTCAATACATTGATATAGGCCATACAGTTCATTTACCCACATCATTTTGCTCGCAATTATATCAACAGACAATTTCTAGTGGTTTGATACCTAATGCAAGATTATCATCTTGGCAGAAGAAGAATTGTAATGGCAGTGTTTGCAATGAGAAAGGTATTGCAGCATTATTGCTACGCGATTATACATCCTATCTTTCACCGCCGTCACCCTCCGCTTCTCAACAACTTCAAAGTAAATCATCATCATCAAAAATGTTTAGTGTAGAGATTAAACCAAAGGCTGGATTTATAACAACATCACCATTGGTATTACCAAATCATCGTTGTAAGTATCAAAGTACAAGATATGCATTACAACAAGAGTTAATGAGGTTGGGTGTTATGCAAAAAGGATGGCAACAGCAACGACAGATAACGTCAACTTCTGAGGAGGGTTGCGGATTTACACCAAGTCAATACTCGCCTCTAAATCTCTTCTCCAACGATATTAATCAAATACATAAGGCTATATCAGATTTAATGAATAATATGCAAAATAATATACGTATTTGGTATGACGGTATTGGACTGGGTAGTGATGATGTTGCTGTGGGGTTTGATGAAATGATTTTGAATGACTTGCTTGACAGCGATGATGATTCAAAGCCGGCCACCACCGACAATACCAACATTCGTGATGCAGTCACCCGAATAGTGTCTACAATTCTATATCATGAACAAGACCTCTTATCCAACATATTATCAAAACAACAACTAGATGTGATTGACGGTGATGGAGCTGTCATGATATATGAACGGTTAGTGCAGTTATGCAATGGATCGAATGTGGAAGCAGAAGCTTTGCTTGATGAGGCGTTGTTAGTTCCTAGTGTTGACTTTGCAGTTGATGCAGTAGAGAAGAAGCAGAGCAATGTATATCATAGTATTACTGAATCTTCTCCATATACCTTTCCACAACATTGCAAGTCACTTCGAAAACTACTAGATGAAATTGAAAAATTTGACAAGTACATGCGTGACCACCATCTACAGAATAAAGAAGCAGCAGCAGTTCATGACGACTACAACGGCAACATCACTTTAGATGAATCTATTGTAGACGCTGCTCACATCAAGAGTATGGATCATATCAATCATTTATCAAAGGAGGGATGTATATACTTACTTCAGAATTGGTTATTATCATTAGTTCTATGTGATATTAGTTTCTTCATTACATTCCGAGTAGTTTCAATTGAATGTGATCATCAAGAAGTAGTAACAAAGTGCCAATCTGATGATCAAAGTGGTATTGTAGTATGCTTACTTCCAACAAAGAATGACGCCCCATCGACTCTTTCTTCAACCTCTTCTTCGTCAGTGGCAATTCAATATGAAGTAAAGGTAGTGGACTGTGACCCAAAGCCTGCCAAGAAACTTCGTGGTCGTAAAGAGATTGAGAACAAGTTCTCTATATAAGGAATAACATTTCGATTTCAAGATCAATGAAGTACGTCCCTCACATCGTTATAAAAGTTGTTTCAACTCTCCATAGGGTCTGTCCTAAAATTTCGGTCTAGGTGTTACCCATTTTGAGTAGGGGTCATATCTTGGGCTTGCAGGGCAATGGATTACAAGCGGCAACCACTCAGGTGCCCCTCAGTAATAATCACACTACCAACTACCCCATTACGAAGCAAGCCTACTAGAATTCAGTCTTCAATCTCTAGTTTATTAAGTAATCGGATGCCGTGAGACAAAAAGCGAGTACCGCGGCATACTACTGCCAAGATGTCGCACAAGATAAGATTTTTTTGTGCTTATTGCAATGCATTGCAATCTTCACTCTTTTTATATCAAGGAATATAGCAAGAGTCTCAAATCAATTAACAACAACAATAGCAACAAGCAATCTTCATTCTCAAGATGAAACTACCTTTTGTGGCATTGGCCTCTCTTCATGCCAGCTCTAGTAGCGGTTTGGCATGGGTGAGTAATATATTTGTTCAACTTCAACTTGATTCATTGTTGATTCGTTGTTCCTTCATGTGTTGTGATGATATAATATATGCATATACTACTGCCCATCTAACATCTCATCCTCTACCATTATCAATGGCACTATACTGATTCCTCTCTTTGATAATAAATGACAATGAACACATCTTGTGCACATATTTATATCTAGGAGAGTAATCGATTCCGCAATGATGGCTTAGGCCATATTAAGCACCATCTAAACGATGGGGCGTGTTCCCTCCTCGCGGGGAACGTTTTGGAGGATAAGGCTCCATTCCTAGCAGTAGTAGGAAGGGCTTTTGGTGACGATGAGGTATGTTATGTCTCTGTTCTCGGTTTAGAATATGATGCATATGATGTGTCTTCTTTTTATCTCATGATCATGTTCATTTGTGTCACATTTTCAAAATCCTAACACTGTCTTCTCATCAATAACATCAGTCATCAACAGGTGGAAGTGGTTGTACCAATAGCAGTGTTAAAGTGAATAAATTGTTACCATTAATGTCAAATGTATTAATAATGAAAGAAGATAAAAAACTTAAAAAGGGAGAAGGAGATGAGGTTCGTACTCATTTACAGATAGAAGACTTAGTCTTCGGGGAAGGAGGTATCAGTGGAGGTACCAATGGCGTGGTTGGACATATGGGTTTGATGGTAAGGAGACAATACCTCATTTTTCTTTTTCAGCCAACTATCAAAAGAGTCTCATCACTTCTTCTACCTCTACCAATTATTTTTTACAGGATGCCAACATTCATCAGTTGGAGGGAGGAAGTAGTGGCGTATTTGCAGACGTGCCATTGATTGATGACGGGTTTGCTATGGATGGATCCAAAATCATTCATGAGTTAAGTGGAGAGAGTAGTGGCGTTTATGCGGGTGTGTCATGGCATGATCGTGCCAACATCTGCCGTGATGATGTGGTATCTTCTTTAGAGGTAGAGTCATATGATTTCTTGATGATTGATGATATCTCCTCTCGTCTCTCACACGTCCTATTCTATTCTTCTCACACATCACAGGAATTAGTTCAAGTCAAAGTTGGTGATGATGGTCAAGAAGTTGATTTAAGCGTATCTTTGCAGGATACCGTTAACGTAAGTACTCTTCTCATTGTCTTCTCGTCATACTTGGAACTATTTCTTATCCCTTTGCTTCTTGACTGATACCTTATTTTTAGGTTCTCTCTGCCTTGATCTTCGTGATGATCATGGCCGCAACATCCCTTTTCCTCTTTTCAAGAGTGGGGTTAATTTCGAGCTCTGTATGTGCTCAAGCTTTATATGATCATGGTTGCAAGACTTTGAGGGCCGTATCAAGCTCACTCTATCCCAAGGTGGGCGATTGCAGCAAAGGCCGAGATAAGGGTCGTCGTCGCGGCAGCCGAGGCAAAGGTTATCATAAACTTCTGGTATCCTTAGTTGTTGCAGTAATGGTCGTGTTTTGTGTTTTGGGTGAAGGGGAAGCTCTCAAAGATGGAGAGGCGAGTTGACTTGTATTTGATATTCATCATTATTCGTTATGTGCAATATTAGCTCAACTTCTTCTTGCTTTATGTAATATATCACAGAATGACTCCTTAGTGCCTGTCCAGCAACTTCAAGACGAGGCAACTGGTCTTCAAGATGATACTGAGACTAAAGCAGCAATTCGTATTAAGAAGAGAACCGAGCGAAACACAAAAGGAATCCAGGCTCCAGCGAATGTTGTCCAACCAACAGTACGTATTAGTAATATGATTTGTTCTTATGATATATAGGCGGCAAGTCTCACAATTATGTTGCATGTACCACTTTACACAGATTAAAGAGACCCAAAACAAGAACAAATCTTTACGTGTGCGTCATCCTAGTAGCCAAGAAAGATACTTGGTTGATCGCTTCAAACTGGAGCAGGATCCCAATTGCCCTATTATTACAGATAAAATTGACGATCTCTTTAACGGTTTAGGTATTGGAAGTTCGTATTCAAATTGGTTGCAATCAAATAGTACTTCTAAAGGCTTTCTGGAAGAAATGTTAGAGTTATATATCAACACCGCAATGATTGGAGTCACTGGTGCAGCTCTCGGAGGACCAGATAGTGGGCCAGTTTGCAAGAGACTGCCCCTTAACGACACTGAATGCTACTTTGTTAACAACCCCGATGGAAGCTTTTTCAAGAAATTAGTTGCAAAGTTCATTCCGTTTGGAGATGATATTGTCAAGGTCCTTGATGAAATAGAGAAGATTCAATACGCAGTGGAAGATACAGTTGAGACAATTACTGAACTGTTTGTCATAGAACAAGATGACCCTGGTTTATGCTTTGTTATTAACGACGATATGGTTGGTATCGTTGAGCAGCCAGGATTTCCTTCTCCATTTGCCTACGATCTTGCCAACTGTCTTTTAACTGTTAAGGGCTTACCGCAGCTTACTGTTCAGCCATTCTTTCAAGGATTTGCATTCGCAACCAGCAATAATGCACTCGTTTATAATGTATCAGATCAACTTGGGAAGGACTTCCAATTTTTTGATGGCTTTGTCGAGTATCAGGCTGTATTTGTTGGGGATATCTGGTAAGTTTAGGAGAAGCTGATACTTTCTCTTTTTCCGACCACTCATTCCATCATCTTCTCTCCCTTTGTTCTAGGTTGACATTCGAAATTAAAATCGGTGGTGAGTTAAGTTATGTTTTTGGTAGAGTTTGGCAGTTGGGGGGGAGACAATCTCATATCTCGTGTGCATATCTTGTGTCCATTGTTTGTGTTTACTGATACGTACTGCTGTTTTATTTGTACCACTAGTATCCAAGCTCAAGATTCCTGGCACATTTGGGAAGGCAGAGCTGAAGTGCCTACCCAGCGATCCGGGCAACTCACCATCTTTTAGTAATTTCGAGTTAACAAAAGCAGGAAATACGCCTAAGTGGTTTATGCAAGGTTCTTTACTTGTGCAGAATGATATCAACAAAGAGGACGATGGCGAACTTGTTGTCCTTTTTGCTGTTGAGGAGTTATTCTTCGAGAAGAAGAGTATTTTTAGATTCAGCTTGGGCACTGCCCTTGCAACCTTGCGGATCAGATCTGAGAATCCAAAATGTAAGTTGGTCGCCCAACACTCATCTGCAAACCCATTTTTTGCCTCCTCTCACGTTATGTGCCTACATGAACTTATACAGGTCAACCTAGTGGTTTCTTCTTTAATGCAGACGTCAAGCCTGAGATTGAAGTAGCAGATTTGATTCAGCCTTTTGTTGACCTTGCTCCTCTTCCCGAAGGGGAACTTGATATTGGAGTTACCTGGATAGATTCATCTCGACTACTTGGCCGAAAACCAGAGGCCGACGAAGTATTCCAGTCCCTATTCATCAAGGCCACAGCTAAGAATATGGTCTTCTTCAACTTCGTTGTAGAAGAGGCAAAATTGGAGTTTCAGTATATTGATGATATAGAGTTCGAAAGGCGTGACAACTTCCCAGAGAATTGGTAAGTAATACCTATCAGATCATTCTTCTCTGTTCAATACTAGTACCTTAAACATTCTATCTTTCTTTTGTCACTAGCGATGCATTTTTCAAGGATCAAGGCTTGGAATATAATATTCCAACTAGTCCATTGGTAAATTGGTTTATTATGAATCTTTTTGCGCCATTGCCATTTCTTATATATCCTCTCTTCATTCTACTACAGGTTGAATTCATCAATGACCCCAGAGTTGAGGCAAAACCAACTATTGGTCTATTTTTTGAAGTTCGGGGGGCATCCTTGAATACTGGTTGGGACTTTGCTGACGGTCGTAAGTCAACAACTTATCATGGTATTATTATCTTGTTTCAAATTGCACTCTAGTATAAACCTTCCTTTCCTTGCTGCTATATTACCTAGTTATTGTTTTAAGGCAGTTGACAGTTCAGATTATCGCACAGGTTGGCCAAGAAGATAACTCCGTCTTCATCTTCCTTGCTTGTGACGTTTCAGCGCTTTACATTGCTGATATTTTTGTCAGTATATACTTTAAACAAACTCCCTCATCTGTCGAAGCTGAATTTATCGCTGAAGCTTCGTTGCAGACCGGTTTCGGAGAGCTTGAAGTGAAGTTAGAAGCTGTTGCTTCAGGTGTCGATGAATACCTCAATTGCAATGAAACTAGAAGAGCCCTTGTCGCATGGGAAGGTGAGGGAGGAAGAGCTCTCAAAGAGTGTAATGATGGTGGCAACTTACTCGACGCAGATTGGGACTTGACATTTCACATTGACTTTCAAGTTGCTCAATGGCTAAAGGATCTGGGTAAGTTTATCCTTGAAGGTCTCAAAGTAATCGGCGCCGCCATCGCAGAAGCATGGGATGCAATCACGAATGCTGTTGAGTTTATTTGGAATGGAATTAAAGATCTGGCGGTTGCAATTGGTGGCGCTATCGCTGAAGTCTTTGACGCATTGGGTTCAGCTGTTGATGATTTACAGGAAGACATAGGCCGGGGAGTTCAAGTAGCAGCTTCTTTTCTTCGTGGTGAAGCTACTGAACTGCTAGGACCACTAGGAAACATAGCTGCTGATGCTATCGAGATCATAGGAGAAGGTTTAGATTTCACCTTAGACAGATTTGGGGATGCTCTTGATTTGGTAAGTACCTATGGAATACTTGCCGACATAATTTGAATGGTTTGTTTGTTACTTTGTCAAAATACTCATTCGTTTCTCGACCATCTATCTATACACAGGGAGCAGCAATCTTCACTGGTGATTGGAGTGCAGCTGGAGATGCAGCAGAAGAGCTGTTCGGCTTCAGTTCTTCACGTAGTGGGTCAAGAGAAATAGATGTTACGAATCCCGATGGCAGCATTAAATTCGACGAGCTATTAGGCTGCCCATTGAAGCGTCAGACATGGGAAGAGTGTAAACGAGCATTCTTCGTCAAGTATAGTTGTAAGGATAAATTTAGTGAGGCGTACCCAGAACAGAAATGTGCCGAAGATAAGGCCGCAATGATTGAGCAGTTGATGGAAGATGCTGAACAAGGAGAAGAACAAGATTTATGTAAGGAGGCATCCAAGGATAGAAATCAAGGACTTCAGTTTGTGAACGAAAACAGAACAGCAGAAGAAGACGACCAGGTTGTGGAAGATCTTAGTCCTCAAATTGAACCTATTGCTCAAAGTTTGGGGAGCGCCAAGGCCTTATCACGAGCTGGTAAATGTCAAAATCTCAACTTTGACGTGAATGTCAAAACTTTAGATAGCACCTCAAAAGGATTTGATGGAAAGACTGGAAGTGGAAGCGGAACTTCTACTGAATGTCTTGATTTCTCAAATAATGAAACTTTGACTGACGCCTTGGAAGTATTCAAGCAAAACTCTGTAGCTGAGGAAGCAGCTGATCTATCCCGTGGGGATCAAGGACTTGACAAGGATGCTGAAGTCAAGAAGTGTCGCGATGTTGCCGAAGATGCCTGCGATAGAAATCCCACTCTTGTTTATGCAGCTGCACCCTATGACCGCAAGGAAAGTGCAACAATCACATGTGATAAAATCGATGGCACTTTCAAGTACGGTGATTATTTAGGTCGAGCAACTGTCAATATGGATCCAAGTTGTACTAAACGAGCGATCAAATTTACACCAAAACAGGTTGGCGATTCAAAAGATGGATGTGATAATCTTACACTGGAAATTACACGTTCGGTGAAGGACTGCTGTCAACAATCTGTCTCGGACACTCAGACTCTTATTATCAAACCTTTACCTCCTACGTTTACCACTCCTACTGGCTCATTAGATGGCGTGTTTCAATGTGATGCTAATATTCATCCTACTCAGCCGGGAGTGGGAGTTCCCGAGGCTGATCCAGGCTGTACCGATAGGCTTCTTGAATATGACATTGACGAAGAATCTTCATTTGATCCTCTAACATGTGTAACTACTGTTACCCGCACCTGGACTGTAACACAAGATATGTGTGAAGCCCTCACGTGAGTACTAATGGGTAAATTTTTATATGTTATGTGCTGTTGTTTTGCTGTTGTCTCACAATTTGGCATATTTGATCAGTGATACTTTCGTCCAAACGTTGACACTCGATAATAATTACCCACCATCTTGGGACTACTTTCCCGATGATGTCAACATTGGTGTCTTTGACGATTATGGAACTGAAGCCTTAGGGTTCCCCACTGCATACCAACAATGTGGTGCAAGTCCAGTGGAAGTGACCTATACAGACTCAATCGAAGATGGAAGTTGTTTTGCTGAAAAGATTCTAACTAGAACGTTCCAGGCCATTGACATCTGTGGCCATGTAACAACGAGGGCACAGATCATAACCATCGCCAATAGAGCAGATGACTTGCCATTGGGTGAGAAATCCCTTGCTTCTGTATATGGCAGAGAGAGGGCACGTATTGGCAACAAGAACAGAATATGTTTATGGGATCTTGATTGTAATATTCAAGACGTTCCAACCAATTACGAGTGTGGAACAGCGCCTGAGGATGAGTTCTCTGACTATAGTGAATTTCTCTATAACCTTTATGGCAAATCCTTGAATCTTGGGCCTACAAAAAAGTTTTGTGAATGTGAAACAGATGATGCATCGTGTGACGCTCAGAAACAAGCCGAGAATGATGGAACATATAAGATAAGTGTACTTTATGGAACTCAAGTTGCAACAGCTGCCGGTAGTTGCACTGTTGATACTCAAATGAGAGGGGGTAGCAATATAGGATTTTCTTCAGAAGTTGGCTCAATGCAAATGCATCTAGTTGGAACTGACGATGTCTATAACTTCTTCTCAATCAAAGCGGAAGATGTTGCTGAGAAGTCAATTACTGTGAAGGCACCATCCACAAGTATTGCACTCGTCAATGTCGAAACGGTCGAGCTAGGGCAAAACATCACAATTGGAGCCTCAAACGATGGAATTTCACTTGAAGGGTTGCCCGCAAACAATGTATTGTGGAATATTCGTGATGGAATGAATGTGAAGCTGACCCGAACTAGTAGGCCGTCCTACGCATGGCACGGGAGTATTCTAAATCCCCTTGGTTTAATGCAACTAACTCTGAGTAAGAAGGCGGAAAATGAATGGAACGGCCAATTATTCTGTGATAATCTGAACTCCAACGCCATAAACTTCATGTGCGCTCAATTCTCTGGATTTGCCAGTTGTGATCAAGTCGGAGAATCAGCAGTTGAACCTTCCTTTCCTTGGAAAGAGGACTGCCTAACACGAGGTGAAACACCCCCTGGAGGAGATTGTAGTCGATGTTGTAGTGGTAAATGCAACAGGAAGAAGAAGTGCGGAAGAGTATCTTAATGAATTGAAACCGCAACCAATCTATCATCCAAACACCCCTTAACACACAATCACTAACAAAAGTGGACCATACGTCCTTTCTTCGGTCCCCCCTTACTACATACCATAGTAAGGGCTTTTTCTTCACCAATTATTGGCCGTCTTGTCGTGGCGGTGGAGCTTAACACCAGGGAGATATGATACTCTCTAGCAAACTAGGAGCCAATTAGATAGGTTATAAACCAAAAGAATCTTCTGAATATTAATGTCTTTTGGCAAGACAATCTTTGATTAATTATAAAACTAGTTGCCGATTGGCACAAAAGTTTGCAGCGCATGCCATGTATCTCTTTCTATTCCACATCACAGAAGACTTAGTGCACGTACCCTCCTCCTTCACTGGCACTTGAAGAGTGAGCTGACACAAACGATTTGCTTGATGTTCATCAAGAGGATGACCCGATCTTGATCGAATCTCAACAACACTTTCAAGCTTGGGCAAGACAATATCATTCTCCACAGCCTTGGCAGCAATCTCAATCCAAAGGTATTCAATAATAATAGCATTAGCTACAATGGCATTATTATTCCATTGCGATAGTGTGGATTCTTGTACCTCAACATCCTTGTCGATACAAAGTAAATCACCAATTGTAGCCGTAATCAAACGGACCAGCCGCACACACTCTACAAGACTTGAAAAATATTCTCGTAACTTTCTTGATTTGATTATGTACAATCTATCCTTGGATGATAAGCTGTTTGAGATGTACTCCATAATCTTGTTTCCTCGTTGCAAATCTTTCTCCGTACTAGTGATGATACGTTGCCAATCTATTGCTAGTTTGACATACTCATTTCCCAGTTTACTTTGTAATATCTCTTCTAAAGTAGATTTCTCACTGGAATCGACAGCTGGAGTATCACCCTCACCAAACGAGGAGAAGTTACCGAAATCATCAGCACCTATATCATTCTCTGGCGGAGTTGTTGATTCAGGTATATTACTTGGTCCCTCAAATGAACCAAAGTTAAGGTCATCGTTGTTTGAACCTGGTTCATTATTCTGAGCTGATGTGGGAGCATCAAACTGCCCAAAGCTGTCTTCCTCCTCCTTGATATTGACAGAAGGAGAAGAATCGGCCTGTATAAACCCATCGTTGTGTGAATCTGGGTCAATGGCTGCGGAAGTGAAAGCCTCAAAGTCTTCGAAATCATCGTCTTCGGTGGTAGCTACTTGAGCATCTTCTTCATCATCATCCTGAGCTGTGGCTTCTGTAAAGGCATTAAAATCCCCAAAACTTGCATCTTCTTCATTGTTTTGGTCTGGTTCAGTTTGGACTGGCTCAGAAGATGGTAGGACGACATTATTGTCATCATGAGGATCAAATAAATTATCACCGACTTGCTCGGCAGTTAATGGGAAGCTGTCAACCTTTGATATAACTTCTGGTAAGCTGTTGGTATTGTTTGTGAAGTCTCCAAAGATCACTTTATCATTTGAGTCCGGCTTAGGTGGTTCATTGTCATCAACTTGACCTGCTGAAGACTCTCCAGTATCTTGGAAGGCACAAAAGTCTGTGCTTTCCACAACGATCACTGTAGATACATCCTGTGTCTCTAAAATTGATGGTGATGGATTAGAGTCATCTTTGTTCTCATCTGGATCTTTAGCTGGTTCATTCCCAATGTGAGTTGTTGGTGCAAATGTGTCCAAACTTGGCAAGGGCACATCGTGATCTTGATTGATCATATCAAACGGAGAAGTTAAGTTGTCTTCACTAGATGCAAAATTCGTGTTGGGTGCAGTGTCATCTGTTATATTGGTTTCTTCGAAATCTCCAAACTCGTCATCTTGAGGACTGTCTTCTGAGGGCACCAAGTCCTCCAAACCACTGTTTGCAGAGTTGAATGAGCTTAATGGGGGCAAGGGCTTATCCTCAACACCAGCCAATGAGTCAAACACGGATAGCTGCAGCTTGTTCTCATCTTCAGCATTGTGAGCATCGCCAAGTCCAGAACTGATAGTGTTAGTGCCCATGGAATCTTCAATAGTGCCAAATTCGTCAACGTCTGAGGTGAATCCAACTTTTTCGCTGCCGGTATGTTCGCTGGTAGGCGAGGAAATATGTGCCTCGGCCTCGCCATCAGGCATAATATTCTCCTCAGGTTCGCTTTCGATCTTAACACTTTCGTCAGGTTGGCTCTGTTCCGGCATATTGTCTGCGCTGCCCAACGGAGAAGAGAATGCTCCCAAGGATGGTAATGGTGCATCTTGTATCTCGACTAAAGAATCGAACACTGATAATTTATTTTCGTCACTGGTATCATTCTCATCTCTTTCGGCACTATTGCTATCGTTGTTGGGAAATAAATCAAATTCAACCTTCTCTTCGTCACCAAAGCTAGTATCGAATTCATCATCGTCATCATCATCATTTGTCTTCTCATCCTCGTCTAAACCTGCCTCATTAAGATCTCCAAAGCTCTCATCTGTACTACCGTCATTAAGTTCAGTAGCTGGTGACGACTGGGTATCAGCAGCTTCATCGTCATGTTGCTGTTGTTCCACTAAAGAACCGAAAGCGTCTGAAACTGACATTGTAGGTTCACTATTCCCTAATACAGATCCGTTCTCAAACGGGGGTGTCTGTGCATTGCCCTCTAATGCTGACGACACATCTTCTTCGATGATATTATTGTCTACAAAGCCCTGAGATGTCTCTGCAACCGAATTAAAGTCACCAAATGTACCAAAACTTTCATCTTGTACTTCTTCTTCTTCTTCTTTTTCCAATACCTCTTCGGCGGATGAATCCGTCTTTATGTCATCATCAATCTGGTTTGTCACAGCATTGTTAGCTGCTCCATCTAAGGGGGTGAATCCTTCTTCTTCCTCGACATGATCGAATTCCCCGAATGAATCCTCATCTTCAATATCATTAACATTTGATTGCTCTACATTTAATGGCATCGGCAGCTGTCCTTCTCCTTCTTCTTGTACACTGTCAAAGTTGCCAAACTCGTCGTCATCCTCATCTCCTCCTCCTTCTTCTTCTAGTTGAGGCTGGACAATACCAGCAGCAGCCGGCGGCGGTTCCTCTTCTTCAATATCTCCCTCGTCCAATGTATTTCTATCATCGTCTCCCAACACGGGAGTATTAAACTCCAAGGGTGCCAATGGTAAATCCTCAACCTCTCCCAATGAACCAAA
>Ga0214477_100747_pt1 | contig 20756 bp, 13 predicted proteins | sample M1_20Mar14CPVII9_FD_165058 | JGI IMG/M metagenome (GOLD analysis project Ga0214477, IMG submission 165058) | Marine eukaryotic communities from Monterey Bay, California, United States - M1_20Mar14CPVII9sort6BwellC16 | ecosystem: Environmental > Aquatic > Marine > Unclassified | place: USA...
CTTTACTAAGCATTTCATCACCTTTTGACACAACTCAGCCCTTGCTTTCATCTTTGGCTTGATGCCAATATGGGAGGGTATGTGGCCTCGCTGTCTCGATTGGATCTCAATCGAGACACTCTCAGGCGAGATTCCTGCTAAGTGAGATTACAGGAGATAACAGGAGATTGCAGGAGACAGCTCTTGAGATCACAGGACATTACAGGAGATTACAGGAGACAGCTCTCTAGATACAGGAGATTACAGGAGACAGCTTTTTAGATACAGGAGATTACAGGAGACGACAGCTATTGAGATCACAGGACATTTTAGGAGATCACAGGAGACAGCTTTTGAGTTTACAGGAGATTACAGGAGATTACAGGAAATAGCTTTTGGTTTACAGGAAATTACAGGAGACAGCTTTTGAGTTTACAGGGCATTACAGGAGATTACAGGAGACAGCTTTTGAGTTTACAGGATATTACAGGAGATTACAGGAGACAGCTCTTGAGATCACAGAACATTATAGTTGCCAGCAAGTGACCCCCTGCAAACTCCGAGTTACGAGTTACCAAGAGATGCAGCTAGAGAAGCACATATTTTCGTGCCACCAACTGAGCAACGCTGTGGACCATCCTATTGATTGGATCATTTAGCTGAGGCAGTTTTCTATTTGTTCGTTACAATACAAACTTTATATAGTAGTATCATACAAATCGTCAGAGTAGGAACATGTGTAGTCATCTGCTGGATAGTTTGGAATCAACCACCATCACAAGTACTTGATTCAACTGATAAGTGACGAAGCACACCTGAAAAGTGAGTAGTACGGAACAAGAAATGCCCAGAGTTAAGCGAGATCTTTTGCAAAAGTTAAGCGAGATGTTAAGCCAAAGTTGAGCCAAAGTAAAGCGAGATGTTAAGCCAAAGTTAAGCCAAAGCTAAGTGAGATTCAAGCCAAAGTTAGGATGAAGATCACAGATTGATACTGTCATGCTTGTTGGCTCTGACGACTACTCATAAAAACACAAGTATTCATAGATTGATTGGCCAAGAAAGGGGTGGTGGGATCTTCATGAATCACTACAAAAAGATGTATTGTGAATGATTATCTTAGCAATTTATCAGTGGAGCCGGACCTTACGGGAATCTGTAATCTAATGACCCCTAGTCGACCTAATTTTCTTAAAGTAAGGATGAAAACTGAACTGAACTGAACACTGGCCTCCCCCAAGCCAACCACTTATTGGTTATCCGTGTGACCATGCTGATTCATATAGGCGCAACACCACATGGTTCAGCTTTTAGAATCTAGTTTCCTTGCTTGTTATGTTGTACCGAAGCTTCACTAGCAAATTTGGCACCATGCTTGACATACTTTTCGAATGATTCCAAGTCAGTGATCGATTCGCCCACCCACTTACAATTGTCACTCTTGCAGTCGTCGCACTTATCAGGACAAGCGGCGATAGTCTTTGATCTGAAAGTCTTAGACTTACTTTTGGAGATGTTCTGGGCAACCTTCTTCAGTACCTGTTCTTCAGTATGTGTCCCTGCATTTACCAATTTATCACACTCGGCTTGGTATGGCAAGACGATTGCGTCAATACGAGTTACACCCTCTACTCCTCCCACCATTGCCAAGACGATAGGCTTTCCCTTGATTGCCGGCATGATGCTTGTAAGGTGTTGTGTCACCCTCTTGGGATGCGTAGAAAGCCCTCCAGAACTCTTCTGAAGACTTGAACCATGCTTTCCCGTCGGTGCCTTTTGCTTGTGCCCTGTATGCCACAATACAATCATTGCAAATATTTCCAGAGACCTTTCCTTTGGCAATGTTGCCATCGGGTCCGTCACGCAAAAGAACACCTCCCTCATCACCGGGCTCCCTACCAGCACAGACCCAAGTCCGAGTTACCGATCCATCTGTATTTTTCTTATCATATCCACGGCACCTAGACCTATTCTTCTGCAAATTGTAAGTGAACGGAATTGAATATATTTCCAAGAATGGTAACTTCTTGCTATCCAACATAAGATCAATCAATGGCTTGTCGGGCATGGTGAATGAGAGAGGTAACTTATCAGCACGATCACTAACATCACGAAGGAAACTCTCATACATATTGCAGGAAGGCAATGCACGTTCGTATACACTTGCCAAGTGTTTCCTGATAGTCTTGAGTGAAGGACGGAAGTGGAGATAGTTGCATGCGTGGGTACTATGCAAACCAGCATAATGACTGAACAAGTCTGGATTGATTTCATTCTTCAACTTGTCAATTCCATCACCAGCAAATGATATCAACAACGTAGGTACTCTACAAAGGCGGAGGAAGGCACCAAATGTTGAGAAGACCACCCCTCTGCACCGCTTCATCGTCAGTACATTTGCCACAATGCTTGTACTTCTTAGTACGTTCTTTATTGGATGATATTACACGAATACAATTAGATCTTGATCCATTGAACACCTCAAAGTTGTTACCACTTAAATGATTGACATCACTGTCTACCATCAAACCACTTATTTCCTTAAGCACATGTAATGTACTACAATCCTCGCTGCCGGTAGTGGGATCACAGAATAATCCCTCGGCATTGAACTTATCCTTTGGACAATGCATGAGAAGAATGATGAAATGGAGAGTTTTTGGGGTGACTTGTTTGAGGGAATATAGGAAGGCATCGACGAGTACCTTACAGCCTTTCTTCCCGTTATCATAATCATCTCGTGTTGTAACCGAGAGTTTCAATAGTTCATAAACCATACGAATTTCGAAGACAGTAGGAGGAAGCTCACCCAATAACGATGCCATTTCTTCTGTGGCCTGTAGAAAATGATTCACCTTCTCTTCATTGTCGTCAGAACCAAGAATGAGTGGCCGGTAGTGTGCAAATATCCTGGCCAATCCCAAAAGCGAAGTTGACACTTTGGGCAAATAGTCACCAGCTTCAGTTTCATGGACTACTCTGGCACCAAAGATAGCAATTGCTAACGCGTCACTGATCACAACATCTGTTTCTGTATCGCCAGAATCATCACAGAGTTTGTATGTCGTCTTGGTACGACCAGATGATTTAGATCTTGCTTGACGAGATGCACATTCGGGAGACAACCCCAATGTCGACTCGGCCGTGGGTGATGTAGACCGATGGCGTGATCTACCACGACTTGGTTCACGTCTATATGGGATATAATAGCAGAAAAGTGTAAGGCACAAGATGTGAGACACACGAGTGAGCAAACAGCAGACATGATGGTATTAATAGATCTGCCTGTTCCAACAGATAATTCATCCTCGTCGTAAATCCTCAGATGCTGATCAAGTTCCATCCTTTGGGACTTATTAATAATCTAAAAAGGGAAAGTGAGAGTGAGTACATAATAATAATTCGAGCAACATTCACCATAAACAAGTAAACATACCTTCTCCTTGGACAATTCCTCCTCCAAGGATTCCATAACCTCTGACATTTTCGTAGCCTCCACCTCCATACGTTGAATGGTGGCATCCTTCACACTTAATTCCGCCTTCAAGAGTTCAATGGTGGCATTCTTATCATCGACAACCGACTCTAAATACCTAATATGGGTTTCATTTGTCACTAGTTCCTGCTCCAATCCATCAATATTGTTGCTAGTCTCCCTCGCTTCATTTTCCTTGGATAATACCTCAGCCTCCAAAGACTTAGTCCTAGCCTCTGCCATCTGTTTGGCATTCTCCAAAAAGTCTAGTTTCTTCTGAAAACGACTATCCTTCTGTTTGGCTTCTTCCAATTCAGTACGTAAGCGATTGGCATCGGCTTCCTTCTCCGACGTTAAACTAGTAAAACCTTCCTGTAAACATAAAATTTGGGTAGCAAATTTACTCAATTTAGACTTGACACTCTCAATGTTGGCTTCATTGTTCGTTCTAAAAGCAATCAGTTCATCATACTGTTCACGTAATGAAGAAATTTCAATACACTTGACGCTAATGGCATCATTCTTTTCATCCAAAGCCTCTTTCAAAGTTTTAGAAATCTTTTCATGTCTTTCAATTTCTTGCAACAATCTTCCAACCAATTCTAAAGTATCAAGCAAATCTTTGCGATATGATTTAATAAGTTCAGTAGACTTATTATCCCTTTCCTTGGATTTTTCAAGCAGAACTTGCTGTGTTTTAACGACTTTACTATATCTTTCTAATTCAGCCTTATTAGATTCGATGGCAGATAAATATTTATTATTCTTCTCTTGTACTAATAATTCCACCTCTAATTTTAATTTTGCCTCATTAGCTAATGCCGACGAACTGGGAGCATTGGCAAAGAGCTGTGTGGCCCTATGTGCACTCACAGTATTTTGTGTATTATTATTATTAATAACTTGTGAGGCTGGTGTATTATTATTAACTTGTGTAATTTGTGTAATATCGTTGGGTGTATTATCAGTGACTGCAGTTTCTTGTTGTTGGTTAGCATTTTGTTTTGGTGTTGCTGACGTTGCTGGTTGTGGTTGTGGTGTATTATTGGTATTATTTGTTTGGGGTATCGTATATCATCAGCAAAACGACTTCTTGGAAAAATCCACTCTGCTAAAGATCTATTTGGCCCTGTAGCTGATACACTAGTAATATCTGATTTTACAGAACCACCATCATCAATGCCGCCGCCGCCGCCAACATGAAGATTAGATAAATCAACTCCGATTTGGGAAGTATCATCACTCATCTTCTCTTCGTTCGCCATGATATAATACCAATGACGAATTTTGTGCTGATCAGCTCGTGTTGATATATGGATTAAATACGTAGGTAATAGTTAAATATAGGCAATGTGTATTCAAATTAACTGGGGTATTGTTACATCCAGATAGCTCTAATCTGATAGACAATAATCTAGATATTTTCATATTTAATACCGATGAGTATTTTATGAGTTTGTACGATACGACAAAGCGAGAATATCTGAAATCGGGACCACCACCAAGCCAAACAGGAGTAGGAGCGTATTTGGTGTCTATACTGCATTTACAGAAGATTGTGTTGAATGAAGAAGTGATTATCATATGCTTAAACGTCAACTCATAATGACAGTATAGCATACAAACATCAAACTAGATAAGAGATCATTTCAATTGTAGTGTATTCTTTCTCTGCCAACTTGGATTTTGAACTAACTAGTCTATATCTAAAAGTAGTAATAGTATCTTGATATCTACATTAATCAGTTAATTTATGTTAAACACTTTCTAACTCAATCCATTGGCCTTCTTGTGAGCATTCACTAAAGCCAGCTGTTCATCCGTCGGCTTCATTGCTGGGAAGAGCAATACCTCTTTAATATTGTTCTTATTTGTCAAGAACATGGTAAGACGATCAACTCCAAGACCCCAGCCACCAGTGGGAGGAAGACCATGTTCCAAGGCAGTAATGAAGGAGTCATCCATTACCATTGCCTCATCATCACCCTCCTTACCTTGCGACGCTTGCTCAAGAAAGCGTTGGTACTGCACAACTGGGTTGTTCAACTCGGTGTATGCATTTGCAAGCTGTAACAGGTTATTGAGCGGCGATGGACAAAGTGAGTCAAAGACATTTTAGTTTCCAAATACAACAATGGGCATACATTATCTACCAAAATAATACTCACCTCTCTTCCACAGACGAATATTTCAAACCTCTCAGTCAAGCCCTTCTTCTCCCTATGATACTTGGCCAGTGGACTCATAATTTGTGGATGTTCGGTAATGAACGTTGGATGGATGATATTATCCTCCAAAAACTCGCCCACGAGAGTATCCAATAATCGAGCTGTTGTATGTGGTGGTGCACATTCTAGGTTGAACTTTTCCAATATAACCTCAAGCTTGGCATCAATCTCCGGATCATCCAACTCTGGTAACTTCTCCCCAATCTTCTCTTCAATGCCCTCAATCATAGAAATACGCTTAAATGGTGGTGTAAAATCAATCTCCACCTCCTCAGTGTTAGGCTTGGGTTGATATTTGATCTTGTAACTACCAGTAATTTCCTTCACCATACCGCTCAGCATTTCCTCTGTCATATCCATTAGGTCGTTATAATCAGCATATGCCTCATACGATTCAACTGTAGTAAACTCGGGGTTGTGTGTCAAATCAATACCCTCATTACGGAATTGTCTCCCAATCTCATAAACTCGATCAAGTCCACCAACAACTAACATCTTGAGGTATAATTCTGGTGCAATACGCATGAACATTTCAAGATTCAAATCATTATGAAATGTAACGAATGGCTTTGCCACGGCACCTCCAGGGATCATATTCATCATTGGTGTTTCTACCTCCAAAAAGTGTCGATCATTGAAGTATTTACGAATGTAGTTGATAATTTGTGACCGACGGACGAAGACTTCCCTAACATCTGAATTGACAATAAGATCGAGATAACGTTGACGGTATCGTGTTTCCATGTTTGTCATACCCCCGTGTCCTCCGGCTGTGGCCTTGGGAAGCATATGCAAACATGGACTTAGAAGTTGCATCTCAATGGGGAATAGGGATAATTCACCCGATTTGGACTTGCCAGCATATCCACGAGCACCAATAATATCCCCTCGCTTGATCATGGAATTGATCTCCTCGAATGCATCAGGACCAGCGGCATAATCCTTAAGAGATGCCATTAGTTGCAACTTGGCCCCATCACCACGTAAATCATAAAACATGAGTTTACCCTGACCTCGAACTGAATTGATACGTCCAGCTACGGTAATAATCTTATTTTCAATCTTGGCACCCTTTTCAGTAATGGGATCAAATTCAGTAACAAAGTCGGGTAAACGATGACTGACATGAAACTTATGTGGGTAGGGATTACCACCAGTAGCTTCAATCTGTTTAATTTGTTGCTCACGGTTTGCCTTGTATTGAGAGGGATCTAAATCCTCATCATCTGCTGCCACCTTCTTCTTTGGTTTCTTGGCATCCTCAGCTGCCTATTATACACAAAATTGAATGGCAATGCATGCAATCAAGAGATTAACAGCGTATAATATGAGAAAAGATAAATAATCTATCACATAATTAAATGACGTATACTGTGAGCTCACCCTTGCAGCTGCCTTCTCGGCTTTCTTCTTATCCGCAGCCTCCTTCTTTAATAACTTCTTTAATGCATTTTTTGATAGAGGTTCACCATTCTCATCCAATCGAACTAGTATGTATCAGTTAGTAATAGTAACAAAGTAATGAGTTGGAAATATCGTAGTGCAAACAAAATGTATATATATGTACAAAAAGTAACATGACACCATTGCAATATCGGCGGCCGTCATCACAACGAGACTTTAAATTGAACACACGATTTCATACGATAAAACAACGGTATGATTGTAGACTCTCCCCCTCTTTAAATGCTTGGAGTATATAATATGTCATTGGTATCAATCATGAAACTTTTTCATTGCAACAAAAACATAATATCATGCAACCATCAACACAAACACATTAATAAATTTAAACATACCCTCTTTCATTGCTGATGCAACGTTTTCAACCTTATCTTCTGCCATAGTGTTGATGATTAGTAATCGGCTGCCTCTGAAATAATAATTTGTGGTGGTCACCTCTGAGGTTTCAGGGTAAGAAACTTCCTACACTATACTCTCATAAACTTCATTATCTTCTATGTGTTTGGACTCTCTATCGGATCAAACATATCGGATCATATGGTATAATAGGTTAGAAGGAGTAGATCTAGCCGTGGCTGTAATTGTAATTTGAGTAATTCGGTGTAGTTTATTCTAGTTCTATCAAAGTCAAAGGGAAAGGATATACAAGCGTAACAAATCATACACTTTATCATAATATATACCATGAGTACTCAACGAAAGGCATGGAATGAGGCAATGAGAAGTGCTGGTGCCACTCTTCCTCCATCATCTGGTAGTGGTACCTCTCCCTCACGTCGTGAAAGTATTGCAAGTAGATCACGTCGTAAGCGTAGAGAAAATGCACGTAAATCATCTCTAGGTGCTGCTGGTGGTAGTGGTGTTGGTGGTATTAATGTATTAGAAGAGAAGGAGTATCGGGTTGCACTACATATGGATATATTAGAGGGTGTGGTTGATAATACAGTGGGTGGAGATGATGATGACGAATACGATGAATTTGCAGAGCTGGATGAATATGATGAAGATGATAACAAAAAGAAGAAACGCAAACGCAAAAGTGTTGGTGGTACAAAGAAGAAAAAGGGTAAGGCATCAGCTATACCTAAATATCTCAAAGCTAGGTCATTAGCATCCATCGTAATTGAGGAGGCTAGTCGATCTGATTCGGTTGCAAAACAATATGTTGATGCATCAGTACGTCGATTAGCGTCAGGCAAACAAGCGACGACAATATCCGATACAACAACAACAACCTCCACAACAACATATACCAATCCATATCCAGCGAGAAAATTCTGTCCAGTAACCGGATTGTATGGTGAATATACAGAACCAAAGACTGGTATATCTTATGCATCATTATCGGCATTAGAACAAATTCGAGAACGACCACCTCCGTGGATGAATGTTGGCAGTTCTACTTCTGCTAGTTATTGGGAGGCTGTTAAGAGTTTACAAAATAGATAGGTAGTGGTTAAGATTTAAGATTAAATTTAGAGGAATTGAGTTGGGGTTTTACTCATGATATGCATTCTTAGTCTTAAAAGAGTGAATTAGAAGAGAGCCACACTTTTATCAAATGCAGGCACACTTATTAGGCGATACCAGAGAAAGGAGAAGTAGCAATCTAAAGTAAGATCAAAATCAATTCCCTATCTCATAGGTCTAAACTACAACTAAGCAAAACAGTTATGCCGCTACTGCGACCTCTTCTTCAACTTCTTCCTCTTCTTTGTCTTTCCACATTCCATAACTCTTAATCAAATCTACAAGAGAATCGACAGCTTCCTCATTGGGAATACTCTTCCTGACAACCTCCTTACCATAATACAAATCAACCTTCCCGGGCAAGGTACCAACATAACCAAAGTCAGCATCGGCCATCTCTCCTGGTCCATTGACAATACATCCCATAACAGCCACAGTGACGCCTGGTAAATGTCCAGTTGCCTCGGTAATCTCAGCGGTGGTTTCCTGTAAATCGAATAGCGTTCGGCCGCATGAGGGACATGAGACGAACTCTGTTTTGGTATTACGCATACGACATCCCTGCAAGAGGGAGAAGCCAGTATTACGGAGGAATTCGACACTGAAGTTTGTATCACCCACTTGCTCAATTAAGATACCATCACCATTTCCGTCAGTTAGCAATGAACCAACCTTTGTACCAAGCTCCAATGCAAGTTCACTAGAATCGGAGGCAGTTGTTTTGTAATGATGAATAGCTGGGACAGTAATATCCTGAGCTTTGAAGATTTCAAAGATACGACGTGAAGCATGTAGCTGAGATAGATTGTCGCTAATACCGATGAATACCATGACGGGGTCAATATCCTTAATTTTGGCAATGGTTTCCTCATCTTCACTGCCGTCAATCTCAACAGCTAGACGAATAGCACCTTCGGGAAGCTGTATCAAGAGATATTTAATAGGGTAAGTTACCATAGAGATAATACAATATAACAAAACCAAAACAACAAAGTACACTAACCTTTCCACCAGATGCTACGGCATCAGTAAGACTAACAAGAGCAACAGCATTCTCCAATGGATTCTTCTCAAGCTCTTCTGCTGGTACAATTACACCAGTTCCAACCTCCATCATTCGCCTTAATCCTGTCCTGGCAGTGGAGTCATCTGCTGCGGGTAAAGTCCTCATGAAGACAGAATCAGAAGTGGCAATATCCTTAAATGGCATACCCACGGCAGTTTTGAATCCAAGTTCCTTATACAAGTAAGGAGCACTGTCTGCACTCAACATTTTGGGTTGGATTGTACTAATAACAGATCCATTGTCATTAAGGAAGAGACTAACATCAACCTTTTCACCCTCCTTCTTCTCAGGGAGGGTACCATGTCGACGTGCATATGTAGTAATATCACGTGTATCTACATATGTCTTCACAGCCTTTTGACGTTCAGCGGCCTCGGGGCTTGTAGCAGCCAATCGACTTTCTGCCATGGTACTTAATCGGTTACATGGTTCATATTCAAACTCAGGATCCTCTGTTAATGAAACACGTACTGTATCTCCAAGTCCATCAGCAAGTAATGTGCCAATACCAACCGCACTCTTCATACGACCATCCTCACCTTCACCAGCCTCGGTAACACCTAAATGTAATGGATAATCCCAATCAAGACGGTACATTTCACTAGCCAATAAACGATAACTCTGTACCATAACAAGTGGATTACTAGCCTTCATGGAAAAGACAAAGTTGTGAAAGTCTTGTGAACGACAGATATCTGCAAATTCAATAGCAGATTCAACCATACCACGGGGTGTATCACCATAGTACGATAATACACGCGATGATAATGATCCATGATTAGTACCAATACGCATACACCTGCCCAAATCTTTACACTTTTGTACTAATGGGATAAAATCTTTAGCAAGATATTCACGATCTTTGATATAATCATCTTCACTTTCATACACCTTCTCTTCAAAGTCCTTCCGTCCATCGGCAAAGTTACCAGGATTAATACGAATTTTCTCAACAGCATCAGCTACCAATTGTGCCACGACAGGTTGGAAGTGCATATCTGCACATAGTGGAATATCATACCCCTTCTTGAATAATCCCTCACGAATTTGTGCTGCGGCATTTGCCTCACGTTTACCCTGTACTGTAATACGTACCAAGTCAAACCCTTTATCTGCACATCGGATAATTTGTTCAATCGATGCATCAACATTGGCTGTATCGGTAGTTGCCATTGTCTGTCGAACAATTGGATGTTCAGATCCGAATTTGATTGGACCGCATGTTACCGTACGAGTTGGTCGACGAGATACTTGATACAAGTCCTCACAGTATTTACCCAATGGACCATTAATTTCATCACGTTGTCCGGTCTTCCATGATGGTGTCCATAGGATATCATCTGCAACTCCATTAAGATGAGTTGTTGTTGAAGAGGAAGATATAATTTGTTGTTGTGGACTCATAAATGCATCGACATTAGATGCCAGTGCTAATGCCGTTGCAACGGCATAAGATGAGATGTATACCATTATTATATTATCGTTGTTTTATTATATACTATTATCTTCTTCTCCTCTTGATTGTTGAATCTATTAGGTACCATTGATTGCATTGCTCTTCAACAACAACTTATCTTCGTGCGTTTTTCCACGAGGCAGTGTGAGTATCCTTTTTTTTATGAGAGTAGAGAGTAGAGTGTGGAAATGAACTGAAGTAGATTAGATATCGTAGAGTCTTCTCTTGTGTTTAGGGAATAATGGATTTGAAGAGCAGCACATATTAGTAGTATCATGAGTAATCGCATATCTTTTGCAATTGCTAACCGCCGAGCTAGGGAGAATCTCGTGGAGATATTATTTGGTAACAACACTAGCACATCAATTCCGATTGATGCACACATAGATAGACATAGTCACAAAAACAGAAGAAGACGAAGAAATGATGATACATCTACTAATTCCACTGGTACCAGTGTGAAAAGACATACGTATTCTCAGCTTCGATCTGCATATCTTGACAAGGTACATTCTATGCATCCCGATAAACTACAACACAACCAGAAACAGAATAAAGAAGATGTGCACATACAATTCATTGAATTGAAAAATGCATGGGAAGAGTACCATGCTTCCGTTCGTATTGTACAGAGAAAGAGTAATGACAAGAGTATACAATCTTTAGATAATAATGATGATTACCTGGAAGAAGATGGCGATGAGTTCACACTCTTCGGTGTTGGATGTTCTTTTGCAGACTCACAAACTGAACGAGACCTGAGAAATAAGATCATGGACCAAGCATCGCGTGGTTGGTTTTCATCGGGCTCTATATCAGTTGCAAATAATAGGGATAGAGACGATGATTTAAAAGATGAATCATATCATACAAAGCAACACGCAACAACACTAAGTCAACTGACTGATGACGATATGTTCATATCTACTGCTGATCAATCTACCAGTGAAGATTCTCCTATAAGAAGAAAGTGTTTAGTAGATAATGTTAATATGTTTAGAAAGAAAAGATGACAGACAGAACAAGGAGTGCCCATAGCTAACTTCACTTGCATGAGGACAAAAGAAGATTAGGGAGGTATATGTTCAGTTTTGGACTCACACGTTATGGACAATTTCTTCCAATGTTAATATATATTAAATGGTTTTATATAATTGACCTTTCATATACATATACTAACCAAATTCAAATCTATAGAAGTGACTTCATGCAAAACTTGTACAGCACCTAAGCCAACATAACCACTCTCTTTTTTCAGGGTTACATTTCATCAGTACTTCGTTGTATTGCAGCTGGCAGACCCACCCACTCTTCATCATCCTCTTCCAAGTCGTCCAGTATTGTCCCTGCTCCAGCTGTATTTGCGCTTACATCACTCGATCCCCAAGCGGCAGTCAGTTCATTCAACTCATTCAATTGTATATTAGCATTTGCTTCTGATCCGCGTCCAAATATCATTACTTTGATTGTTTCACAAACATTGCTTACAAACAAGGTCACACATCCAAATGATGCCAACAGTGATGATCTTATATCAGGGACAGTCTCCCCCATTAATGGCGACGTTTCAGGAGTAGATACATAACCTGGTTGTCTTCTCAACACTACTAATCTATCATCAGTTTCACGTTCAAGAAGATAGGCATGTGATGGTAATAGTTTGTCCAACAATCCATGAAATTGTAATGTACCAACTAATATACCCGATAGGTGTCCGAGAAATGATATATTAGGCATGATGAACTGGAGTACTATTAGTAAAGCCCATGGATATAGTCGTGATGATACTGTAAAGACACCAAATACGCTCCTGCTCCTGTTAGGACTCGTAGATGATTCAAGTACTGATAATTGGAAGATAACTCCACTAAATCCAACACTGTGTTGCATCATTAAATGATTATAACCAATTGAAACATATAACAACCATGCTATAAATATATATATTGTAGATGTTAGAACGATCCCCCAGAGTATAGTTATGCTCATCATTAATGTACCAATTTGTTTCTCAAGCATACTAGAAATAGCCATTGTAGACATCATATTCATACCTAAGTGCATAAAACTACCATGAAACAGGGAGGAAGTGAATATCCTATAGAATTCATGATCATATATGACATTCTTTGGTACCATAGTATAATTATGTAGTTGTGGATCTGCTAGTAATTGATACATGAAAGTAAGTATACACAATCCCATAATAAATCGAGTTGCAAAGGGTATTGTTGCAAGTGTTTCTTGTAGGCGTGTCATGATATTGTATTGTGTTATTATTGTTAGTATTTGTGATGTCTTGTCTTGTTGATGATAATAATAATATGTTGGGTAATGAAATTGAGAGTAATATCTAATAGTTGTGTGTGGTGTCTAAGTAGAGAAGACCTGAGTTGTTTGTGGAGTACGATTTATTGATAGGAGGTTCCTTTTAACTTCTTCTTTTAACACACCTTCATGTGATACGACTTTGTAATATAAGCAGTAATACCCTTTAATGATATCGGCGCCTACCTCTTCTTCCTTCCCTTGACAAGATAATATTAGTCTCGCCAAACGGTCATTTTTAGATCGTGCCTACATCTTGTGTAAAAGATCGCGCACACAACATAAGCACAACTCGGTAACACGCTAATAAGACGACGAAGAAATCGATATCAAATACAATAAACTCCTTCTAAATACATCAATAGATAATACCATTCTCACCATAATTATAATCAACAACTAATACAAGTTGTCTTGGTATCCAGATCTTTATTAAATAAATCGATCTCCTCGTTCACGTGAAAGATTTCATCACGCATAAAATATTAAGTTGATTCCTTCTATTAATACAACAGATAATTATGGATGCTTTGTTAGCTGCGGCGAGTGAGGAAATTAATTCGGTGCATATGATGGGAACATCATCCTCCTCCTCGTCTCTTTCGTCGTCCACCACGCAACCAATTGATGGTATCAACCACCACGCCAAGAAATCAGACAACGAATATCAAACTACTTCACCAACGAGTAATTATGCCTTCGAACTACCAATACTACCAGCGGTAGCTCGAGCTAATGGTGACGACGGCAGTATCACGTGGCAACAAATGTTCAACCAAACACGTGATTTTTATGAACTAGGTAATACGAGGATCCCTCCACGAATATCTAATTGGTTAAATGCACAACGCCGTCAATATAAAATGTATGGTATTGGTATTAAGAAACCAACGGGTATTATTACCGGCCGTATTCGTCAATTAAATTCCATAGGCATCGATTCAAGACAACTCGACTGATTCGATTGACTTGCTATACATCACAACTTTGGAAGTACTTAAAACCAAAGACAAAAACAAAAACTTTACACCGAGTGGTTGTCGTCCACTCCTATAACAATCCAAGTGGTTGAATCCACTTCTAAGTTCAAACCCCGCTCAAATCATATGAACGATGTCAACCGGCACGAGGTACATATCATATGCACCATTAAAAATCCAAAAACAAAGTGGTTCGGGCCCATGCCATACTCCACTTTAATACCCCATATCCTACTTGATCCACCACAGCAACATGCGAACAAACTTGGAACGCTTCTCCCCTGAAGGAAGAGGCTTTGTCAATAAGTCAGCTGGGTTGTCATGGGTATTGACATAAGTAGTCCGCCATTCATCCCGTGCACATCCCTCTCGTACGAAATGGTATGCAATAGAATTGGACTTCTTCTTCAATTGAGAATCAGGAGCCGTTGTGTTGGCTAACACTGACTGATTATCTCCATAGATAAAAGTAGGCTCGTTGCACTGTATACCAAACATTCTCAACTTGTATCGTAGACCACGAACAAACTCAGTAGCTTGCTTCATAGCAACAAACTCACTACCGAATGTACTTGTCTCACAGGAAGCTTGCTTCTTCGACATCCAATAGATTGGGGCATTGTTCAAGAACACAATAAAGCCCGTCCTCGATCTTCTAGTCAAAGACTCCCCTGCATGGTCACTATCCACGAACACTCTCATCTTCATAGATGATCCTCGAGGACTTGGCATCTTGGGTGGTAACTCTTCCTTGACGTCACCATATACAGTATGGCTCCAGTCTTGACGGACAAACTTGCTCTCATCAATATCTGGCTCAGTTGGATCGAAGATCATCTCGGCATTGTGATGCTTCTTGAGGTATCCAAATATATGAAAGAGTTGTTCAAGATGGCCTTGGCGAGGTAGGGCGAGATGAGATGACATCATTGACACATCAACACAAATATCAACTCGTCCAAGTTCCACCATCCAGCGCAGAATACCAATCAATGATTGATAATATGAAGCTTCCTCCGGTCCAAGCTCATCAGACACATCTAACTCTGGACGATATCCTGGCTTCAAAGGAGCAGAAGCACGAGCTGGCAATCTTGGACCTTCATATCCTGGCAACTTGATGCCCTTCTTCTCGAGATATGCCTCAACATTCTTCACTGCAGCTAGAACATACTGAGACGAACCAAATGCCCAAGCCTCAACACCATTGTCAAGCTTAGCTTTCCTCATCTGTCCTCCGAGGTAGATATCTGGTGGACCGATCGACTCTTCTTTCAATCCCCAATACTTTCCAATCTCATTCATGAGAATAGACTTGGCATTATCAGATACGACGAGGACATCATCAGAGTACAACAATACATACTCATATATCTCAGTTCCGTCAGTTCTAGTCATAGGACGATACCATACATCAGGATCTGCGGGGCTCGACTTGAATCCAAGATGATTCATACAACTTCTAAGATGTACCCAAAAGTCATGCCCGGCTGACTTACCACCGTAGAGGGCTCTTTCAATCAAGGCTCGCTTGCCTACATGCTCGAGTCCAAACTCACTTCCACAGATGATATAATGTCTCTCCGACGTTGGGGCTTGGAGATACGCATTCCTAATATCAGCTGCCATAACATTCATGTCATGCAAAGCAGCATATGTCAACATGATACGGATACTCTCTCGAGATACAACTCCTGCATAGGTTGATGTCTCAGGGCTCGGGTGCTTGTGACCATCCTTCACCCAACGAGCCTTACGGGTGAAGTCCATCTTCACATCGAATACCCAATGTCCACCTGACTTCTTGTATCCAACTGGCAGAGGCTCATCCTCTTCAAGTATCTTGAATCCAACCGAGATATTATAGGCTTCTTTATCAATTGCATTTCCCCAATACGAGTTACCATTCGTCTCATCGAGTTGACGAGCATGTTCAATCGATGTAGGGATTTCAATACCAAACTTGTGAGTCTTCTTACGAACTCTGGCATTAATCAGGGATATGATACGATCACGCTTTCGTAGAGTGAATGGTACCCACCATGCAAAGGCCGGCTCATCATCTATACCACGAGCCTTCACATAAGTTGCAATGTCAATAGGATTGGACTCTTTCAATACCTTCAATGGAATCCACTGAGTACTTCCATCTTTCCAACGGACTTGGAACTTCCATCCTATAGTCGTCTGTCGTAACTTCCTTCTACCTCGCTTGGTAGTAATATGAGAGTTAGATTTCGACACAGCTGAACCGTCAGACTTATGATCAAGTATTTTGTCAAGTTCGTAGTTGTGATATCCATTGCTGTCGACGTTCATCAGCACATTCTCGGCAATAATGTTGGCAGCATACGGCTTGATAACTCCATCTGGGAACTCTGCTTCATACACCATGGTATTAAGAATCGGATTATTGTCAAAAGTACCAATCACTTTTCCATCTGAGTCAACAGCTCGTCGTATGACTTTTGCCATCTGCAATCCCTCCCCATGAGGTAGCATTACTTCAGCGTTGATGAGTAGATCAGTCATGGATTGCTGATTAACTGGCTTACCAGCTGCATCGACAACATCAGCCTCTGGCATAGGAGCTGATAATTCTACATCATCTTCATATGGCACATAAAAGTCATCCGCATCTTGTGGATCTTCGGGATCATTCTTGGGAATAGGGTGCATAGTAAACGAGTCTCCCCATCTTGCAGTAATGGCGGCATCAAATTGAGCTCGTTTACGAGCTTCAGCTTCATTTGTAACTGACAATTCTTCAGGCTTGAGGCGTCTGATAGACCTTCGTGGCACAATATGCCCGTTCATTTGAAGTATCCACTGACACATCTCATTACCTTCATTCTTAGTAGGGCCGAGACACCTGCCCAACACCTCTTGGTTACGAGGGAAGCCGGCTTTATGGTCGCGAACATAACACCATTCATACCATCCAAAATTGCAGAGGTTGGATATATCACCCATCTCGCCCAAAGTAGCAAGATGAGGGTTCTGACCTTCAAGTTGGAACAAGTTCTTGGCTGTGAGATTGAAGATAGAGGCTCGCCTTTCAGCACAATAGCACCAAAATCGAAGTGGAGAGTGTGTCTCTCTCATATCCTTTCGTACAGCTTCCTTCAATAAGCCAATATACAACTCAGCTCGATCAGCATGTTGAGTATTCTCTTCAAGGATGCGCAATGTACTACCAATCTTGTGACAGAAGTCTCGTACTTTCTTGTCAGTAGTGTTCGGATGCGGATCAGCCACAAAAGTACTAGGCACTCCAACTTCCTTACAGAACAACTTCATAGCCGCAGGTATATCCTTCGTGGACTTCATACCATATACCTTCATGAATCCCTTATCAGATACAAACAGTTGCATCATCGTGAATCCTCTAGCACTAGTCGCCTTACCAGTTGCAAAGAAGGTGTCCATATAAAACAGAGAGGCTATTCGACGGTATCTGAGCTGCCTATCATTCGTACCAAATCGACGAGATAAATTGGTATCAGGGTCTTGATGATTGAGTTGGGTAGTTACTTCCAGTGTACGCCGAGCTTCATCCTCAGATATACGCCACACTTTCATCAAAGTCTCTTTACTCACTCCCTTTGGACGTTCAGCATGAGTTGCAGAGAGCAATCCATCAAACAATTCACAATCCATATCATCTTGAGGGTCGGCAGCATGCATACTGCCAATCGCCATACCAATCTTAGACCTTACTAGATCATCTTCAAACACTTGTTGGAGGTACGACACATCGAAACATGCACTCATATCACAGATGTTAGCACGGATTGGATCATCATAATCCATATTGAACATGTCGTGAGACACAGTAGACTCATCGTCAGTCACATAAGTCACGTCATTAGTAGCAACTACAGCATCTATAGCTGCCTCAAATCTAACTGCATCAACTTCAAATTCTGTATAGTCTCGTTCATCTATGATTTTCATCTTCTTCTTGGGTGGACGTTCAACTATCTCACCTTGCCAGTCACGATAGCTGGCATCATTCTCTGCATATACCTCGTCGTGTGGATCCCAAACTCCATCTGGGGTAAGCATAACATAATCATACTCTTCACAATTGAGTTGTTCATCTTCAATGAGCTTTCGAGTCTTAAAACAAGAGAATACACCGTCGAGATGTAGAGGTATCCTCAGCTCAGGATCAGAACATATAATGCTGTGACATTCACGTGTCACCTCCCCACAATGAATCATCGGAACATCATTAACCACAAGACCTGCCTCCCGCATGATGAAAGGGGGAACGAGATTGTGCGCCATCGATGGTACATAAAGGGCATTCTTCACAATCATTAAGTAGGTCTTCATTGTATAGGGGCAATCATAAGCAATCACAGCATCAACAATCGGGACCTTCTCAAGCTTGCTACAGTCGTCAGAGAAAGCTCTTACTTCGGCAGAACGTCCGGATGTTTGGATGATGGTTGCTTGTGCTCCAACTACCACCATATTAGCATGACTATCTAACTCGGTAGTGGAGCTTGTTGTGTCTTTATCAGTCATGGATGTGGCATATATACTGAAAGAAGATATTCTTCTGACAAGCGATTCATTCGGTACCACATCACCTCGGCATAACTCTCCCCTGAAAGTTACACCGGAGCCCCCACTAGGTAGATCACATGACCTAGTGGGGGCACTAGTGGACGCTCAGCGTCCACCAGACTTCTTGGAGCCGCTCTTCTTTCCATCAATGGATAGCATATCCATGAACTTGGCGGCACATACCTCAGCAGCAGCATTTTGACGAGTGTGTAAGTCAGCAGCATTCATTCTGAGCTTCTTGTTGGACTTCTCAGCCTCGGGATTGGCTCGAGATGCGGCAATTTCAGCAACACTTGGAGTTTCATATCCAGCAGAGATGATGCTAGCCATCATTGCCTTGGCTTCATCCATCTTCTCTTGCTTCTCTAACTTCTGCTGCTCCATACCTTGGATAACACTTGCGATATGAGACTTGAGCTTCTTGTTATCAAACTTGTTACGACTTCCCTTACTCTTGCCACGGACGGCCTTGTTAAGACGACGCCATTCACGGAGCTCATCCTTCTGTTCCTTATTAAGGGCGGAGTACTCAGTAGATGAATGATAACGGAGTGACACGCCAGTAGTGCCAAAGCTTTCCTTCAACTTTCCTCCCCCGGATTTAGAAGCTCCTCTTGCTGATACATCCGATACATTTGCAAGGGAACGCTTGGAAGCCTTCTTAGTACCCACGGGGCATACAGGAACTAACAGAGCTGCAGAACGTTCAAAGTTGTTACGCAAGCCTGTGGGAGTATCATCCATCTTGATGGCGGCTTGGGCTGCCTTCACATCAGCATTAGTGACCACAATGTTGGTAAGCAAGTATCCAACACGAGTTCTCTCTTGAGGAACTTGAACACTCACATGCTCAGCACACAACTGCAACTGAGTAAAAGCACGACGATGCTGACTGATATACAACTCAAGTGTAATCGAAGTACCATCGGTGTATAGTCGATTGATGAGGAAGTCAAAGTTCTTCTTTACCTCTGCATCCCAGTAAGCTGCTCCAGCATGATGCAACACCAAAGCTAGATATGCAGCCCTTCCATCCCTCCTCTTCTTGAACGGAGCAATCGAAGCTTGATACTTGGTACCACGACAGGCAAGTTCGATATCGTCATATACCTTTCGGTTGTCGTCCCTGGATAATGGATGAGTATGGGAGAATCGAGCCACCATATCATCTAGAATGGAACCTCCCTCAACAGTATGAGCGGCATTAGGAGCCAGAGGAGGTGCAGGCATCGGTACAGCGGCATCTTCTCGAATGATGTATGCAATGGGAGCCTTGCGGACACCAATATACTGATGAGCATACGATGCATAGGCTTCAATCCACTGGACGACCGACATATTCTTGCCAATAACAGGCACTTCCAAAGTTTCACCGTGTTTCTTCTTGTCCTTGATAGTATCATACTGGACCTTGAAGTTAGCGAGACGATTCCAATGCATGTTGTTAGCAGACAAAGGACGATCAGTTTGCTGATAGAATGCAACAGCGGCTGATGCAATAACTAGACGCTGATACGACTTGGCAGAGATAATCATCGGTGCTTGATTCACCAATTCTCCGACGGCAACACCGGCTACATGACCGGCAGTCCCAGCAGGTGGGTTAGGAATCTGAGGTGGCTTACGAGCACTTGATTGGATCTTATTCCAAACCTCATCACCTTGGAAGTTGAGAAGATCGTCGACGGTGACAATACCTTCAGCAGTTTGAAGATAGATAGTAGTAGCTGCGGAG
>Ga0214477_100750_pt1 | contig 20655 bp, 15 predicted proteins | sample M1_20Mar14CPVII9_FD_165058 | JGI IMG/M metagenome (GOLD analysis project Ga0214477, IMG submission 165058) | Marine eukaryotic communities from Monterey Bay, California, United States - M1_20Mar14CPVII9sort6BwellC16 | ecosystem: Environmental > Aquatic > Marine > Unclassified | place: USA...
TGAAGAGTATGCCGAATGTAGTGCTAGTATTGCGATTATGACGATATATGCGACTTAAAATTTGTTAGAATCGACCCTTCTATTGCAATATAATATATAACAAGTCACTCTACATTTATTGCAATGATTAAAACAAGTCTCTTCCCAGTCCGTCGATGGGTGATGCAACTCCTATGGGCTTGAACACAACCGATATCATATCGATAAAAAACATGTCGAACTTTTTTCTTGTGGGGAGTGAGATTTTCTAGAATACCCGAAAGGTATCCTCACTTTTTAGATGGGAAGGAAGCTGACAATGTGAGGTAGAGACTACTTACCTGGGTGGATATGCAAGGCGTTCGATTGAGAGGGCAGTAGCATTGATATACATTTCATTACAAAATGGTGACAAGGACTAACTCTTCTGTTATAATGAGTAAGACTTTGTTAAATATTATATGTCTCTACTCGCTTAACTTCCTTGGACTGCAAGCAGGTGAGCTCTCTCCTGCTCTTTCCATCCTTCCTTCTGTGCCATGCTCTTCTTATGATTCTCTACCGTTTTGAAGAATGTCTCCTGATCCAATATCGCGCCATCTGTACCATATGCAGCAGCCTGCCATGCAATTGCCAACTTAGATATGGCACGTCCTGAGAATCCCTCGGTCTCTTTCACGACACGCTCAATCTCCTCATCGCCAATATCTACAGTGGTTACCTTCTTCGCCCATCGACCAGGTGGATTCAGTAAGTACTTTTCAATATATTGTGCAATCATCTTCTTACGCTCATGCTCGCCTGGTAAGTCAAATTCTACCATTTCATCGATACGATCTAATACAGCCTCGTCGAACTGAGAAGGTTGATTACTCGCGTATACCATCATGAATTGGTCACTCTCCGTACTAATTGTTGTTGTTTAGGAGTATATCATGATTGAATAAGAAGATGAGATAATCATGTAAAACAAACATACATGCACTTGTACAACATATAAACATCATTCTTACTTACCCTGTGCGGTAAAGGAAGGCATTCAGTGCATTCCTCTGATCTTCCGATATCTTTGTAGTCTCACGACTTTGTAAGAATGCATCTGCCTCGTCTACGAATAGTAGCAGTCCTTTCCTACTAGTCTTTGCCCACTCGAACAGTTTGTGAATTTCAGTTACTGCATCACGACCCAATGGAGCGATATCTCCACCAGTCAATATTGCAAATTCTAATCCAGAATGTTGTGCTAAACCTTTTGCAAACATTGTCTTACCAGTACCCGGTGGGCCGTGTAACAGAAGATGACGGAATGGTGCCTTATTCTTCTTGGTATGTGCCGTTGAGACTGCAATTTTACGTAATTGTGAATCTAAACTTTCTTCTAATACAATACCTTTGAGTGCATCTTGTGACTTCATACCAATACCAGTTAACCGTTGTGTAGATGCAATGGGATGTTTCAATAGTTGTGATGCGGCCACACGAGAGGTTTCACGAACAAGACTTGGTTTACCCAATCTTGCCTAATGATTGTATTTGTCGTTTCAATTCATAACATATAAACCATATCATATTGTAGAAGTTGTGAGAAACAAGAACAGATGAAACATACTTCTTCAATAAAGTATGAAACTCACCTCAATGAATCTCCCAGCAATACCAGCAGTAGTCTTCGCGGTGTAGATACCCACGGCAGCTAAACTAACCATAAAGGCAGTATTACGTAACTTTTCCCCATCAGTTAAGTAACTAGACAGTCCATCACCTAACATCTTACCACCATCACTAATAGCCTTTAAGACTGTATCACGTTGTTCAACTGCTTCTAGACGGACTTTCTCAAGTATTAAATCATGATTCTCACGTTCTTGACGGATACGTCCTTCTGCTTCAGCACGAGTTTTGGCTAGTTCAGTTTTAGTACGCAAGTCGGCTTCAATCTCGGCTGTCTTACGACGCATTGCCTCTTGACGTTCTACCATTTCTTCTTGCTTCTTAAGTTGTTCACTGATTGTGATGATTAGAAATTGATATGGTTAGTATGATATGTGGTATGTAGATTGTTTTTTATTTTGTGCATATGATGTGAGTGTGGGAACGAAGAATATGCAACTGCACATCTTTCCATCATTGTGTGATCAAAAAACTGATATACCAAGGCATTCTATCCTCAAACTATGTCCAACTATATTGACGACACCAGAAAAATATATAACATACAATACATATACATACAAAACATACATCAATTAACAAATCAAACTCACTCTTGCATATACTTTTGTGCATTCAACATATCAACCTGTCGTTTCCTTTCTAACTCATCCTTATAATCAGACCTATGTTTATCATGTTGTGTCTGTGCTTCCAATGTCTTTCGTGCCTCCTCTGCCTCGGCTGATATATTCTGTTGTCGTAATTGTTGTGAGTATGCTTCCATTTCAGATCGTTTCGCGGCCGCTTCATGCTGTTTAGTTGCTTCTTGTGTTTTAATTAATTCAATAGCTGACGAGGCATTCCGTGAGGCATCGAGTTCTCGTGCTGCCTTTGCGGCACGTTCAAGGCCTTCTGGATCAAATCCTGTTACTGATGATCCACCACTATTACGATTTGGTGGATTGTCGGGCGACATTGCTGAACTGAGGGATTCCTCTTTCTTCTTTCTACCGGCACCTCCAAACATTTTATTGATATTTCTATTACTAATATATTACTTGTTGGTGTAAGGATATGATATGATCTAGAACACTAGATATGGTGTGGGAGTGTTATTAGAGTTGGATTGCAAAAGATATTTCAGTGGCTGTTATTTTTCAGCCGAAATGCTGATATCCAGTCCGGGGGCGCTTTTCATATCACACAAAACAACTATGTAATGCAAGTAGGGTTTTCTAAAAATATATTTGTGTATTTTCGGCATTCTATAGAGCAAGAAATATATAAAAAATACACAAAAATACACGTATTTTGAACCGTATTTGACTAAAATATACGTATTTATTACGTATTTGAGGGGCTTACGGTATTTACAGTATCCTTTTGTACGTATAGTTTACGTAGGGTGTATTTTATTGTGTATTTTGGCAATTTTCATTGTGTATTTTTAGAAAACCCTAAATGCAAGTGAATATTATTTATTTAGATAGACGCTACTTCATACTTCTCTCCTTCCTTCAATCCATCTATTTCAATTATAGAAATAATATATTATCATTACAATCTGCTGTTGTGCGATCAGGAGGTATCATTTTTATATTACCTAATACACATAAAAATTTAGTGATGGTTGTTCGCCTTCGACTTCAACGTTTTGGTAGGAAACACTCTCCATTTTATCGTATGGTGGCCGCGGATGCACGTGCTCCTCGTGATGGAAGATTTCTAGAAATAGTAAGTCGTTTGATATGCATTGCATTTGTGCAGATAGTTTATATGGTTCGAGGTATAGTATGTGACGTACTCACCAAAACATATTACATACCTTCACAATAAATTATGCTGCCTATCTAAAATTATATTATAATGAATCAGGTTGGAACATACAATCCAATAGCTAATAGTGCAGGAATTAAAGAAATTCGATTAAAGGCAGATAGATTGCGATATTGGATATCAGTAGGTGCACAACCATCAGATCGGGTTGCTTGGATATTGGGCAAGTTTGGTATATTACCTCCGCCACCACAACGATTTAGTGTACAGAAGATGATCCCTAAAAAGGATAGAAAAGCAGAGGAGGAATCATAATGGATTTGTCGGGGTGTTATGTCGTATGAAGAGCTACTTTTACTTTGGAGATATACAAACAACTCTGAATGTGAGAAAAATACAACAACTTTAACTTACCCCAATCTGTCTCCATCAAAGCTGAAATCAAAACTGAATAAAAGTAATAGGAAGTTATCAATCACCTCATCAACTTTCGTTTACATAAGTATACCTATTCTATACAAAGGGGGGAAATGGTTCTTAAGTCGAATCCCAATCCTTCTCTACACATCCTCTACAACAAAACATATAATGCTTAACTTGCATCTCTATCAAGCAGCCTACACAGTACATCATTCACAGAGATCGACAATACTAAACCATAATACCAGATTCTGCATCGGCAGTGCATGCTTTCCACCACATTCTGAATTCATCGTACACTATCTTTTTATCATTGTTTGTGTCAATTGAAGAGAAAGCTGCATCAAGCTCATCTTGGTCTAATTCGAGTCCAAGCTGAAGAAGAACACCATCGAACTCAAACATCTCTAATACACCATCACCATTCTGATCATTAGCTTGGAATGCTGCTAGCAGTGCTTTTTCATCAGTTATAGATGTCTTTAATTTTGATAAAGACTTGGTAGCATTTTGGCCAATTTTGATCATGTACAGTCCAACAATTGCAGTGAATAAACCAACAAATAAGTTTAATGGATGAAATACTGAACATTGCAATAATCCCACACCAGTATACATTGCTCCTCTGCCACTAACTTGTCCCAAATTTGGTATACGTGATATAATCTGTGTCTTTAATTCCTCAAAAAAGAATATATTACCTTCAAGTATGAATGAAAGGGTACCTACACCGAATGCAATCATTGAAACAAATAATTCAAACCATGAAAATCTATGTTCAACTATCCATCTTGTCCAAAGTAAAGATGTCGAGGCGATTAAACCCATAGCACATGCAAAGGCAACTATTCTAATATTTGTGGCGCCGATTGTGGATTGTTTTTCGTGTGCATTATATACCGCTGATATACGTCGAGAGGGTAAAAGACCTTCCTTCTTTTCTACAGTATCTGTTGTTGGTGTAGTTGTTGTCATTTTGATACCGATACCTACGTATTAGTTTTATTTGATGTTTTTATTACTGTTGTCGTTGTCTACTTATAACATGGGCAACTTATAACAATTTATACATGAGGGTATCTTTTAATCTATCACCGCTGTTGGTCACTGCTCGAACTACTACCCTCTTAAGTTTATGATGTTATTATTAGTATAGCAGTACCTACTCTTCTAACAACTTAGGTATTGTACATTGAGATTGTTGCAACCAACTTCAAACTTCAATGTCCCTAACCCTACCTACAATTTTCTCATTTTTGCGAACTATGGTGCGACATCAAATCACCCCTCCCGCCTCCCCTCCACTCATTCTTCGATAACTAAACACAAAGCTAGCATCAACACAAGCTAGGAACAATAGAATATATTAGCCAACACATTGACTTATTAGGACTCGGCAATATAATTAGTAGATGACGCACTAATATATCAACATATCAACTACTAATAATATACTCTCATAAATTATAATACAATATCAATATCATGGGAGATGATTACATATCACTCAAACCTTTTGTCGGGGGAGCTGAGAAAGCTAGACGAAATGCCCGTAAGCGTATGTATCAACCTAAAAGATCAGACAGCAGTTCCAATAATAAGAGGCGACATAATAATAACAATCAAACTATAATACACTATCCAAAGTCAATGAGAGAATATGAACGATACTTTGGTTCATTACTATCATCATCAACTAATGCAATACACAAGTCTGAAACTGATGGAAGGTTACATTGTCAAGTTATGCAACAGGCATGTACTTTACTTAATGTCCCTGCTTTACCCCCTCCACCATATCTACAACAAAAGTTAGTATCCAAAAGTAGTGATGATGCTCGAACACACCATTTATTGCAACGATCTACTTCACTCCTTAGTAATATCAGTAGTAGTACTACATCATCATCTTCATCATCTGGTACATTTGACAATGCACGAAGTTATTACATGCAAAAGGCACCCTTGATATTGGAAGAAAGTAGATGTATAATAGCAACATCTCTTGCTCAAGTTTATAAAAACAATAATAACAATAATAGAAAGCAAAAACGGGATTGTAGTAGTAACTTTACATTGAAACTTACATCAATAGAAGAAAAGTATCCAAAGATTACAAACAGTAGACAACGACAGTATGCACCTCTCATATTAAACTTTGAGATTATTACAAATAAGAATGATTGTGGTAGTAATGAAATCAAATCAAAGTGGACAAGACCTGGTAGTGTATTGCTACTTCAACAACAAAGTCAATATTCATCTTCTGTCTTTGCTTGTATAGTACCCAATGGGAATCATCAAGCTGTATCTGCAAATGTACTTTCATTGATGATATTTCGTAGGGATGATCTTACTCTTACTGAGTTTAATAATGATGATGATGACCAAACCAATTGCAGTACAGAAAAGAAGTTGATATTTCATGCAACAGCAGTGACTACACTAATTGGGCAAGTGAGACAGATCGAAACTTGTTTACGAATGGTAAAAGTGGCATTTATGCACAAATTATTAGGACAGAAGAGTTCTACTCATATTCGGTTTGATAATAGTTCCTCATCTTCCGAAGATGAGGAAGAAGAAGTTGTTGGAGAAATTTCAGATACTGGGAATGATGCAATTCAAGAAGGGTATTATGTCAAAGAGGATGGTGATGAATACACATCTGATGAAGATAGAGAAGAAGATGTTGATGTCAACAATAGGAACAACATGTCGAGTCTACTTACAAGGATACCAACACTCAATCAGACACAAGAACGAGCTGCAAAACGATTTCTAGACTCACCTAAAGAGTCTTTGATACTTGTACAAGGTCCACCAGGCACAGGCAAGTCTACCTTTCTGGTGAATGTCATATGCAGGAGGTTGGTAAGCAATCCCAACGCACGGATTATGGTCACTGCTCCTACAAACAAAGCGGTGACTGTATTAGCAGAACGTTTTCTCGATGTAAGTTCTGGTGATGAGTCTCCTTTCTGTCCATGTGTACTAATCGGAGTTGAAGACAAATTGATTGACACATCTACTGAACATGTATCATCTGATGTCCTTCCGTCTTCCTTGAGAAGTATCTTTGTATACTCATGGGTAGACACTGTGAAGGATGAGTGTTTATCATTACTGGGTAGTATCAAAGAATTGCAAAGAACAAATGATTCCAATATGAATATTGTAATATTGATTGAAATTGCAGAGAGAATCAAGACAAAGATAGTGATTAGTATCCCCAGTGTTAGCAGTGTATGCCGCTGTGCAAAACTGCTATTACAAGAGTTGAAGGAAGGAAATCTCGAGAATGCAATCGTGCAAATAAAAGACTTGGTAGAAGCTCTTGGTGTTATGGATTCACCTGTATCGGAGTTGTTGGCAACTGCTCGTGTTATCTTTTGCACACTCTCAACAGCGGGTTCGTCAATCCTCAAGCAAACACGCAGAATTGATGATCTATTAGTCGACGAGGCTGCTTGTACGACTGAAGCTGAGATATGCATTCCATTTCACCTTCATCCCCAACGAATGCTTGCAGTGGGAGACCCTCTTCAATTACCTCCCACAATTATGAGTCGACACGCTGCGGATATGGGGTTATCGACCTCGATGCATGAAAGATTGATGAATCAGTGTTCAGAGGAATATGTCATGTTGGATAAGCAATATCGCATGCGCCCCTGTATAAGTACATTTCCTTGTAAACAATTTTATGATGGAATGATCTCAAACGGAGATAATGTATCAAGTATCTCGTATACAAGTGATATTGCATTGCCAAAATTGGGAGCCTATTCTTTTATCAATGTTCGTGGTAGTGAATCACAAATGTCAACCGGATCATACTGCAATGAAGCAGAATGTGATGTTGTGGCTTCGCTTATTAAACAAATTGCTGCCAGACAGATTGACAACTGGCACCACTCTGATAAACTTCGTATCATCACATTCTATCAAGGCCAAGTAACTCTCCTCAGGCGTCTTCTCGCAAAGGAAGGGTATAGCAGAGTATTGGTTGCTACCGTCGACTCGTCGCAAGGTTGTGAAGCAGACGTTGTTATCATATCATTTGTTCGCTCATCGTCAAAGAAGGGTAGGCATGCAGCTGGATTTCTCTGTGATGATAGGAGAGTAAACGTCGCATTAACAAGAGCTAGGCATCAACTCATCTGTGTTGGTGATGCATTAGACACATTGAGCAAACAAGGGAGTGCTACCTTGAAACACCTAGTGTCAGATGCACAAAACAGAGGGTCTTTACTAGTATAAACTACACATATTTACATTTACTTAACATTTACATATACTTACATTTAACATGAATCTAACTCTACTTCAATTGCGACATCTTCATCACTCGGTGCATCCTTGTTGCAAAGACCTCTTTCCTCTCTATTGAACATTTTGTTTCTCGCTTGAGTAGCTGACCCCAAAGCACTACAAGCAGATTCAAGCGACGCATTCAGTTGTTCTAGGATATTACATCCTTCAATCGGAAAGGCGTTTAGCTCAGGACTTTCTAATATAGTATTTGCAGGGTTGGCAGATTGATGTGGTTTTATCTGTATATCATTTTTGTGCTGCCTGGCAATGTCGAAGAGATCTGTAGCTTTAAGCTCTGAGTAATTGGTACTGCTCTCCTCTGTACTTGCAAGGACTGACGTGACGTTTGTACTCTCATCCTCCAATGTCGATGCAAGTGATGCAGTTGTTCCAACGCTTGTTTTCTGTGAGAATTCTTTGAGTTCACTCTTTATAGGCACTGTACTTATAGCCGTCTCATTTTGAGGTGCATCCATTGTGTGTGTGTAATACTTTTGTGGGTCTACAACATCACTATTAAGGCCAGAGATTGTTGTATGACCACTACTTATTATCGGCATGGAAGGTCTAAGGTCGATTGTTTGGGGTTTATTCTGCTCATCAAATGGGGAGTCAGTTTTAATCTTTGTTTCTTCCCCATCATTCTTAGCAGCTCTTTGCTTCATTCTATCTTTTGATACTTTTGCCTTCTCAAGAAGTGTATTGTGATTTGATACTTTGGAAGCAGCAGATACTTTGTCTCCCTTTTGTTTATCCTTCCTTTTATCTCTAATCTTTGATAATGCTCGTGCTGACAACGTTGACCCTGATGTTGCCTGACTCGACACAGAGGCTACACTTTGTTCATCTCCTCTAGGAGAACGTAAACGAGATCGTCTTGCATAGGCCTGATAGGGCAGTGAAGATGACCGTACATGCCCCGAGGATGATGTAGAACCTATTGATTTGGTTGGAGAGGGCATGTCCTCTAATATAGTTGTTGATCTATTTTTTGCTGTTGACATTTCATCCGTATCATGCTGATCTATATTTGAACTAGTGTTGGCAGTACGAACAATATCCGGAGGCGAAGGGGGTTTATTACCTTCACCATCTTCTTCTGACTGCAACTGTTCACTTGAAATATCTCTCCCCTGTTCTGAGGTCTCCCCATAATTTGTAGTTGATGATTTCTTACTCTGTTTCAATACATCCTTGTAAGATCGAGGCCCAGTACTCGTTGTACCCTTTGTATGCCAAAACTTTAATGCAGCAGAGGCATCGAGTTCCTCTTCATCCTCGTTACTATCATCTCCTCCGCCAATTTTTTTGCTCACATCTTGTGTATTCGATTCACCATCACTCTTTGCACTTCTAGGACTACTTGTTACTTGTTGAGCTATATCCGTTTCTGTATCAAAGGATTTATTTATTAATTTGGCAGCTTTGAATAGGTGAGATTTGCTCTCAGATGATTTGGTGGAAGGTGATTTACTACTTTGCAAGTCCCCTTTCGTATCATTGGATAATGATGATGTATCTCCTCGCGGTGGTGACGACCTCCTTGAAGAAGATGATAGTATATCGTCCCCAACATTAGTATTACCTCCGCTGATAGAATTATTATGAATGTTTAATGCCCTTATTCTTTCTTGAACTGACATCTTCTTCTGATCGACTGGACACCAAAGTAGGGTAGCACAGCAATGATGATAATGATATAAATATATGTGAGCCTACAAGCGAGTAATCTTTATTGCATAACTCTATTTATTTCTTCTTCTCATTTTTCTCCAGCACTACCCTATACATCCAGCACCGCTAGTAAATACCGATATATTCATAATTATTTCTCCTTCTAGGTATGTACATATGCCTAACTTTTCAGATCGTAAAGAAATGGCCAACATTGTCTTCGATTTTTCTCATCAAAAAAATAATTGGTACGACATGAGTAATGATTACTTCAAGGGAGATGTCTCATAATGGATACAACTATAAAGAATATAACAACTATTTGGTATAATATGATCTTATTTATCTTTGCTTATCCTATCAAGTGAACATACTAGCACAGGTTGTGTGGTCATTACAAAACTGTTCCTTGTCAGTACAAGGGGAAGTCTTACTAAAGCAACCTATGTGTTTGAAAGATGAAATCAAATTAGATAGACATGATCAGTAATATGAATAAAGATGTACAAAAGTATACTTACATTCACTTCCTCGACAGAGCATTTTGCATTGTGTATGATCTGTTCGAATCTGTGTTAAGCTACAGGCTTTTGTCAACACTAGTATTTCCTCATCGTCAAAGGGAGAATAGTTTACAACAGGACTTGGTGGTGGCGGCGACGGTGACGATACAGATGGACCGATATCATCGCTTCCAGCAAAGACCTCATTTCCATCCTCGTCAAAACGCACAAAGAAACCTTCACATATCTCATGATTACTGCAGTCCTTATGTTTGGAGCAAGAGTTTTCAGTATTAAAACAGCATTCATATGGAATGCATTTATCTTTGCATATGTTTTTATTCTGTTCAATGTCTGATTCTGAACATATAATCTTGAAGACTTCCAGTTCCACTGTGTCGGAGTTTGTTGAGCTATTTGCTAATCCTCCTGAGCTAGTAAGAGGGTTGCTTGAAGACTGTTTGTCAGCGTCAGATTGGTACGTCTCAAAGTACAGTCTGCAAGGTTCGTATTCAGTACATTCTGTATCGATACTTGATGAACAAGCGTAGTTGTTGAAGCAACCTATCGATAACATCATAAATCTGTTAGATTGATCACAGAACAGAACAATATAGTCATACTTAGATGCACTTACACTCATACGGTTTGCATGCTTCCTGGCAGGACTCCTCGTTATTATCTAGAACCTCTTCGGAGCATATCTTCTCTATTTGGAGCTCTTCTGAGCCTGGGTTAAAGTAGTTATCACATAAACTTGCTCTTGTGCAGACAGATTCGTCTGAAGCTGAACATCGGCTATCAAAGCAGCCTGTATAAAATGAGATTGCACAAGAATGGAGATTAGCAATGAAGATGCACATGAACATGGAGTACTTAGTAATCACAAAATGATACATACATTTCACTGCATCACAATAATATTCACACTCCTCCATTCCCTGTGATAATAGATAACCTTCTTCACACTTGATATTAATCCCATCAAACTCGACTTCATTGCTTGAATCAGACGCAGGTCCAGGAATGTTTGCCTCATTTGTTTTCGTACTAACATTGCCTAAGAAGTTGAGACCAACAAGCGAGCATCTCTCGAACTCGTCACACCAATCTTTCTCCATTGAATAACACGAATACTCAGGCTCGTCTTCAAAACAGCATGATCTTTCTTTGCACTTTTCCTTACAGGGGGCAGCGAGTTTGTGATGATCACATACAGCTTCAATATTATCTGATTTTCTCTCTTCTCCGCCAACGAGGACTTGACATGCTGCATACGCATCGCATTCGTCCTTTCCGAGAGTTTCTGCACAGTTGCTATCAAGTGATTCGTGTGCTAAGCAACACATACGAGCTTCACATACTTGGAGACATTCAGTAATCTGCTCTTCTGTAGCTTGAGTAAGATCATCTGGAAGGTTGCATGCATCCTCCACCGCTATACGTACTGCAAATGGATCAAACGACGTAGATGGAGGACTCCACAAGTTGTACTGATCAACAAGTTGTTCACAAACATAGTAGGAGTTGCATTCATCAGGATACTTATCTGAGCAGTCAAAGTCAGCTTCTTGTGCATCAGTTGGTACACAACAGAGATGAGCTTGGCACTTATTGAAGCACTGCTCTATACCATCCAAAAATTTCAGCGAATCTGAGGAGCAGGCAGCTTCGATGGCAGCTTGGAATTCGGTAAAGTGAGGTTCAGGATTGACATTACTTTTTGAAACGGTAGATGAACTAACATCCATGAAGAAATCTTCACAAGTAAAATACTCGTCACATTCAAGCTTATTCTTCTCATAGCAAGAATCTTCTTTTCTGAAACAACATTCATATTGGGAGCAGTGATCTTTGCACTTGTCTCTATGTTGATCCAGGGCAGATTTAGTACCACAAAGCGACTTGAAGCTCGGCTGACTTGTTTGGGTATTTGTTGAACCGCTCGGCCCTGGAATGTTTGCCTCGTTTGTTTTTGTACTGACATTACCGAAGAAGTTAAGACCAACGAGCGAGCATCTCTCGTACTCATCGCACCAATCTTTCTCCGTTGAATAACACGAATACTCAAGCTCATCTTCAAAGCAGCATGATCTTTCTTCGCACTTTTCCTTACAGGGGGCAGCGAGTTTATGATGATCACATACAGCCTCGATATTGTCTATTGTTGCAACAACACTCATATCATCTGACCCTGAATAAAACTCTTCACAAATGTAGTACTCATCGCATTCAAGCTTATTCTTATCGTAGCAAGAATCCTCACTCCTGAAACAACATTCATATCTTGAGCAGTGGTTTTTGCATGTTTGTCTATTCTGACTAATCGTAGATGATGTGCATAAAGTCTTGAAAGACTGTGTATTATCAACGAAAGTTAATGCGTCATCGTCATCGTCCGAGGGAAAGGTTAGTTCAACAAAGCTACATGATTCGTATTCCTCGCACCAAGTTTGTTCCTAAAAGTGTATTAAGTAAAGAATGAGCGCATGATATCTAAATGTATGAGCTCATCAAATAAACTTTTAGACTACTCACCATAAGATAACATGAGTACTCAGGTTTGTCTTCGAAACAACATGATCTCCGGCTGCATCGTTCATCACACGTTTCATACCGAGACGAATCCTGTGCAACGTTGTTATCACAAATATCTTCAATGTTGGAGTATTCATCTTCTATTTCCTCTATGCTGAGCTCATTTCCACTATCATTGAGCAAGACTTTACATGAGGCATACACATCACACTCTTGAGTAGCCTGGCAATTGCTTCCTATATTTTTGTCTACAAAGCAACATAGACGTGATGCGCATACTCCATGACACTTGGATATCCAATCATAATCAATTAGTGATGGGTTCTCTGGTATCATACATGCTGCGTCTACTGCTGCTTTTGCCACATCACGATCGTTCTTGGTCGGTGTTTTTGATGATGAATCCATTAAGGGATTTTGTGCTGTAGGCGTGACCAATCGTTCACAGGGTTTGTATGCATTACATGCGTCTGGGTGAACATTGGAGCAATCGTTGCCAAGTAGGGTCACATCATTATCAAAACAACAGAGATGAGTTTGGCATTTGTTATGACACTGTTGAATGCCTTCCAAGGATGTTAAAGATTTGACAGAGCAAGCTGATTCTAATGCAGTAATGAATTCATCTACTTCTTCATCTACATTCTTCTTTATTATTGTTGTATCAGATGGTGGAGTTATTACTTTTGGTTGGTTTCCGGTGTTCGTCTCGGGAAGTGTAAGAGTCTCACATCCAGCATAGGCAATGCAATGCTTGCTGTTATCATTAGCACATGATGCTAAGAAAGGCAATACAAGATGAGATGAGATGAATATCAAACTATCGCAAAAGATTTAAAACAAAGCAAACTCACCAACATTATCAAAGCAGCATAATCTATCCTTGCAAAGATTCTGACATTCATTACGACTTGATGCATCCCCTAGCATGTCCTCTGAACAAATCTCATCAATATGTTTCGCCATTTGAAACAACTCTGCCGTACTTTTATACCCAGGATACAACACTCCACAATCATTATAAGTCTCACAGTTCAAATTCCCCAACTGTACATCATCACATTTGTATTCCCCAGAGAAACAACAATGTGCTGGCTGGCATACATTGCTACATTCTAATGCCCCAAATTGTGCAATATATTCTGGTTTGCACACGTTTGCAATATCCAATTCATATTCAACTGTATTACTACTCCAGCCCGATGTATCTTTCAGGTTATTCAAATGCTCGCAACTACCAAATTGCTGACAAAAGCCAGTATTCGAGGAGCATGAAGTAACACTCTTCATTGGGCTTTCAGAGCCACCATAATATTTATCAAATAATTGTTCGATTGGTGGGTAGGAATTTGATACATAACAGCATGCTCCAGAGTGGCATGCCTGAATACACTCGTCTGGTGGATTGAGATTATCTGCATTGCATCTTAAAATCACCTCATTGGCAGAATTTGGTTTTGTCTGTGTCGTTGCTCCTCCTCCTTTTGAAGTTGTACCGTCGGATGTTGTTGTTGCCACAGCATGACCACTTCCCCTCCAACTTTCAACAACACCTGAACATGGTTCTTCATATAAACTACAAAATCGTTTAGTACTCTCATCGACTTCACAACCATATGTTTCAGGATGACAACATCGACTCGGACGACATTCCTCAGAACATAAATCAAATCCATCAGGTGTTTGCAATGACTTGATAGAACATATCTCATCAATATAAGTTGGATTGGGTGATTTCAATTTAATTATTCCCTCAATACCATCGCTTGCAACGCCACTGTTTAACTCTAATGCCATACATGCTGAACGATATGTGGCACAATTTGACGCTTGATCCTCCCAACAGCTATTCTTATCGGTTGCTGCTAATGAACAGCACTTTGCAACATTACATTCAGTTTGACATTTTAACCTTCCACTGGCCGTAATCCAATCCGAACATATCTCATGTAGATTCTCTGGAGGCGGGGGTAGATTACCGCTTACAATAATATCATTATTACTACTACCACCAACATTTTCTTCTTTACCAAGATCATCGGGTACAAATGGACTACCATCCTGGGCAACAATATATCCAATGCCAGCAGCACAACCAACAATAATAACTACTAGAAACATGTAAAATAATATACGCATTAACTTTGAAGCACCTCCATAGCATAATTGAACATTACCACTAAAGATATCTTTGATATAGGCATAGATTAATCCACCACGGTAATAACGTGTATTACTACCTCCTGGGCGTCTATTCTTACTGGGTGTGGCTGAACTAAAATTATTATTATTGCTAGCATGATATCCCACGTACTCATCATAATCTTCATCATGATATCGTGAGTCTACATTGCTATCATCATTACGACTTAGAAAGGTATCTTCATCCTGTATTGAAATTGCCTTATGTGCAGTATTTCGCTGTTTGGTAGTATCACCATTTGAGATACTATTTATTGGACTACTACCATCAGCACCATCAAGACTTGGCGGAGTATCTGAATATGGGGGAAGGGGCATACTATCATTTTCATCATCATCCAGGGCGGACAAAGGAGCTTGTTCGATATCTCCATATCCTCCGCTGCTGTTACCAACGCCGAAACCAAATGGCATTATTATAGGTCATATAATATTTATATACTCCAAGATAAGATTATAAGGAGCCTTCAGTAAGTGAGGCCATTCAACTCAATTCCAGATTCAACAAATAAATATTCAATAAATAAGTCATAAAACGTTTGATCGCCTACTCATTCTTATTCTTGAAATGAAAAGGCAATCTTCATGCCACCGAAAACTACAACACATTGTTCTTTTTATTGTCCTAGGTAGCACATTCAATAAAAAGAATCAGAATGAAATCAGCAACGGTCATACTGCCTGTTCATGAAACTGTGCAACCAAATCACGTTTGGCGCACAAAATGCAACAAAACGCCTGAGAAAACACACAAATGACTATCACGCAATGACCTCATGCCACAGAGCTTTAGCAGTGGATGCAGGATCTTTTTCAGGGTATTTGTGAAGTATTTTGATGGGTGGGCCACGGTCATACTGCCTGTTCATGAAACTGTGCAACCAAATCATACGTTTGGCGCACAAAATGTCAACGACAGTGGATTTATCGTTCGTTATCCGACATAGTATGCAGCGTGACGCTATTCATAGCTACGGTTGTATATCCCTAGACTGATATACGGCTCTACTTTGCAGTATTACTTGGTTCTATTACAATTATCCTACTTATAAGCTAAAGAAGAGGTTTACGGATTCCTCAACAAAATAGCGATTCAACGGGTAAATACAATAAACGGGGGTCCATATCTAGTTGGGATATCAGAATGGCACTGTCGTTGTCACTCCCCTGTCATTCTAGGTCTTACCAATTTCAAGTGAAGAACTTGTATCAATATCGTATGGCCCTGATCCTTACTACCATCATAGATTGTAACGCTGATCCTCGTGCAATCATATTGATTAATATCCTTGTAACATCCAAGACGTCTCGTTGTATCATTATAATGCCCGTGGGTATGTACGATGCCGTGGTTTAGTCCGTGGGACATAGTAAAGCCAGCAGTATCCATGTTATTATCAGTATCAGTAGTTGATGTCAAATGTGTACTACGGTTAATGTCATGTGTGTTAATACTAACATCCGATATGTATTCGTTGCTACTGTCAATGTTACCTTGATCCTCGTCATTATCGTTACGATTCAATGGATCCTCGAATGTGAGAGTAGACATATTGTTAGATACGCCCCGACTACTGCCATAATATGATGCGCCCATCATTCTACTCTCCCCGATTATATCATCATTAATCAATGCCACGTGATGCCATCCATTGGATACTGATACTGAATTGGGATTGTCCATGTCATAACCAATAGTAATAGATGATGTGCCGTGCCCAGTACTAATCGATCTATATCCATCAATATTACTATCAGTAACGGTACTAATATCAATATAATCAGAAGTTGGTATCTCTCCATAGTCAAACAATCTAGTGACTGATTTCATATCGGTAGGATGGATGTACTTATGACGTAATAGCATGCCTCCAATAATAGTACTACAGTGTCTATGCTGCTGCGTGACTGTCCCGAATGTAACTAATACATGACCATCCATAATAATAAAATCAGTTGCCGCTCCACCGTTGACGTGTATACTCCTTCCTGTATCTGATCGTTGGTTGATACTATCATTGACGATAAGTGACGTACCATATGAGGTTTGAACAAATTGACGTGTTGTGTATGATGTAATGGTTCTGATATTGGAACTATTATTCTCAGTACAGGCACTGTTAGTTGTTGTGTTGTTCTGTCGAAGATATGACGTACCAATTGTATCACTAGCATAGTCGATACTGGCATATGTTTGTGTGCCTGTTGTATCTTCCACCGATAGTTGTGGCCTGCCATCGTGTTCACATGCTCCCCATATGATGTCCTCCTTATGACGATGTAATTCCAATATTTCCTCAATACATCGGATGGGTTGTCCTTTCCATTGATGAAGGAATATACATATGATACCGGCACATTTGCTTCCTGAACATGGTGATAGAAGGATATCAGATGTTGCTTGTGGAGTTTTGATCAGTGAATTATTGAACATGGCGAAGCATATCAAATTGGTACTCTCTCCATAGGCGTGTGATGGCGTTACTTGAGGGTCACGTGTTTTAGTAGAGGTTCCTGCCATTTCAACCATCCATCTAGGGTCCGGTAGTGAATCATCGTTGTCGTCATGATAATCAACTTTGGGCTGAAGACTTACTCTTAGCTCATCGCTAATCGCCCTGACGTCCAATCGATATAATACCACCCCAGTCCTCGGGTTAAACACGTCTAAGGTCATACCCCCCACCATAGCAGTACTTTGGATGATATGTCTCAAATCCCTAACATCAATGGGGTTGTCATCATACTCTCCCCATGCTCCACGGTCTACGACGACCTTCTCAACATACTCTCCCTCCAACCTGACATGACGTGTACAACCTGACTCTTCTCCCCATGTCCACAAGACCTTTGGAAACGGTAACGGACCTTGATTCGACATATGAATTGCAAAAACATTAGCACTAAACGATATACTAGGATCAACAAAATTCCATGCATCTCCCATCTCCCCATTATATCCCTCATTCTTCTCCAACAAAGTGACGAGCGAAGACGATTGGAATAATTCTGATGCTTGCGAATGGATACGATGGGTACCTGGCATTGTATAGGAGCGTACTGGTGAAGTGGCAGATTCACGTTTGATGCCATTAGCACGAATACGGCGGTATACTCCTCCCCTCATTGAGATGACTTTCCTTCTTGCAAAGAGCATACGAGCATAGCTCTGGATAATGACAACACTTGGTTGTATCTTGGGGACAGCCTTGTGGTACAGTCTTCTAGATCCGGTGAAACACCTGGCGATGTCACGTCGGGTACTCTTTTCTTCTCTTCTCATGACCTTGCGGATGATGTCGAGGTCCGGATCTTTTGAATTCCTACATTTATTAGCGGCAGCAATCTTGGTTGCAATATCATCCTCAGCACCACTAATATTTGTATCAGAACTTTCCAAACCACCATCACCGCTACGAATGTCAGGATCACTCCTACCCCCTCCAAACAATTTAACCTCCCCTATCTCACTGCCCACAACATTAATCCTCCCGTCCATGGCCTCCCCATAATAATTAATCCTATTGGTTGCTGGATTAATAACTATATCCTCCCGTGCTGTTAATATCCCACCACCACTACTCTCCCCTCCATTCGTACCATTTAATCCACCATTAGCATTACCCTCCCCCTTGTCCTTAATATTAGACGACATGGTATTGTCATCACCAGTTACCAATTCAGTTTGTGGTTCCTTATTCTTTGTTGTTGCAATTATATCCAAAGAATGTCCCGGAGGGTGGTTAATTTTATATACGGTGGATAAATCTTGGGAGAGAACTCGGTTGATATAATCAATAAAATATTCGTCCCAACATAATAGTGGTGGCCAATTAATCTCGTCCCAATATAACAAGGAGGTATATTGTGTACACATTGCAATGTCTTCAGTGATGGGGTTAAATTGAGTTGCCCATAAATTAATATCATGTACTGAAGTGGTAGTTCTGTTATCATCTTGTCCCAATCCACTATGGCTACGGTGTTGTTGTTGAGATATTAATGCCATATCTTCATCGTATAGTATGGGTGCATAAACTTTGAATCCACCTTCTGTAATAAAGTGCTCAAATTGTAATCGGGTTGTTGCAAAGATATCAAATAGACCATCAGCAATTGGACCATGCTTATTCTGCAGCATGCATAAGAAGGGATAAAGTGCAAGGAGATCTTCATATACTTCCTCGTCGAACATCTTCTCCTTATTACCATCGTCCTTATCCTTCCACCTTAATTCAACAATTAACCCTGGGGTTCGAATGAGGTCTAGTAATCCCGAAAGTGTATATGCATGTTGCTTTAGTGCATGGCCAAGTAGATGACGAGTGTAGTTATAACGATTATAGTTCTTGCTGTTGGCGTCAAGTAATACATTTGTTAAGTGCAGGTACATTAGTTCATTTTGACTTTTATTTTCTCGTGTGAAAGGGCCATGCCCCAATCCGCCTTTGTTGTTCTGATCTTTCAATGACGTAAGGTTCGTGAGGTTGGTGCCTCGTTCATTGCTCACAGGAACAGGGGTGACAATAGCGTTGAGTGGGAGTGTTGTTAATGTATCTGGGACCGGTGTATCAGATGACATGGTTGATATGTTGGATAGATGCTACTCTCGTTTCACGGATTTTAAATACTTGTAATCTTTTCTACAAGTACACCACGTAATGTACTACACCTGAATTATAAAGTCATGATCCACAATTGCCAATCTATCCTTCTCAAAGTATGCAATATATTACTGACTGTAATATTGCCACAGAGCTTAGACGTCTTATTTCACAATATACACCAAACAATTCCGGCTAATCTATGATTAGAAGATAAAGTCTCGAAACTGCTTAATCTGTCAACGACAGTGGATTTATCGTTCGTTATCCGACATAGTATGCAGCGTGACGCTATTCATAGCTACGGTTGTATATCCCTAGACTGATATACGGCTCTACTTTGCAGTATTACTTGGTTCTATTACAATTATCCTACTTATAAGCTAAAGAAGAGGTTTACGGATTCCTCAACAAAATAGCGATTCAACGGGTAAATACAATAAACGGGGGTCCATATCTAGTTGGGATGATCAGAATGGCACTGTCGTTGTCACAAAATGCAACAAAACGCCTGAGAAAACACACAAATGACTATCACGCAATGACCTCATGCCACAGAGCTTTAGCAGTGGATGGAGGATCTTTTTCAGGGTATTTGTGAAGTATTTTGATGGGTGGGCCACGGTCATACTGCCTGTTCATGAAACTGTGCAACCAAATCACGTTTGGCGCACAAAATGCAACAAAACGCCTGAGAAAACACACAAATGACTATCACGCAATGACCTCATGCCACAAAGCTTTAGCAGTGGATGCAGGATCTTTTTCAGGGTATTTGTGAAGTATTTTGATGGGTGGGCCACGGTCATACTGCCTGTTCATGAAACTGTGCAACCAAATCACGTTTGGCGCACAAAATGCAACAAAACGCCTGAGAAAACACACAAATGACTATCACGCAATGACCTCATGCCACAGAGCTTTAGCAGTGGATGGAGGATCTTTTTCAGGGTATTTGTGAAGTATTTTGATGGGTGGGCCACGGTCAT
>Ga0214477_100751_pt1 | contig 20633 bp, 14 predicted proteins | sample M1_20Mar14CPVII9_FD_165058 | JGI IMG/M metagenome (GOLD analysis project Ga0214477, IMG submission 165058) | Marine eukaryotic communities from Monterey Bay, California, United States - M1_20Mar14CPVII9sort6BwellC16 | ecosystem: Environmental > Aquatic > Marine > Unclassified | place: USA...
CGGGGAATGCGGACTCGGCGCAACCAATACCCCAGGAAACAACCCCCACTTGTACCACTTGTCCGTTGTCATTGGTACCGATGAGGGGACCACCAGAGTCTCCCTGTTGTATTTGGAGGAGGGGAATGAGGGGTGAATAAAATTGATCACATGATATGCACACACAACAACCAAAACAACTAAAACATCTCCTTACCTGACAAGCATCCTTCCCCCCACCATTAACATTAGCACACATCATATTACTCGTAATTTGATTATAATAATCATCACGTCCATCAGAACTATCATCACAATCTGCATTACTAATTGCATTAACATTAACCTTCTTCAACTTATCACTCAAGTCACTCACATAATCACTGGGATTGGTATCACCATATCCCATAACTGTCAACTGTTCACCCACGGGTGGGTATGAACCTTGACTATTCGGTCGTACCAATGGTTGATTGGATGGTGCGGCTTCTTCTAATACCAAAATTGCCCAATCCCCATCAGTCTTGCCGGAATTATACTTGGGATACTCAATCTCTTTCCTCATGGGTATTTTGTGACCGTCGTTGGTGTTTAGGTTTGATCTATTTATTGCTACACTGTATTCACCCCCAAGACAATGTCTGTGTAATAATATGAGAGTATGGAATAAAGTTTAGTGTGTGAGGAGGGCAGTTCATAACGAGAACGGTGATAGAAATTATACTTACGCCGCAGTCAATACAATATTACTCGCAATTAAACTCCCACCACAAAAATGCCCTATCCTATCCTGCATACTAACCGCCCATGGAAATTCCGAACTACCCGCATTCGATCCACCAATAATACGTGGATCCTTCTTGAGTTGATTAACCTCTTGTTCAAATAGATTATCTTCTTCTGTTTCTATTGCTGTTGCCTCCTCAATGGCGGAGTTGACATGATGTACAATTGATTGTGATTTAATATCATCAGTATTTGCACCAGCTGTAAACATACGGTATGCTCTACCTGCTAATAGTTCTCTATGTGGATCACGTTTAGCTGGATTAATATATTTTACCCATGGAAGCTCTTGCTCTTGATATAATTGTCTCTGATGATGGTCATTCTCGTCATGTATTATGAAGGAATTATCTGTACCTCGTAATGTTTTGGCTGTTACCAATATTGATTGGGTAACGAGGATGATATAGGTTAGGGTTTGAAGAAGCTGCATAGTTTTCTATTTGCAATGGAGAGAAGAAGAGAAGAGTGTGGTGGTGGAGGTGTTATATATCGTTGTTGACAAAAATTGTGCGCCTCTATCGTTTGCCTATTATATTGTTAACATTCTGGGATAGGAGAGATATTAAGCTCGGGCTACTGACTAAGATTTATAGGAGTTTATATCATCACTGCCATTTGTGTGATCGAGAAATCTGATGATCGAAAGGGGGCTGCTGAGAGCAGTTTTATTTGTCCACGTACCGGTACTTTTTGCTGGGAACGACAATAATTATCGCTAACTCGCTGAAATGGCTGATTAATTGTTGGTATGACCGAGACTTTTAATCTCGTATGGTATTAAGTGTCGTATTAGAACGGTATTGGCGTCATACAGAAATGGAATCTAGAATAACATTTGAAACGATCGATATTGGCTTTCCTGCTAATGGAAGGCATTTACTTAGGTTATGAGAGATTCTAATCAGATGATTCTAATATGCATCCACTTTGCTGAATGGTATCTTTCTCTGCTTATCCTTGAGCTTCTTCAACGCTCCATCCCCTTGTGATAATAATATGTTATCTATCTTGTTCGACGACTGGCTAAACGTCGGCACTGTTTACAAACTAATTGATGATTCACAGACCGAAAGAGAGCTGGTGTATGCTTTCCACATGAATCACATTGTCTTCCCATCTTCTTTTCGGTAGTTTGAGTTGTTTGAGATATATGAGTATCGTTATCATCCGCTGTAGATGTACAGTCCATTGGCACGTGATCTAGAGATGCTTCTTCCAATTTATTCTTTTGTGTTGCCTCAGCACTGTCCTTATCGTCTGCATCTTCCTTACTTTTTGGCACAACTGGACAGATACCAGAAGTAAACACCTTGGAAAGATTATTCTTATTCAGTGACATTTCCATAGAAGAAGACAATGCTCTACGGAATGCATTCTCCCAAACAGATGTACCACATCTTCCATCTTCACAATCATCTTCATTAACACAATATGCTGGCATACTCATGTCCATTGGCTTGTTGGAATTGGCTGGTATGAGATTTTGTTGTGTTGCTTTTACTACTTGAGAAGTTTTTGTATCATCAATTGTAGATGCACCCTCCAATAATCGTAAACATGTATGCCAATCTGCATTTTCATTACCAGCTACAACATCCCATCGTCTAACTGATTGCTTTTCATTTTCCAACTCTTCTTCATTCATGGATGTATATTGTCTTGCAAGTTGTAAAGGAGTTTTTCCAGCTGCGTCTTTAGTTTGCATTGCTTCTTGTATTATGTTCCGTTTTTGTAATTCGTTTATAAGTAACTGTACAGCAAGCGGTCGTCCTCCGGCCACTGCTTTGTGAAGTGGTGTCTTTTTATCCCCAAAACTTGTATCCAAAGCCAACATATTAGCCTGTCTTTTATTCATTGTACTACTACCACCACCACCACCACTACTACCCCAGGATAGCAGGATTTGCATAGATGAAATTGCCCCAGAGAATGAAGCTCTATGAAGTGGAGTTGCACCCGAAACACCTGTATTGTTTTCTTCTTCATAGTTTCTTTGCGGTGGCAGACCAGTATCGACATCCAATCCACCCTCCTTCAACAACATTGATACCGCCGCCGGATGACCATGCTGTGCTGCCAAATGCAATGGAGTTATACCCCCATTGGATATACCACCACGAATTATACTACTATTCATATTACTATTTCTATCATTTTTTTGAGATGTACTATTATTGTTATTGTTCTTCATACGACGAGCAAGTGATGCCACATCGCCATACTCTGCAGATGTAGCCGATGATAACGATAGTGGTATACGTTGACATGGACAGCTAAACCTCGATGAGGATGAGGATGTATGAGAGGACGCCATGTCAATTGCATAACTCCACAAAGCTCCACAAACACAAAAATTATGAGAGTGTAAAAATTGATTCTGTGGACGATTGAGACGATATGGAGAACTATTAGTTGTTGTAGGTTGTATGAAAAGGGATGTTACTTAATGTATTGTGCGTATAGCTTCTTGATGTAACCGAGACAGGAACTGCTACAAACAAAGGCTAAGTTAAATTGGTGTTGCTTCCATGACAAACTACATGCGCATCAGTTGCATCCACGGCCTTTCATCTCGCGAAATAAGGTCTAATTTATCATTTTAGTTTTCAAAATTTAATGAATTTGCGTAGTTACTACCCTAACTTGTGTATAAATTTAAGCTAAATTTAACCTTGCTACCTACCTAGGACTACGCAAATATTTTCTCACCATGACGAATCTGATAGGCCCGATGGCGGCGGCGATATCTATACGATAACTCAATATCTTTTAGGAAAACCACATACCACGTTACTCTCCAGATTCCATAGAATATGACACTATATCGATTTCCTAAAAGATATTGAGTTGTCTTGAAGATATCGCCTATTGAAATTTCGACGGCGGGCTGATGCATCATCAACATTAACTTGTCGACGGAATATCTCAATCAATAGTATACCTACGCCATTTATTGATAGTATTATCGTGATCTACGGTTAATTCTACGTCCATATGTGTTCGACGATATTGCATCGGGGGCGATTTGCAATTGCAATATTAGTCAGAGAAAATTAACATCAAGTTCGAAAAAAATTGCAAATCAATAGGCTAGATGGCGACGTCGATATCTATATGACAACTCAATATCTTTTAGGAAAACCACATACCACCATATTCTCCAGAATCTGTAGATTATGATAGTATATCGGTTTTCTATGAAAGCATATGATCCGGCCGAGATATCGGCGTTGCCACTCGGCCTACGACCTTATTACAAAATTGTGGTTGAGCTAAAAGGCCGTGCATCAATCATCTCAAGAGAGGATTATCGATAGGATTGTTGGTGTTGTGTATGTAGGTAATCATCGTGAGAGAAACTAATTAAGGTAGGGGTTATTAGACAGAGTATTTCATCATTAGTAGATTCTTCTTCTTTAGCGGCGGCGCCGTAACCTGATAGTGAACAGCAAACAACTGCAACAAATAAGATATAACATCAATTCAAGACCTTCATAGAGGTTTTAGGTGAGGTTAGGTAGTATGTCATCAGTATTAGATTCTTCTTCTTCAGCGGCGGCGGCTTTGCCCGATAGTCAACAGCAGCAACAACAATCTAAGATTGATCCAGTGACATGTGTACAAGTAAGTTTTATGAGTAGCCTTACTTCCCTCTATTTGATTGTTTTTGTAAACCACATGTACTAACATTGTTGTAATCATCTCTATTTCATCTTCATGAACTACGAAACGCGCACCTACCAGGATTCAATTGATAGTCTTGCACTATCTCTCTTCGAGGCATTACGAGGAGTACGAGATGCAGTAGCACCTGAATCACTCGAAACACCTGGCCTATCATCAACGCAACAACAAAAGCCAATAGTACCAATAACAGCATTTAAAGATCAAAATGATATAGAAGAACTAGGTACCAAGCCTACTGCAAAGGATATACTATTAAACAAATTGAATATGGACTATTATCCATCACGAGCATTTGATTTGTTAGAACCAGATTATGAATCATTTATTATGGCATATTTGAATGATGAGCCGTATGCTAAAGAGTTGGTTGATAGATTTACTGAATTGGATGATACTACGAAGAAGAAAGTAGATAATCAAACAGATGCACAAACATCTGAAACTAAAGAAGACAAGCCTGCGGCAACAACAACAAAACCTGCACTAGGAGAGGTTGGTTATGAGTTTAGGAAAGAGTTTAATACGGGTTGGTATACCGGGAAGGTGGTAGAAATCAGACCATTAGCAGGTAAGAAGAGTTATACTTTTTCTATGCTCATTCTTGTACACATAATGTCTAATGATATTCCCATCATCTTATATAGAAAATGGATTAGACCGTAGATGTGTCTACTCGGACGGTGATATTGAAGATTTAAGTTTTGATATACTAAAAGAGCTTGCCAAGTTAGATCCAGAGAATAATAATAACAATAAACCAAAGCCAAGGTTATCAATAAAGTTGAATACAGCAAAATCAAAACAGCAAGCCAAAGAAGATACACCTCCTAAAAAGAAGGATATCAAATTTCCACTAACACAAGAACAATATACAAAGCTACTAATTGAAACCGAACATGAACGAGATGTCCAAACAACACAAAATCTAGCTCAAGATATACTAACCAAATCAGCCAAGGTTGATGAACTTGTTTCTAAATTACCCGGTATGGATCGCACTAAAGAAATGCAAATGAAACGTATTAATGAACTAATTGAGGAGAATCATCGTGTAACAAAAGAGTTGGAGGAGTCATATGCTGTTGCGAATAAACGAAGAGAGGAGGTTAGAGCTGCGTTGGAGGAGAGTACAAGCTTGGCACTTGGGATAGAAGAAGAGTAATGATTACTTAAGAGTATATTTACATATAAGCTATTTATCCTTAGAAGTTAGGAGTTGTTGCAATTTGGCAACTTCTTCAGCCAAATGATCCATTTGTATTTTGATGTCGTCTTCCTTTGGCTGTGGCGGTGTAAATAGAAGTTGTCTAAAGAACTTGGGCCATAGTACTCCAAATGTCGGAAAGCCAAGGATAATCCAGCACAATGATTTGAATATTGTATACATGCAAAAGCAAACACCTTCTTCTCTATAAGTCTTCGTCAGCTTGTTTTTCATTTCAGTTGATGTCGTGCCGACAGAATCATAGTTGATATAGAAGTCATCTATTTCCCTGAAGTTTCCACAGTATTGAAAGGATCTATCACTGACTCCCCTCGTCTTCTCCAGTATCAAATCCAACCGGTAGCTCCAAAACGCTCTATTTGATTCAGCAGTGGCATCCTCCCAAGCTTCGGTTACGATAGCGATAATCACATTAAGGAGAACAATTACAATACATATCCCAAAGATGAAGTCCAGGGTGTTATTGTTCTCCAACGGCCCCGATGCAAACGGTTCGTAGATGGTTTTGAATGAAGCCATCATTGTAGCATACGGATTGGGAGAGTTGTGTGCATAAGGATCGTAGCTGTTGTATTCCGGGCTATCTCGTTGTTGTACATAATACATATACGAGAAGGCCAGCAGGGTTACAAAGCTGACAACAAGAAATGGGATGATCGCAATGAATATCTTTGAAAGCATGTCGGTAGTCAGTATTAGCATGAATTCATATCACATAACACACTCCTTGCTCAAACTTACCTGTATAATTCCATGAACAAACTTGGAGAAAGGAAAGAATGTTTTCTTCAAGTATGATACTAATAATATGAATTGAAAGCATCCGGTGGCCATGAGCAACCTATCCATATGTATACTCTCATCTGCATTTAGAAAGCCAATTGAAGATGCAACGACAAGAGCCACAGTTGTCAGATCAATCCAGTTCCATACGTCAAGCCAATATGCTATAGCAGCATTAGTTTTGGCAAATCGATATAACTGATATACTTCTTGTAGGAAGAATAAGGTAGCACATATCATCAACGCTATGGGTTCCCACCCTTGAAGTTGATTAGTTCGGTTCAATATGTAACCAGGTCGTGTGAATGAACAGTACTATCCAAGCAATGTGCAAATACAACTCAAAGACCATGCTGCAGACAATATCACGTTTTGTTGGCATTTCATTTAACCATCTCACCATTGCTTTGTATTCTAATATTTGTTCATTAAGCATTCCCTTCTTTAATATATCGAGAGGCATATAGTTTTTGCAATGTGATAATATCCGATGTTTCGTCTTTCTCATCTTTCTTGTAGATGCCTTGACTCCAGAAGAACATTCGTCGGTTGCAACAGTGTACTGCAGGAAGTCTATAAAATGTGCTCCAATAGATATGTCAAAATCCCAGCCAAACGGTGTATATCCCTTACTACTGGTGTATCCTAGACCTTTTGGGTAAGCATTTATCAAACAAGAAATGATGTCAAAGCCGCAACACCGTTCTTCACAAGCAATATGTAAAGGGAGATATCCTCTGTCGTCTTGCATAGCACATGCTTCTGTTTGAGTGTTGATTAGTAGAGATATGGAAGTTGTAGAAGTACGTCTCTCTGAATCACCACCATCAACACCATCATGTTCGATGTTGTCTACCTGTACAATTCTCTTCACTACACCAAGTAAAGTTATATCTCTAACAATACTGTTCTCTCCCACTGCTGATCTTGACGATACATTATGTTTTTGGTAATTTCTTAGTAAGATGTGCAATGCTGTCTCTCCGGTATCATTAGTCTCACGAACTGCATGCTGTGCTTCTGTTCTTGAGGAGTGATCTAAGAACTCTATGATATCAACCCAACATGTTGTACTGTTAATTGTAGCCAAGTTTAGTAAGCTGTTTGTTACTTCAACCATAATTACTTATCAAATCCTGTATAAGAAGAAAGAAGATACCACCTCCTAATGCGTCAAACGCTGACCATGTTACTATATTTAGAGATACGACTACGACGTCTTTCTTTATATGTAGCCGTCTTCTTCCTTAATCTCACTACAACCATTTTCACTGTTCAAAAATTTCTATGAGAGTATGGGCGGTATCCTCGCCATTCCACTGAATACCTATTAATTACATATGTAATTGAGGGTGATCTATGAGTTCAATTAACGCTCGTGGTAATACAAACACTGTCTTTATTAACTGATTTATCTAAACTGTTCACTTCATGCAATACTCCCCACGCTCAAGAAGAAGGATACCCCCAACAACATATATATCACTCTCGCCACTCCTCACACAATAAAACTAAATCCAATACCCTGCAACTGCTGGACACGAATATCATTAAGCATACGCGAACCATTGTTCGATATGTGTAAACGATATTCACTATGAATTCTCTTCACCCACTTGGCAAAGCGGTGTTGTTCCACTAGTTCCGCACTTTCATTCTCGAAGAAAGTTTGTGATTCTGGGAATGGAGATCGAACATTATAGTGACCATTCATATTACCATACTCTTGCAATCGATTAAAGTTATCCTCCCAACTAACCATCGCATGTTTACGTGGATGCCATTCAAATCCAATATCATCCAACAAGCCCATCTTCTTGACCATAAAGTTTGGATCCTTCTTGTTGTAAAGACGACGTTGCATATGCACCCATTCACCGAGAGTACCAGATGAACGAGGGACACGTGTACTCCCATGTTGTTGCTGGTAATCTTTAAGGTCCTCGAACCGCTCTTCCCATGACTTGTGGTTAGGCTTGGCAACGACCCACTGGAATCCAAGTGCATCGAGGCTTAGGATACGCTCTTGGGTCAACCTCTGACGACCAGTTCCAGATCGCTTCTTCGTTTCACCGTTCTCGTCAATATTATCCCCTTCAAATCCAATTTCTTCATGTTCTCCTTCATAGGCTTCACCCTTATCGTTCAATTGCTTGCGTTTCGACCTCATGTTGGCAACCCAACTACCCAGTTGAGGATCGGCAGCATACTTTTGAGGGACGATGGTATGTCCATTTTGCTATTGGATGTTGGATATAGAATGGTTAAGGCAGCGGTTAGACAGGATGCTTTTATGGGATAACATCCAATAAACATTCACAAAACACAGACGATTTACATACCTGCTGAAACTCCACCAAACGATTATACATTTCATCAAAGTCCAGTCCTCGACTACGCTTATTGGCATTTCGATGCATACGTGCCACAGGATCTCGTTTGGATTGAGCAGCCAAGTTTGCCAATGGCTCACTCAATCCCTCTTCCAAGAATGGCATACCAACAGCTGCACCCCTTCTCTCAGCAGTCTTAACAGCTCGAAATGTGGATGGCAATGTGTTAATCAGATTGTTTAACGATTCTGCATTGATGCCAGAAGCACTACAAAGGGCGGCATGCTTTTTATCACCATTAATCCCTCCACCAGATGCACCCAACAACGAATTCTGTAACCATTGAAAGTACTTGTAAATTTGAACATGTAACTCATCACGTTCATCGTTGGGAAGATGAGCAGTTGGCACAATCTTACGCTTCTTACGTCCGCGCGCGGGTGTATTGCTTGGTTGCTGACTAGTAGCGGGTGCCACACCACCGACACTAGCGGCTGCCATCATAGACATCCTTCCACCGGCAATATCATTATTCGTTGGTCCACCCTCACTCCAATAGGGGAATCCACTAACCACACCATTCTCACTGCAATGTACGTGAGGAAAAGCCATTGGGTACTTCTCAACCCAAGCACGACGTGATGAGTAGGGAATAAACGTTGCCTGATTCGGATCAAAACCAAACTTTTGCATATGACCCAATGTAGCGGCAACATGATCTGGATTAGTTTGGTATGTAATCCATGCAAATGCATGTTCATCTCCTCCAACACTTGATGTACGGGTAAAGTGAATGATTCCACAAGGATGTGAATCACGTCCTGACTTGGTTAAGTCAGACTTGAGTAGTAATGAAGTTTTAAATGACCTCTCAAGCTTGGGTTGTGGCTCCATCATCATATTAGCAGCAGTAGGTTGTATTTGCTGCTGCTGCTGCATGGTTGTGGTGGATAGATCAGCATCAGCTGCTGCAAATGCCTCCTCTTGGGGTGGTTGTTGATATTGTGGTTGTTCATGATATTCCTGGTAAGGTTGTTGTTGTTGATGATGATATTCCTGACCAGCTACTGGCGGTAGAGCAGGTGGCATGGAATGATCCAATAGCTCCTCAAAGGGATTGCTTTCGTGATCGATTGTAGTTGGCATGATGGTTACTTGTTGTGGTTGAAGTTGTGTATCTTTGGTGATTTTAGAAATGAGCATATGATGTGTTCGTTAGTTGATATGATGATACCGAACAGAGCTCAACAATATATTCCCTTAACTCTAGCATAAAACTATAAAACACATCAACTCATTGCATACCCAATTTTAATAGATAAACCAAACACTATATTATGCATCACCCCATCATATTATACCCCCTCCCTCAACAGGTAGGTTGCAGATGCAGAAGTTCCTCAACCGAAGAACCATAGGCTCACTTGGGTATTGATGATCATTACGAAATCAATACACATGAACCATATTAATATTAATATAATTGCAATATATATATTCTCATCATCATATTATCATCCACCAGGTCAAGACTTGCCCCATCACATCAGATTATTTAAGGTGGTAGTAGTATAGAGTCATCTCACACACGGTAGGTGCATAATAGAGTGCATATTACTACACCTCTCACACACAGCCGCCCGCCCATTACTGCCGCCTCACCGACCGCCCCCACACAATCAATTAAATATCCCCAATATTATAGACTTACCGCACAGTGTTGTGTTAGTGTTCACCCTCGTGTTTGTTAGCCTTTATTTTAGTGATTTTGTTAGGCAAATATTACCCCTTGACTTGAGGCTGATACGTGCTCACAGAATGGTATCTTTTATCTAGATGCCTAGGAAACAGCCCTACAACAAATGAAAATATGTTGGCATTGGCATTATAGTAGGGTACTAGCGGCTTTGGTTGTGTGGGAGCGTCTAAATACAATACAAATGATAACGATATGAGTATTACTGACGAAAATGATGATGACGATGATAGCTTGGAGGATCAAATAATAATGATATAAAAAATCTTCCAACTATCACAAGGAGAATGATAAAGATGATGCAGCGATGTTATCATACAGCAAGGAATAGATCGAGATGTGGTTACATACTTTAGTCGATATATTTCAATAGAAGGTAAACCACCGATGCAGCCAATGGATATACTTCAAGACAGATTTAATACATACAATACAAGATTGATAAGCAAGCAAAGTTAAATTCATTAAAGGTTGGTTCAAGATGCAAAACATGATGAGTACTGGTGGACATCAAACATTGCTATTCCATCCGTATAGATTTTATGTGGGGTATGCAACTAGTTGGGGTATACAACTAGTACATTAGTTCAGGTCAATTCCAATTAACATCATCCGAAAATGTAACTCTATAAAAAGCATTTAATGGCAGGGATATATCATTTGACATGTGGAGAGTATAGAGTATAGTATCGGAATCGGAATCTACAAACAATAAAATCGAATTCAAATCAAAATAGGGTGCTCAGAAAAGTGCTGCATTGAATCACTTGATGGCTTTAGATTTTGGAGAGCAACATATATAAATGCAAATGATGTACAGTCCGATCCCTCTGGGTCTTTTAGCTATATTGGTGCTCCATGTCATTTCATTACTACGCTAAGAGAGGGATCCAACTGATACTATAGGCTTGGAAGAGTTGGCAAAACTCAGAGACAAGCTATTTTATGCTACAATTCGAGTCTACAATACTGAGTATTGTTCAAGAGATATACAATCTTTATCCAACAGCAACCTCTAGGGACTGTCATTTGCTTAAAGCTGTGCTCATGTCGTGAAGAACCGCATCCATGAGTGCTTGTATGGTGCTTCAGCTTGGGCAGATCAAGACGGCTGGATTTTGACTGGAGGATTACAAGGGCAGCTGTCCTTGATTCATATCCTCAATATCACGGACTGGCAGCTGGCCGACTCTGGGGGGGACATAAGAAAAAGCTACCAGATGAAGCTGTAGACGACCTACAATTCTCAATGAAGTGTATTGTGGGGGCTATTACACTAAGCCTTGGTGTTAAGGAAACATGGAAAGTCATTATCGTCCATTCTTTCTAGAACTCCTCTATATCTCCCGATGAAGTAAGGAGTAGTTTCAATATGTCTCTGACCTTGTTACACTATACCAGAAGGGGAAAGATGATACGCTCGTTATGTCAAGAATGTCAAGATACTACCTATGAGTGATTGATCTCAACGAAAGATAATATCAATATCAAAGAGATGATCAGGAGAAAGCGTCAGAAAGAAAGAGATGATCAGGAGAAAGCGTCAGAAAGGTCTCTGAAAGAATGCCATTCACAAGAGAGACTACATCTATCCCAATGAGTTATGGAGTGATGATTGATCTAAATCAGGCCATTGTACAGATGCCAGAAAAGTAGCCTTATCTATTGAACCCAGATAACCTGATAGGCAACTGGTACTTATCTCAACTGTCTCTGGGAGAGAATCTACTGCCCACGATTACAATCCAATAAGCTATCATCCGAAAGGAAAGTCCGAGCAAACTTTACTTGAGCCAAAAACTAGTAAAACTTTGCTTTTATTATATGGTGCTTAGATTGACAACATCACATTCATAAGATATCAACTCTATACATCAAAACAATAAGACGCCGACACCAACCTGACCATGCCTACTATCCATGAAGAAGATTCAAGTTGCTCCTCAAGATCTCCTCTTGATACAACACCGTCGTCCAAGTCCAGCTCGAGTTCCTTGTTCCCAAAGAACATGATGGTGATACAAGTAAAAACCAAGGAGGGAAGTGATGTCGACAACACACAGGCCCGCCTATCAACTCCTTCTAGTACTTCTGCTAAACAAGATTCCTTCCTCCGCTACTCAAACGATGAGGTTAGATTGAAGGCTCTCATGTTACCGTCTAGTAGTAACAGTATCAAGATGCAAGCACCACCCCAACAACGAGTAGAAAGGAAGACAAGACTATCATGGGAGTTACATCCTTCTTTACTCATTGAAGACATGCTACTCGGTGCAGACTTTAATCATGATAACAACGAAGACGGCATTGATATTGAAGATCTACTCAGAGATATGCAAATGCAGATAGACGAAGACAATGATACCCAGCACAACAATACTGAGTACCTTTTGAACTCATTGTCTCGTCAATAGTAGACATGCTCACATGATGTGTCTCTTTGCTAAGAGTTACACGGCTATACCATTTGCTATCCTAATCCTGTTTGCTGCTACCCTTTTTATATAACATAGTAGCTCTCTGTTGAGAGAGGCTGTGTTTGTGTATTGCTATGATGTGTATAATAGATATAAGCTAAGCTCTATTTTCTTACTACTGGGTTCTCTGATTAATGTGTTAGCTGATCATATATTCTTACACAAGTAGCTCCAAATGATGACAACAGGGTTGAACTTATAGAACAATGTTAATCTACTTCTATAATAGTTGTTGCTTGTCAGTAAATCATCTCATCAAACAGTCATGACATGCGGATTACTCTCGACATCATTATAACTCTGTGATCTACTTGAAGGAGCTCTACTCAAGCCAACGATTCTTTTCAGTATCTCCCATACAAGTGAAGGAATTGAGCCCGTTTGTATGTTTGGAGAATGCAGAACAATGGCAGTAGACTTTCCATGTGATATTGCCACGGATGGTTTGTCAACTTTGTTGTCAATTGTGACCTTTGATGGGTTTCTGTCTACTGGAGTACAGGAAGATGAGACGTCAGCATCAGGTGGTCTAACTTGTTGAACAGGAACAGATGCGTCTTGTGTTGCAACTTCCTCTTCTTTGGCATCCTCCTCTTCTTCAAGAATGTCATTCGACGCATTGGCACTAGCGCCGATCTCTTCTTCATTGGATGATTTCTCATCTTCGGATGCAGCTGATAGCTCTTCACTATACTCGTCACTGCTTCCGCCATCTTCAGGGGGCGATACATGCACATATTGATCATCGTCATGACCTTCTTCTTCTTCTTCTGGTGATGATGGCGACATCGTTTCTGAAACTTGCGTTACTGAGGGTGAAGCGACCGCCTGAGCAATGGCTTGCAAATGATAATCTTCCTCATCTGTCCTACTAGCACCATTCATTTCATTATGCCCCTCATACTCCGGTGAAGCCGAGCCACTCTTTCCCTCTTCTCCACCGAGTCTCTGTTGAATAATCTCAATCTTTCTCCTACACATTCCCTCACCCATCATTGCAAGATTAATCTTCTTCTCCACTTCTTTCACCTCATCTCTTAATGATCTAGTCAATGTCAATGCCCCCATTAAGCCATGCTTTTCAATCTCAGGCATGTACTTATCATCGGCCAAGTTATTAATCTGTGTTCGTAATACATTCACATGATTATCAACTTCAATGAAACGTTTAACTGCCTCTTTCATATTATTTGCAGTTGAACCAACAAGTGTCAAACCCTGCATGGAAGGATCAATAGGTTCGACTTGTTCTAATATTGGAAGCAATTCATTTCGATGGACGTCATCTAATATTTCCTCTACAAAGAAGTCTAATTCATCTTCGCGTTCCTCCCATGCCTTCTGCCATGCATTGGCCGCCTCCTCAGCCTCTGCTCGTTGTTCCTTTAATGAACGAACTAATTGCAATAATGACTGCGACTCTAATCCACCTTTACCACCAGTAGATGCAACATCACGTAGTATTGATTGACATATTTGTGCTTCAGATGACAAATCATTACGACATGTTGTTAAGGCAGGGATGAGATTGAGATTCTCGGTTGTTAAAGTTTGTATATCCGATAGGGAGAGACCTGCCAATCGCTCATCCTGAGTAGGCAGAGACTGTTGGTGCTTGTCTGGCGAAGATGGTGCGTCAGCTTGTCCATTATCGGTTTTTCCTTGGTTATCAGCAGAAACCTCCTCTTGAGCATCTTTCTGAGTATCGTTACCCACCTCCTCTTCCATACTAGCCTTGAACAATTCACAACATTCTTTAGCATCCAACTCAACAGCCCATTGATACAAAGTCTTACCACCAACATCTAAACTCCCATCCATACCAGCATCAACCAATTGTTTCACTCGATCAACTTCATCTGAACCAATGGCACGTAATGCCTCTGCGGTAAATGCATGCTTGATACCATCTAATTTGGACGGGGGAATGTTCAATGGTACCTTTCGTTTGATACGTCGTTGTTTTGATACTCCATTGATTATGACATTTTCAATCTTTATTGGTTCTTCTTCTTCTTCTTTAATCTTGGATGAACTACCAAAACCAAACCATGATCCTCTCTTTGGCACTTCTACCTCTACATCCAAATCAGTCTCTTCCACTTGAGACGGATCGCCAACAATCGTCGTGACAGCGGTACCACCAAATGCCAATTCCCAAGCCGACATATCTTGATACTTTTTGTAATTTCGATCCTCCTTCATATTCACACTACTACCCTTACTAGGTGACGATCTACCATCATCATACCCACCCAATAAATATTGTTTCGGAACCTGTGGACGTATACTTGGATCACATTCTCTCATTCGTAACAAACACGATGCAGCATTACTCGAACCATGTGCCACTGCAACATGCAATGGTGGCGGTACAAATATCGCCTCTAACCTACCACCTTCTAAGAATATTGTATTGGGTGATGTTACAGAAGATACGCCCTGTAATAATAAATCATGTTCAAATTGATTTAAGGATGGTTCGCTGATAGTTAATAGTTCGTTGATAACATCGACACGATCATGCTCGGCTGCTAATGATAGTAAAGATTGTTTTTCAACAATTGTCGGCTCTTCATCTTCACTTTCTTCATCGTCGTATTCTTCATCTGACGAAGACTCGTTATCCAATAAACATTGCTCTTGCTGCTGGTTGTTAGGTTCTTCCTTGTTGTTCTCAACAGACAGCTTAACATCAATCACAGGCGACTCAGTCTGAGTGGACACATTTGCCTCTACTTCTCTATCCTTACCACCACTACTAAACTCATCATCAATACTCCTATCAACAATCTCCTTAATCTTTTTAACATCCTTAACACCATTTAATTCATCCACTAACTTTTGATCATGTTCATCTAACGCATTGTATAAATTCCCACCCGATTGTTGAATGCGTTGTTGTACTCTTTGCACTGCTTGTGCCATTAATCTTTCTTCTTCTTGTTGTTGTTTTAGTTTGTTAGTAGTATTGAGGGATGTTTCAGAAGAGATTGTAGGGTGGATAGTTTGTGGTGAATTAAGTAAATGATGTTTACCATGCATATCATCTGAGGATACCGTAGAATTAGATTCATCATCTTCCTCAGAGAGGATTTGTTTATGATTGTCTAATGCTGCTATTATATCCTCTTCATTCTCACTTGTACTGCTACTTGATGATATACTACCCTCATCATCATCATCTTGTTTCGATTGCTTATTTCCACGTTTTAGGAAACCAAACCATCCCTTCTTTTTGGGTTTAGTATTATTGTCATCATCATCATCAGAGATTGTTTCATATGTATACTCAGAGTCATCATCATCTGTATATTCATCTTCGCTATTCTCTTCATTGAGATCCTTTTGTGTAGTTGTAGAATCTAATACTTTGTTTGGGTCTTCTATTTCCGACTGAGGTTTTGGTGCATCTACAGTCTCTTTCTCAACTACTATGTTGTCAGTACTCATTGTGATATCGCGCGAGGAAGACGAAATTATACTATTATCTCCCTTATCTAATACTACTTTTGCAATGTCCCAATTGCCAGTATCAATTGCAGTAGCAGCAGTAGCTACTTTGTTGTTAGTTGTATCTACACCAGCCTCAATTTTTACCATATCCTAAGCTCTTCACTCTTCACTTATGCAAATGTCCCATGGCAAATGCAAGTGATAGCAACTCGCAGAGTCTTTTTGTTGCCACTATCTTACGGCTACTTATAAAGAACTAGCAACGTACCGTACCTTCGGCATATATATATAGAGCAATAGCTACTCTATATGATAATATGTTATACCACGAAACATACATATGGTTTAAGAGGACAGTAAGATCTTCCCCCTTGGGATAAAGGGATAAATTTACTTTGGGGCTCTCCAACTCGCTCAAACCAATGAAGTGAAACAATACTTGACGGCAGCTACCGCTCACAATAAAGCATATACCACTAGTTACCCAGTACATCACGTTTTAACGCTCTTTCGACTGATACTAGTGCGCTGTCCACAACGTAGTATTTACCAAACAAATTAAGGATACGCTGAGCGGTATCCTTTTAAGTTTTGCAACATGAATATGAACATGAACAACAATACCAACAATAAAGCTCTAGTTGTCCATAGCGAGGATGATAAGCCTTCATCATCATCCTCTACTGGAGGTTTAGTACTCGATGCACTTCCATATGTGGAAGCTCTCGATCCAAACTACGAAAATTATGCTATATCATTAATCGAAGAAGAATTATCCAATAATGTAGAAACTACTGAGCAACAGATATTAAATCATCCATCATTACGTAAAACAAATGGTATTAATTCACATACCTCACCAAACTTTGGTGGTAATGCACCATTGGCCATGGCTGCCTATGAACAATTAGTAAGACGTAAGGAGGCAAATGGTGACGAGGAGGAGGATACCACTGCCAATCCTAAAAAGCCATACTTTGAAATAAACCGTCCTAATCCAATGTCTTCAATCGACTCTACTACATCTACTACTAATATATCCGAAGAAGAATTAATATCAAATCTACAAACATCTATAAAAACATCTAAAATACAATTCGAAATATTACGCAATACTCACATGAATTTAGAATTAAATTCAAATATACAATCATCAACTAATTATACATCCTATGCACAATTATTACAAAATAATTATTTAAATACAACACAAGTGGCAGTGGAAAATCAACGACATGTAGTTGATGGTATCAACGGATCACGAATGGAGGAACAGCGTGTTGCTATTGATAAGTTACATGGGATGAATGTTAAGTATGATAATTTGGTGGATAAGAATAGAAGATTGGGAATCGCTGTTACGAATTTGGAAGCGGAAGTTAGTAGTTTAAAGAAGAGTGTTGGTGGCGATGATGATGTAGGTGTGGTTAAGAATGTGGTAGAGGAAGATGGGGATACAGTTATGGGCGGGGAGTAGCTGAAACTTGTTAAAGTGGGGAAGATTATAAACAAGTGTATATAATCTATTTTATAGTCCACCATTATTCTTTTGATTTTAATACCGCAGTGTACCATTTTTGCCAGAAACTGTGATATTGGAATGTGTGACCGTATGAACAGATGCACGGTTCACTGTATCTTCTTCAATATTGCAATGAAAATAGCCAGCCCCCTAGAGTTCAAATCAAGAAGTAGAACAGAATGAGATGAATGTCAAACAAACAGGTGCATTATCCCCACACTATGACTTACATGGCCATTCACCTGACCACTTACCTCGGCACCAATGTTATTAAGCAATACTCCAAAGGGTCCATAGTTATAATTCTTTTCAGTACCCTCAAACTGTTTATTTCTCCGTCTCATTTCATAGAAATCGACTCCGACAGGAGACGAGTCTGTTGTTGGAGCGCTTATGATGACCGTTCGGTTATCATCGACTCCAACTCCACTAAACGCCCGATTCCAGAAAGCGTGATACTCCTCTTCGTCAAAGCCTTTAGAGCTTCTTTCTGGATATATTTGTCCATACCACCTGCGCCCGGTGTACTTTAAAACGAATGTATAGTTGTTGAGAAGCTCGTTAAACTCGTCGATTTGTGTATGGATTTCAAAGAAGTCATCATCTGTAACAGTATTGTTAGAATAAACAGTATTGTTAGAATGGCTTCACATTACCAATGGGATACCGTTCTGTAACAACTTACCGGCATAGTAATCATCAGTTTGTTCTCCCATCTTCATTAAGCCTGTTGGTTTGCCACTCATGCGCATAGTATACTTTGGGTGCCCATAAACTTGTACGAAGCTGTCTTCCTCACTTTCATCATCCATGAGCAGTTCTAGGGTAGAATTATCATCCTTGGTTGATCGAATAACACGACATGGAGTCTCATATTCACAATGTATACCAAAGTATCCTTCGTTGCATTCACAGCGTTGGTCTATCAAAGCACCACAATCACCGTGATAATTGCAACCGGCGTTAGAATAACATTCATTACAATCAATGGTAATGGAGCTATCGTCCTCAATTAAGCCAGTCCACACTTTCCACGAGTCTTTTTCACTGGCCACTTCAATCACATCAAAGCTGTCTGTCTCCTCTGATCGTAGTAGCCACGAACACTCGTTTTCCTCTTCATATGATATGGTACACAAACCTTGATCATCATATACACACGGGGATGTTGATATCAAATCATGCCTAAACACCCAGCTTTCAATATCATCACCTAAAAGAAGATCTAGGGTGTAAGTTTCTGCTAGTCCACAAGATGAAGCAGCAATAAGCATAAATCTCTACTTACAATATATAATCTCAGCACCGATAGTCTTCAGGAAAGGCATACCATCTTCTTTATTTTGTTCGGTGTACTTTGGTCTCCCGTCATGTGTTCCGTTCTCAACATATACCCCTGTCAAATTAGAAAATGAACATATGATATGTGAGTGTGCACAAGTGCAAGTGTACAAGCATGCAAATTAGTCGTACCATTGAAATGAGAGTAGATTAGGAGCCGTTTATCATAGCCACTTCCATCAGCTCTCCGAACATAGGCGTCCTCCCAAACCTCATCTGAGAAATATATTGAAAAAGTTCTGCAACGGAAATTCCCCTTATCTTGCTCAACTGTTAAGATTGTCAGCCCAACAAGCATGAAGACACCATTCATGAAGTAGACCAACCTTACGAATCGCTTCATCCATTTTGCGAACCTTGTACTACCAGCATCTCCCGGCGGTCGATATTTGCGTTTCTCATATGATGCAAGTCTCAATGTTTTGCCAAAGAATCCCTAAAAGATGCACATGAGTATGTGCTTACAAGAACACAAGTCAAATGAACCACACAATTTAGAAGAATACTTACCCTCTTCAAGAGCGAGTGTAATATATCATCCAGCTTCTCCACAAACTCAAGGGCAAGAACATCAAAAAATATGTTTAGAACATCATTCTCTTGAATCACTGTCAAGAACAAGCATGTTAGGAACAAGTATCCTACAACCATGCGAAGAATCGAAGAGAAGATAACCTTCCGCATCTTAAATGGACGTCTTCCCATCATGTTTTGCTCTACACATTTGCCAATGATTTCTAAACCCAATGGTACTTCTTCCTCCATCAGCACACCTATCATGACACCTGTAAATAGTGAGAAGTATAACATGCATGAAATATGTGAGCATAAGTATAATATGAAATAAGTAAGCATAGAAAGAAAGCACCCCACTAATTCATACACTTACCTAAATACTGCGCCATTCTCACCTCTGGTGGTACACCAGTAGGCAATCCTAACGGAGAATCAGCTGTACCATTATCAAGCTCACTAACAAGTACAATTGATAAACTCATTATTGATAAAACTGCTGCTACAATCCCCATTAAGAAGGCTCGAGAAAGTACCGGCTCTGATATCAGTAAAGTATATGTCGATTGTGGTAACTCATAACTTTCAAATTTCCACATACTTAATCGTTTCCTCTTCACTTCTGATTCTGTTAATTGAGATATATTAGATCGATTTGATTCTCTTCTACTATTATAATTTCTACTTGGTCTCAATGCATTGGTATCATCGTCATCGTCATCATATTCTCCTTCTGCCAAACGGTTGGCATTCACTGCAAATGATACTGTTG
>Ga0214477_100752_pt1 | contig 20565 bp, 14 predicted proteins | sample M1_20Mar14CPVII9_FD_165058 | JGI IMG/M metagenome (GOLD analysis project Ga0214477, IMG submission 165058) | Marine eukaryotic communities from Monterey Bay, California, United States - M1_20Mar14CPVII9sort6BwellC16 | ecosystem: Environmental > Aquatic > Marine > Unclassified | place: USA...
AAGCTCCTAGCTGTACGCCCGGTACGTCTCGGGGCACATAAAGTATCTGCTGCTCTCTTCCGTCAACACATTTACATCCTGTCAACGCTCTTGGGCTTATCACTACCGTTTAGAATATGGTTTGCAAAGCACTGTGATGAGATACGAGTAACTGTAGTGAAAGAAACATGCAATACAAACAGTGGTACATCCATTGGAGGTGAAGTAGTACCGGCCGAGCCAAAGTCTTCGTGGTTTAGAGGCTGGGGTAAGACGACAGCGCCTCAACCGTCGACAGCAACCTTTGATAGCAAGAAATCACAGGAGTTGTTTCGAACAAGTATGCAAAAGTTTTCTCTATATGACGAAGAGTCATCTTCCTTGAAGAAGAATCAGACATCTCCTGTCGCTGACGAGACCGATGTAGCGGCAACACCAGCAAACTTGGTAAACGAGACTGTAGTTCAAGAAGAGAACAGTTCAGACTTAAAAGAGGAATCGACATTATCATCAGAGGAAAGTGTCATCGTCAAGACCGAAGAAGAGGAAGCAAAGTCAAATAAAACATTAGCATCTGAAGTTGGTGACTCGCCAGGGTCATCAAACATTACAATTACAGAGAAGACTAACACTACGGAGCTAGCTGATTCTCTTCCAGTGATATCGATGCTGCCTAAAAATCCACCGACATCTATATCAGAATCTTCGATTTCTGACAATAAAGAAACTGGTTCCTAATACAGATGTTATATACATTACATTACTACATTATTACAAACGAGATGAATCAAAAGAAAGCGTCTTACTCATCACATCAGACTTCATATCTCAAATCAATACCTCTATAAAAACTGATCATCTCATGGAAAACATCATAGAGGATGGCGATTCAATATATTTCTTCCAGAGATTACTAAATCTTGCCATGGTAGCTCCATCAACTGCACGATGATCTCCTCCCCAGGAGACGGGCATGATACGAGCTTCTTCGACCTCGTTGGTGTCGCCAACAAACCGTGGTAGACGTTGTATCTTACCAAATGCACCAATCGCAACTTGGGGTGGCAATACTACTGGTGACATGGTCGTACCTCCAATACTCCCGATATTACTCAAAGTAAAGGTAGCGTTTGTGATATCATCCTCTACCAGATTGCCTTCAATGGCCTGTATTAAAAAGCAAGTGAGATACTATATCAATACATGAGTACAAGATACAAACTGACAGTCTACTCACCAAGGAATACAATCGATTCAACTCAAGGGCAATCTCCAAGACGCTTTTATTCTGACAACTCTTCACTACGGGTACTGCCAAGCCCCTCTCGGTATCAACAGCAACACCAATATGATGTTCAGCGTGGTATGTCGAGGTCATCTCATCAATATCAATGGTTGAATTTAGAACTGGGTACTTGAGCATTGCAAGACTAGCTGCTTTGATAAAGAATGGTAGATATGTGAGCTTTTGAACACCAAGCTCTTGAGCAAGTGGACGTAATGAATCACGGACTTCAGTCAAGGCATTGACATTGAGCTCATCTGAGTAAATCATATGTGGAACTTCAAGTGATGCAGTCATACTCTTGACCATGAGCCTATTATATCCTCTGATTGGTATAACAGTATCTTCTTCTAATTGCATTGGTGATGAGATTGATTTCGCGGTTGATGAAGTTGCTTCAGTAGCTTCAATATTACTACTACTGTCCATACTGATAATGCTTAAAACATCTGATTTCAATACTATGCCCTTTGGCCCTGTTGCGTTCACCTTACTCAAGTCGATGTTGTGCTCTCTGCAAAGCTTCCGAACGGCTGGAGATGTAAGCACCTTCTTTCTTACTTCTCTCTCTTCAGAAATAGTTTGTTCCTTCATTCCTCCATTGTATGAAGTCAAGTTGGTATTCAAATCAATCGGTTGAACACTTGGTTTGTCTTTCTGGGCATCATCTTCAAATGCAACTTGTTTCTCTGGTGCTTCTTCTCCGCTACTACTAGTGGCAATATTTTGATCAGCAGCAGTTGCAATATACAACAATGGCTTGCCTACAAAAATCATATCTCCAACATTACAACATAGTGATTGAATAGTACCATCATATCGTGAGGTAATCTCAACATTAGCCTTATCACTTTGCACTTCGCAGACGCGATCAAATTGTGCGATTGTATCTCCTGGTTTGACAAACCATTGTAGAACTTCGACTTCTGATATTCCTTCGCCTATATCTGCTAGTAGGAATGGAGTAGAGTGTGTTGTTGCATCAGATGATGAACGTGACATTGTATCTTCCTCGTCATATGACAGGGGCATTGCAGACTTGTACTTCAATGCAGTTGACGATATCGTTCGATGATGATATGTATGGAGTGTCATCCTGTCATTTGCAGACTTTTGCAATGATGCAGTTGTCGATATCATTCGATGACGATAAGAGGTATGGATACTTCTTTGCCCGACGTTCATGATTGACTTATGTTCACTACTAGATGGTTGATGATCATCATGAGACTTTGATGGTATATCCAACAATAGATTCAATGCTCTTGTTGAGGCAGAATTATAAGCACGGCGCATATGATATGCACGTGATATGATTGATCCATGCAATAATGATGTCGACATGATATCTTGTGTTTCTATCTCTCCCTTTCTCTCCCTGCAACTTGACTCACAGACCCCTGGTAAACCTGATAATATCGAACAGATAGTTTAGTCTCATCCAACAACTAATAGACCAATGCCATGGTTATTAGAGTAATAATAGCAAATGCTGTTCTGATTCTGATTGATTGAAAGGTGGTCCAGTATTTTTTCTATTTGATTGATCGGTATCCTAGGATACCACAGGAAATGCGCAGGTTCTCCCTCTTACTATAGCTCAACCAAAGGAGCACTGCTTCCAGAGGAGTATAGTTCTCTTACTTCACGTGTCAGGTTCCTGGAGGTAGGAGGGTAGGGTTGGCCAATCGTTTCTTCTGATGGATGTGTTTGTAAGCAAGTTGATCTTTGATTGGTATCCTTAGTCTGAGCCTTTCTTTATGACAACATGCTCTTCTATGATGCATTGTTTGCTTTGGGGCTACAAGTTTATGGTATTTCGGTAATCATCTAATAAAGAAGACCAAAATACATCTTAATCTGTATTTGATTTAAAACATAGTTTAAGGATACCCCTATACAAATAACATATCTCTTCTCCCCTTCTATCCCCCCATGTCTTTATATAACATTCTTACTCCCCTTCTTTCCCCATTTGAATTGATCTTGTATAGACTGGAACATCATCTTCTATCGTAGAGTTGGCCTAATCCCAGGGATATCTCCTCTTGCGATTCTTCCTATTTCGGCCCTTCTTCTTACGTCCACTGCCTTTACTAGATTTGCTTTTTGACGACTTACTCTTTGAACTCTTGCTGCTGTATGTTTTTGTACCCCCCATATAATACTTTGACTTTGAGGATTTACCACCCCTTCTATAGAATGTATTCCTATTAGCTCTATTCCGTGCCAATTCCCTTGATACTGATGTCTTATCTTCTTCCTCCTCCTCCTCTTTGTCTTTGACCAGCTCTCCTCGTACCATACCCAGTGGGACATCTCCAACGCCATCATATTCATAATCTTTGTCGACATGCAGTTTAACATACACTGATTGCAAAACAGTGAGAATTGAATGGTTTGATGGGTTATACATTTACACATAGGAAAGATATGATGTTCATATATAAATGATAATAAAACTTACTATCGTGTCCTCCGGCGATGGCATCAATTGCCTCTTTCCAACCACTGATATCTAATTCAACGGTACCATCGGGGTTGTTCTTCACTTTAAAGTTGATACTTCCATCTATATCTGACGATGATTCTGTCTCCTGCGGAATAGTGTCTGAGGAGGCGACACCTACTATACATATTGCAATTGCAATGAGAAAGATATTCATGGTAGGGAGATAAATTATATTATCTATTTAACTCTAGTAGCTGACGGCGTATATCAAGTACTCCTTTTGAAACGATTGAGAAATGTATGATATTATATTATAGTGGCAATATGTGTAGGAGGCAGAGATGTTCTTCACTTCACTCATAAATTAAGGGCAGTTTGTCTCTTGGCAGTGGATATAAGGCATGTCAGCAGTACCATTTTCTCTCTCATGTCGCAGTAGCATTGCAATTTTCTCTCATTGTTCTCTGATTCTAAATAGACTGAGCCCATGTCGATTTGAGCAAGAAGAGGCGGCTTTATGTGTATAGCTGTAACCAACCAGCGTTTATTATCAACTTCCTCATACTCCTCTATAATACATCATCAAGCAGCAACAACCAGCCTGATAATCATGAATCTATTCTCTCTTATCACGGCATGTTTATGTGTCACCACCGTCGTCGCTGACGATAAGTTAAAGTTTTACAACGTTAAATCACCAATGACTAATACTATACCAAATAATAAAGGAACAGCTAGTTTTACTGTGAGCTCTGATGGAAGTGTTACGATTGATATTGATTGGGATGATGCTACAAAGGCAATTGTCGATGGAAATGATAGTAAGTTTATATGATGATAATATGTTTGCATCTTTCTCTCGTCGACGACCACGCATCCATGTGTTGTTATCGATCTCTGATCGCCTATTCGTTCAAATTGCAATGATATTTCTTAATCTAACATATAACTCATCGCCTATCATGTCTCACCGTTTTGCAACAATCAGTGTATGTTAATATCCGCACCAAATCTCTCGAGACACTTGGTGACAATGATGTTCCGCTTGGTTTAGTTCGTAGTAAGCTGATACATGAGGGATCGACGGTCACGACAAGAGAGTTACGAACAAGAGCTGATAAGAATGCAAGGACTAGAGCTGATAGAGGTAGACTACGAGCTGATAGAAAAGATACAAAGAAGAGTAGTACCAAATCATCAAAGAAATCAGGTGATGACGATGATGATAAGAGCTGTACATGCAGTAAATCATCAAAGAGTTCCAAGAGTAGCAAATCAGAGAGTGAAGAAGGTGAAGAATCATCAAGTAAGGGTAGCAAATCAGAGAAGGGTGGTGATGATAGTCCTACATCTCCTACATCACCAACTGCATCAGAGAAGACTAGCAAGAGTAGTAAATCTCCGACATCTCCCACTGGTTCAGGCAGTAAAAGCAATAAGACTAGGACTGATGGTACCAGGTCACCTAGTAGTACTGGTTCAAAGAGTATGAAAGGAGATGATACTGACTCCGCCGCTATAGGAACTCGAACAGTGTCACGTCCAGTAGAAGAGGAGGCGGTAGAAACTCGAACTGTAGTAGTAGAGGAACCTTGGGATGGAAGGTAAAGGTAGAGAGTATCGTTGTTGTGTTTTCGTAGTCGAATTGGTCATGAATGTGAAGCAGTGTCTGTTGGAGTTTCATGTCATGTTTTGTGTATACCCAGATCAATGTAATGAAGATAATTGTGAGGAGAAGGTTGTACGTTCGATGTGGTCATGTGTCGTGTTGGGTAAATGTAAATATAAAGTTGAAAAGCCATATGGCGTCTTATTGTAGTGACATTGATATCTTATACTTATGAGAATCCATCTTTTATAGCAACGAAAGAACATCATTCAAGGTTTATCTTGAAGTATCCTTATTAGATGGCAAAGTAAGCCCCAGCCAAGGCAAGAGTAGAGATGACAACTCCAGCAAGAGATGCCCTCTTGAACGAGCTGCCGCTTGACATATCATTATCGTGCTCATCTTTTTCTTCTGTCTTTCTTCCAATGCTAGTAATTGATGAGTGCTTATGTATGAGCTGTCCACGGATGAGACCTGCTGCCGGTGTCTGCCCGGGAGCATCATTTGCGGTGAAACTTTTGGTTGTATGAATATTAACATACATGTCTTCTCCGCTGATAAGAGCATGAACAGCCTCTTTGGCTGTCGATGTACCATTATGATAACATGGAGCAGGAGGAGCGAGATCACAGATCTTTCCAGCGTATCGGGTAGCAATTTGGGCTGAAGTTGAAGGCCATCCCTGTTGACAAGTACCTCCAAAAGGAGGCAGGGGGTCTTGTCCGCAGAATCCGAAGACGATAGGCCCGTTGGTGTCGGCGTCTCCGGAATGAATATGGATGCCAATCAAGGCATTCTCGGCATCGATTGGTCCATCATCGCCACGGATCTCCCAACGAATATCCATGATCACTGATCCGTCGGATTTGACTGTCACTTCTCCACTTCCTGTTGACTTACTTCCCTCACTCGTTGGAACAGCGATAGGATCAGCTGCTAACTCTGAGTCGAAGTAAAAGGTATGGTCAGCGGCTGCAGAACTTGCTAAGGCTGCGGTGATTGTAGAGGCGGTAATGAGGGAGAATTTCATGATGGGATTGTTGTTTGTCTTCTTTACTTGGTTTGGTTACCGATTTTGGTAGTGAGTGACTTGCTTTTATATTTTGGCTGTATGTTGATCGCTTTATCAAATTTATGAGCCCGATCGGTAGTGACAGATACTCAGCAAGATTGTCATGTCAAGATACACATACATTGCATACTGCATAGTGAAGTGTTATTGATGTATTGTAAAACAACTCCAGCTGTTTTGCAATACAATGAAGATTCTTCAAGGATACCGAGGATACTCTTTTATCGGTATCTAAGTATGAAACTTCTTCTGAACTCGTAGTAGCACTCTAGATCTACTTTAGCTTCATCTTCTTCCCACTAATACCACTACTACTTGCTATCTTCTTTCTAACAAGAGCACCGCATGTTAAACAAGACTCTTTAGGCCGTGTCTTGAATATGCTCAAACATTGATTACAAATCTGGGCTATGTCTATACTCTCACCACTTTCAAAACATCGAGCACGGAAGTCAACATTATTCAACTTTGGTAGATTCATATCGCCTCGTATGTTTGGTGGAGGTAGAAATACTGACATTAATACCTCAGATAATGCACCTCCTACCTGTGCGGCGCCACTGGGTACAGAGAGGTATACTCCATTCGTCTGATCAACCATTTGTTGTAAGAATGGGGATGATTTAGCATCATCTTTTATACCAGAGGGTATGAAGCAACCGTCTATGATAATTTCCGATTTATTGGCAGCAAATGCACAATTCATTAATGCATTGTAATCAGATGTACGATCTGGTGAAGCCTGTATTATAAGTGCCCTTGGTGATAGAATCATGCCCTTGTTTGAATTGCTTTGGGATGCTTGTTTTGAATTGCCACTAGTACCACCACTGCTACCACCCATGAGTGCCAATATGCCTTCATCATCTTTTCTCTGCAGTGAGGATGTATTGGCAAGTGCTGACACGCCCGCATGAGATGCCACCATGAATCGATTAATAGTGCATAATGCTAATGAAAGAGCTGATGCAATTGCAGCTCCTTTCTTGCCATCTACTACTGGTATTGTATTATCGTCTTCTAGCTTTGTCGATGATCTCTTTTCACTCCGTTCAGCAGCTCGATTAACCAATTCCGCAACACCCAATCTAACATAATCATTTAACAATCCCAAGTCTACTCTTTCACCACATTCTCCACCTCCACCGCCGCCACCACTTCCACCCATTACAACTTCTTCCATATTACCATCGCCACCCTTCCTGGGATATATAACACTAACTTCCTCTTCACTAGCACCAATTACTACCAATACATTATCACGATTTAAACATGAGAATGATACACCTAATGCCAATACCGATGTAATTACATCATCTAATGTGGCTGGACCTGCAGAGGTTTTATTCTTTGCTGCCAAAGCTTTATCTTTTGCAGTACGTGCCAATGAACGATGCGTCCATGTAAATGTTGTAGTATCTATAATTATTGCAAGGAGGTTTGGTGATGATGAGCTGTCTGTCATGATGAGGTATATCTGTCTAGAGTTATGTGTGGTTGTGGAGATGTTGTTGTTCAATGTTTATTTTGCAATATACATAATATGTACTTATCGCGCACCAAACTCAAACTACTTATTGAAAACGTCTATGTGGCTATTCTGCGCCGTTAATATGGATATTAATCTCGATATGTTGCCGTCAAAGGGAGGCGATAATGGAGGCGCGGAGGGAGAATGATATGAGAGTGAGTGGTGAAACTTTCTTGAAAGTTTTCCTCGAAACCTTTTGAATTGGTTTTGGATACATTTTACTTAGTAGATATCTTTTTCACTCTTCATAATCTCGAATCGAGACAACTCAACATCGCTACTGCATGAGAGAGATCTATTGCGTTCTAACCATCCATTATTAATCGTCAATCATGAGAGAAATCTGCTAATGGGTCCTAACCTAGAAATGTAAGATTAGGTATCCCTAGCTAAAATAAAAAGTCGTTATAAAAAGCCGATACTTGTAGTTATTATTTAGTCGTTACCTATATCATTATTATTCCAGATATTTGCCATCAAACATATCCAACTCCTATCCATACAGAATGGATGATATCAATGTCGGCGGTGGACATCAAATCCAATTGGGTTATGAGTCCATCAGTGGCGATGAGACAAATGAAATAAATGCCATTCAATCAAAACAACAAGTAGCAAGAAGAAATCGTCGTGCTCGACTTGATAAGCAAAGACAACACCGGTTATTCACCAGCCTATTGCAATCCAATAATTTTCCACATGAATTACCCAGAAATCATGAGCTATATATTGATACCGCCGAAGAAGAATCACATTTACAACTACAACAAAATTATATTACACCACTTCCACTTCTTCCGCCAATCATCCTTCTACCACCGACGTATAGAAAAAACAGTCCCAATGTATTATCACTTCGGGAATCTATGGTTAGGAATAATGTCAGTCTTAGTATGCCTTTCAGCAATGATGCAGCAACTAACGATAGATTTTGGAATAATGTATTAAATATGCAAAGTATCGATGGCCGCATTGGATATGAAACTACAAATCAGTATATTGGTAGACTGATCCTTGAATCATCTGATAATCTACCTTTCGGTTTCTTTGACTCTCCTAAAAATGCACAGCAACGAATATTCCTTGATGTTGTATTAGACAGACTTCGGAGTGATTTTGTGGCAATGTCTAAAGAAGAAGGATCGGGTGTGCAATTTCCTCTAGAGGGTGGGAGTATACAGGATTTGCCCCCATTGAGGCAGCCTAAGAATTCTGGGGGAGGAGGTCAACATCGTTCTGGTGGAGGTAGAATTTATTGTGCAGTAGTTGAACGTCTATTGAGTAGCGGTAGTTTAGTAGATGAAGTAGATGAAGTAGTAGTTGAGGATTCAAAGATCGGATCTACTTGGATTAAAAATGAGGAGAAGGAGAAGTTATATAACGAGAAGAAGGACGTGGTGAGCACTGTATTAAAGCACATATATTCCATTGAGGAGCAGAGTATGGAATCACAAAGGAATTCACGCGATCGATTTGATGCTACAAATAAGTTCATTGTTGGGGATACAATAATTTCAAAAGATACAACCTTGGGGGAGGCACTTGACATGGAACGTGAAGGAATATCATTTCTATCACTTGTACTGCGGCATTATTGCATTGACAAGAATGGTAGCTTAGTTTACAGCCTGGTGTCAAAGACATTTCTAAAGGATATGGAGTCGGGAGCACAACTTTTGGGAGAAGAGCTCGGACTGTTTCCTCGAAATCACAAATCACATTCTCATGAGACGAGTCGAGGGAGTTTGGGTCCTATCTTCCCTGCTGAAGCCGAGGTTTTTAGAGAAGAGTGTAATCTCCTGGCCACATACAACCCCGATCAACAACAAAGAATCGGCACTGAAATTCATCAACCAGGGTCTTGTTCTAGTTGGTCTCCTGATTTAAAGCATCCCCGGTACGGCCTCCTACAAATATTGATGCGAATGATTTTGCACCATCCAAACCCATTTGATCAAACTGACTGCAATGGACAGCCACTATGTATCAATGCTTTTCTTGACAAGCATCCTATTCTCAAGGAGCAGTTGAAAAGATCGGGGTTGACGTTGGCATCTCTCTATGATGCAAGCTGTTTTATTCGAGCTGATCAGGGAGATGCCATGGTTGAAATCACAGTACGTATACTCTGCAATATGATTTACGGTGGATGGGAGTATATGGATACGAATGCCGCCGCATTAGAGTTCTTGGGAGGTATTAGCATGATTGATTACCTCATCATGTTTGGCTACAGTCGTCGATATGATCTTTCTTTTGGTGATGTTGCCATGACTATTGATATGAAAGATGGTAACTTTCATGAGATTATCGTACATACCCCACCTAGCTATCAGAACTCTATCCAAGGTGGTGCCGGTCGTTTAGAAGAGAGGAGACTCAATGGTATGTGGCGGTCAGCAATGTCGAACCGGTTCCGTTCACGTTGGACCAAAATGCTATCAACGTCAAGTGAAACACCTCACCTTGTGGATACTGTTGAAAGCCTCCTTAAGGAGCCTGTGAGAGGTAACAATTTGATTATGGGATTACTCTATTATCATGCAGTAAAGAACTTTGGGATGAATATAATGGAAGCATCTCGTATAGCAAAAGCCTTCATGGTAACAGAGGAAGATTTATTGTCGCCAACATTCAACCCAAAGTTAATGAGTTCTATAACAAATTTGATTGGTAGTTCACAACGCAAGAAGGATATGTCTCGAAAAGTAACACAACTCATGGAGCTCTCCGCAAACAATCAAATCAAGCTCAATGCCGAGGAGCAAAAGTTAGTTGATCAGCGTATGAAAGATTATCAACAAAGCAAGGATCGTGCAGAGAAGAGTGATAAACGAGCTTGGACAAGAGCCGAGGATAAGACTTTACATGATGCTCAAAGTAGGTTGGGCAACAAATGGGTACAAATTTCAAGTCTATTGCCAGGTAGAAGCCATACAGATGTTAAAACACGATGGAAGAACTTTCTCTGTCGTCTACCGAAGGAACAGCTCGTGGCGTGGGTTGACTTGACTACGGAGTTTGATGTGTCTACTCTGGCTGTGGCCGAACCAAGCCTGAAACGCCGTAAGAAGAATGGTGATGATAATGTACGAGAAACACAATCTCACACATGGCAAGCACGAATATATTACAGCGGTAAGCAGGAATCCATTGGCACTTTCGATTCGAAGGATATCGCTCTATTAGCTGTGAAGTTGACAAGAGACAAACTGACTACCTCCGACGGGTCTGTATACGAAGGAGAAGAGTTGAAGAGGATTATCAAATCTGCACGAGACGCGGCTCGTACTGAATACGAATCACGTAAAGCAGCATTTGTCGCTAAACACATAGAGAGAAAGCAACAATGGAGAGACAAAGGTTTCTTACCTTCTCTACAGGTATCTAACTCTTCGGGTGTAATTGATACATCGGCTCTAACCAAGGAAGTTTCGAAAGAACCTGAGGCGTTTCAACAATGGCTTGGAGAGCGAAAGGAATTCTGGAAGATCTCTTGTCGTAAGAGGAAGGCTGATCATACTGTCGATGTTACCTCTACTCTAACCAAGGAAGTTTCGAAAGAACCTGAGGCGTTTCAACAATGGCTTGGAGAACGAAAGGAGTTCTGGAAGATCTCACGTGAGAGGAAGGCTGCCAATCAGACTGTCGAATCGTTGGTTGATAAATCAAACGCTACCAAGAAGCGCGAGGCATCAACAGAACCTTCTCTACAAGGTGCATCAAACGAGAAGAAGGAGGAAGACGATACGACTATTGTGCAACTGCCAGCAAAGCGTCAGAAACAGATAAAGAATACGATGAACAAAACTCAGTCGGCAGCTGTACATCAGACACCAGAACCTCATATTGAAGTTCGAGGGGGCTTACAGCCTGTGACGTGGCATTCTCCAAAGACAGTCCAGCAGCCAAAGATGCCCTCCAAGTACTTGCAACAACAACAAGTGGACAAAGCTAAACGATTGGCAGCGGGAGAGGAGACTGCTTCCGGTCGATGGACTAATGAAGAACACGATCTTTTCGTGTCGGCATACAAGATATATGGTAAGGATTGGAAGAAGGTTGCAGCTCATGTAAAGACTCGTACAGTTGTTCAAACACGTACACATGCACAAAAGTATCTTCAAAAGTTGCAAAAGGCAGCTGTAGCTGCTGGCAAGGAAACTGAGACATCAGCATCCTCAGCGCTAGCCAAGAAGAAAACACCAGTGTTGAACGGTGGTCTCGGCGGTGAAGTAGTAGTTCGCAAGTCTACAGATACTGCTACATCATCCTCAAAGCCTCCTCAGAAGAAGCTCACTATAAGGCAGTCTACTCCTTCTCAAATAGAGGATACCAATCCGGAAAAGAAGAAGAAGAACAAGATGTCAAAGAAGAAGGTATCCAACGGCAAATTCATCAAGGAGAAGAAGTCATGGCGTAAAGTCTCAGTAGTTAAACCAACACCAACAGCCAGGCTGGGCCTAAACTTTGTTCCATTTGTACATGGCAGCGAGTCAAAGTTGATGGTATCCTTAATCGAAGAAGAGAGTTTGTTTATTGGAACTGGCCTGAGGCTTGGGATGACAATACAGACAATCAATGGGATCGATTATAAGTCCGGGAAGGATGGATTTGAGCTGTTCAAGAAATCAGTAGGTCGTTTGACTATAGAGGTATCTACTTCTGCTTTGAAAGCAAAGGCAAAGTTCCAAGTCGGTCAAATTGTTATGAAGGATGTTGGAGGGACTTTAACAGGCCCATTTGCAATCACTAAAATCAGTTCATGCAATGGAGTCACTCGTGAAATTACTATCAATGGTCAACCTACTGAAGCCCGGGGCGTTAGAGCTATCATGTACATGTCTCCCGGTAGAATGATGCCACTTTATCCAGTAGATTCTTGGGCTTGATGCCCAAGGAGATGAAAAGAAAGACTAGGTATTGTCACCACCACTGCTTGATTTATTATGAAACGGAACGTCACTGGATGGAAATGTGGAAAGAATCAAAGAATGAGTTGAAGCAGTTACGTGAGGATGAGGATGTTCGTGTTGAGATTTTGACTGATATCGAAGCAGTAAAGAGGAGGAAGGGAGAAGAAGACTGGTTTCATTTCATTAAGTATCTCTGACTTTGAAGATAAGTAAGTAAGTAAGTAAGTAAGTAAGTTGTCATTAGCTATCACTTAGAATCTACTTCATATAGATGGGATGTATTTGCTGCTAATCCTCAACCAGAAATGTGCTTGACAGAGTAAAGTCCAACTTAAAAGATTCTATATCTTTTTCTCTACTCTCTATCCTTCTTTATGCAGTTAAAGGCAGACACGAAAGACATGAAGGATGACTGCCACTACAAATGTAGGCGATATCTACGGCATTTTACCCTCTAGGAGGCTCGCGAAGGACCAAAACTGGGAGTATCTGCTCTTGACTTGGTGTAGATTGTGTCCCTTGCCTGTTCATCGTCTTTTATTGAACCCCGCAGCTACCCCTATTGGGGAAAGACAATAATGGGACCAGTTGATACGGCGAGATTGTACAACTGTTTCGTAAGGTGCGGGTAACGAGATGGAAACCGATCTCTAAGCACTTTACTATGCTAAAGTTGAACTCTAGCTTGAGTTTGTTAGTTTGTTGTGTATAAGAGGCGAACTTTGCCCTTAGGAGATACAAGTCGTATCTCCCGTTGTTTTGTAATATAATTATGTGATTGTATGTTGTTATTGTTGTTGTTGATTATCTACCGATATAATGTTTGGTTCTAAGGGGACTAACTACCTAATATTTAATCTAATGTGTTATTGTTGTTGTTTGTATCAAGAGTGAGCTCTGTTCACGGCGATGACTCTTTCACCGACCTCCCAAGCTTATCATGTTCGACATCTTTGTCCAATGACCGCAAATCTTGTAGTTGACATCTTTTGTCCAATGATCACGGTTGACAGTTGATTGTTGTATAGCTATGGCAGGCTTTGATATGCCGAGTAATGATATCTTGGAGCAGTCGGGTCGCTCAATCTTGATTATTATTGTTGTTGTTATTGTTATTATTATTATTGTTGTTTGTTTGTTTGTTTGTTTGTTTGTTTGTTTGTTTGTTTGTTTGTTTGTTTGTTGTTGTTATTGTTGTTGTTATTGTTGTTGTTATTGTTGTTGTTATTGTTGTTGTTGTTGTGTTGTTGTTGCTGCTATGGATCACGACTCGCTAGGATACTTGTACATCTTGGGTATCCTACTTAAGCTTCACGTCGAGCTTGTTCTCTGAGAAACTCCCAAGCATCTTTGATTACTCGAAAATGAGCAGTTGTTTCTTCCAGAGACATGCCATTGTCTTCTCCGAATAGTGAGTGCTTGTCAGGATGATACTGAATTGCTAAGTATCTATAACGAGCTTTCACTTCATCGATAGGTGTGAAGTTTTCAAATCCGAGGACTTCCAGTGCACCAAGTACCGAGTTTCTACTACGAGCAGACCTGTTATGTCTCGGTGGTGATACATTACGTCTTGGAGGAGAGGGTGGCGGTGATGGAGGAGGCGGTGGAGGCTGTTGTCTACGTCTACTTCTCCTTGGCATGTAATCAAAGCCATCATTAGGTCTCTCTGGTACAGGTATACTTGGGTCGAGTATACGTGCTACCATTATGTTCCACCAAGTCGAATCTAATGCACAATAGTAGAAGTCCTTGAATGAACCAACAAAGTCAATCTTGATGTAACTTGCATCTTTCATCATGTGTTTTAGGTGCTTCCACATTGACTTCTTGTTAGAATCTAAGGGACACCAGTTTGGACGCACATGATCAAGATAAGCGACTAACATTTGTCTGGATGGTAATTTGACATTACCTCGAATCAACTTGCCTAAGAAGTTCATGGCACGAACTCTGATCAATGTTTCGATACCACTAAAGTTTTTAAACTTTCGGTTTAGCTGATTGATGGTGATGTGATCATCCTTGATATCATGCATAGTGAGGTTTAATATTCTGCGGATCATCCTTCTAGCACATCTCTCGAGTTTCTCTTTGAGGTGTACTTTAAGTGCCCAGCTTTCACATCCCCAGAGTAATAGATTGATTTGAATAGCCATAAATACTCTATACTTGGCATCTAAACTAACTTGAGGTGCTCTGTAGAAGTTACTCATGGCTCCGAAATTCTTTGTAGCAGCATTAATTCGTGCATCAATATCACGAGTATCGTCCAAGTCAAATGTTATGCGACTACCAAGATACGGGAATTCGGACGTATATGTAACAATAGTTCCATCTCCATTCATTGGTATATCGTCAGTCTCTGGACTCTCGTTGTATAGTTGTAGTTGTAGTGAGGCACGAGATTCTCTAACTTCGTCAGTCTCATTTTCATCTTGGGGTATCAAGAGTTTGTAGATCTTGTGGAGCTAGAATCGAAGGTGCTAGTGCTCTAAGTTCACCCGGTGCAGGGAACCAAACTACTTCAGTCTTGGACTTCTTTTTTAGTACAACTTTGTGCTCGCCAGTGATTTCATCTATCACTTCCTCCTCTACTCCGACGTGCACTTCCATACCAAGTCTTGAAAATATAGATTCTGCGATTGGTAGACCTCTCATAACTTGTACTCGAGTTGTGAATGGGAGAGCCATATCATCAACATAGATTGTAGCATTGACCTTAAATGATATGTGTTGATCATTTACAATGACCTCTCCAGTGGTTTTGTCCTTTCTTACTGTATGTCGGATAAGCTGTCCTGTGTGGATATCTTCATCGGAGGGCCTCCTGAATTCTACCTTCTCAATTCCTTCTCGGTCCCAAGCTTGATCAATGAGATCAGATACAGCAGCCATCAAGAATAAGAATAGAACTGGAGCCATGTTATCACCTTGTCTAACTCCTACACTTTGGGATATCTCAATCTTGTTCTTGCCAATCTTGATGACTACTTTTAAGTCAGTGTACATGCGCCTGATAACATCTCGTAGTTTGGGAGGTACGCCGTATATCTCAAGAACACGGATTAGAAGTTCATGATTTGCAGTATCGTATGCTTTGACTAGGTCAATAAATGCAACATGAGTCGACAGTCCATGATTCCCTCTAATGTGTAGAAGACTTTTTAATGTAAAGGTAGCGTCGGCACAGCCTACTCCAGGAGTGCCACCGAATTGAAACTTGGTACAGTACTTGTCGAGGATCTTGAATAATCTGTCATTGACCATTCTGCTGAATACCTTGGATATAACATCCATCAAGGTAATACCTCGGTAGTTGTTTAAATCATCCTTTGGCTTTCCTGGCTTGTGGATGATACTCAATAAGCCAGATTTCCAACTTTCAAACTCATATTCTCCATCCCAGAATTGCTTGATGTAAAAGAACACTTTCTTACGATTAGCTCCTTTCAAAGATTTGATTATATCAGGTAACACGCCATTCTCACCACCCGCTTTACCATTGGCCACGCCTTTCAATGCCCTTTCAAAGTGAGCTTCACTAAAGTCATCATCATACTCGTATAAAGTCATCTTTCTTTCCAGATCATCAAGTAAATCCCAGTCCACTGAACGCTGTTGATTGTTGTATATGTTATCAAAATGAGGTTTGACTTCCGCTGCTACTTCTTTATTGTTTTGAGTATGAGTACCATCTGCTTTCTTTAATGTCATGCACTTGATCTTTTTTAGATGTGCTTCCTCTCTCAATGATAATATGTCTACTGCTTTCCATGCAAGCCCAGAAGAAAAAGTTTTGGTTGATATTGTATTTACATGATGATCATAGAACTTTCTCATTGCAACCTCTGATTGATCTGAGATGAATTTGTTTAACCGCTTGATCTCCCAATGGATTTTCTCAAGTTTTAAAGCTTGAGCTTCAGTTGGCTCGTTTGATATTATTGCTTTGAGCTGATATTTCTCAAACTTGAATTGACCTCTCAAGTCCATTGCCTCAAGTAGAACATCTTTGTTGAATTCAAACCAAGACTTGTGAAATGTGATAGGTTCAGATGCAGTTGCTTCGGCGCCTTCTTTGAGTATAATGTTGAACTCTTCATATGATGTGTTCTCAGCTAGTCTATTTGCCACATACTGATTGAAGTCGGAGTTTGTATTCTCGTTATATTGTAATTCTGTAACATTCACTTTGCCTTTGCTAATTGAGGTAGGCTTATATTCGATTGACGGGTGTTGTAATATTGTGTGCAATGCAAAATGATCGCTATCCAAGCATCTGCCATTATCTACTACTTTACAACTTATCACATTCTTAAGTGCACATTGTTCCATTATGACGTAGTCAAGTGTGTAATCTTTATCCTTTGGACTAACATATGTTACGTGTGTAGATGATTCGAAGTATGTATTTACTGCACATAATCTGTTAGATTGGAAGATTGAAAGTAATTCTAAACCTTTTGTGTCTCTAGGGTCTAGTCCATATGGACCTAGTACACCTGTGTAACTATCATCACCTGGTATGCATCTGCCTAACTGTGCATTTAAATCACCTGCAATGAATATAGTTTGACTTGGTGGAACTTTGCTGATGATGTCATTAAGGCATGAAGTAAATTCAGTAGACCTTCCGTCGTATGGATTGTAAGTTGAAGCAATGTAGTATTCAATAAATTTGTGCCTCTCTTCATTCCCCTTTGGATCATATGCTTGAAATTTGAGTTTGATAGTTGATTCATATGTCGAATGTTGTCTCGTACCTCTTGATGATGAACGTCTACCTCTTGATGAAGAAGAGCGTTGTCGTCTACGTGGTTGTGGAGAGGGATGCTTCCTTGATTCTTTTGAGCGTGATGATGATGACCGAGATCGTCGGCTATCTTTTGATGATGACGCATGAGATCTTCGTCCTCGATTGGATACTGCAGTAGCTGTAGGTGGAGGGGGGTAGCTATACTGATTAGATACTTCATACTGCTGTATCGACGATGATACCAACTCTTGTTCAGTAGTACTACATACAGCAGCACTACGAAGATTCTTCTCTCGAATTTCATGTAGTCGACGATTATTCTCTTGATACTCGTGTAGAATTTTTATTTCATCTTGACTTAGTAATGTATCGGTGGTACGGTCGCTACCGTCAATGATTTGCAATGCCTTTGCATGGCTGTTGTTGAGATCTTTCTTAGCAGACGTAGAGGCAGAGGATATCGATGGTTTGGACGACGACGATGATGGATATGCTAGTTTCTTGATACTCGGGAAGGATACCTTGGAGATACTTGGACGACGTGGCCATAACTTGCTGCTACTAGTATTAGAGTTGCTACTACTGCTGCTGTTACGTCGATTGAAACTCATATTACTGCAGTGCTGACGCTGCATCGTTAATATATTATGGATAAGAAGTAAGAAGCAGAAGAGTTGTCGTCGATTGTTTTTTATGTGCTTAATTCATTGCAATGAGTACATCCTCCAACTTTACGATCAAACAATATTACGATCAATATATATTACGACTAGCAATATATTAAGATTAGAGACAATCGACCTGGTCGTTGAGTGTAGAGTTAAATGGTGAATAGAATAATCATCCAAGCGGTTCTAATGTGAGGCAGTGGTGTGTGAGAAAGAAATAAAGGCTGATCTGCTGCCCTCAGACTAAAATGATGGTCATCGGTAATCAATTTTTACTGGGATGTCTTGGAGTATCTTTTGCAGATAAGAATAAAAGTCAAAATAGACTCTGTAGAGGAAGTACTTAAGGTGTAGTCTACACGCACCCTAGTAGCAACACAGTAGTAAGTTAGGCTGGATGTATACGATGGTTCATCTGTTTCTTCTTATGTGGTGGCGGTGGTCTATGGAATCTAAGATATCTATGTATGAGTTGTGGAGCATTGCAAAAGATTTTATTTTTGTGGCGCTGTGTTATGTGTTGCCTGCTTTCTTTCTTGTTATTATTGGTATGCTGTGGGTATGATATATCTCTCACGTACGCAGGATTATCCTTGTAATTTACTAACCGACAACAGTTTAAACCCTTTCTATAATAAACAGGAGAATAGAATACAAGCCAACTCAATTCAGAGATATGATAATTTGAACACATAAGATATGCACAATATATTAAATAATATACGCCAGCAGTTGATTATATACAGAAACTTAGATATAGATTAAAGTTATGAGTAATCAAGTAGTTCTACCTCGACGTTCGAGACGTCTTGCAACATTTTTTACACCCGCATCACATTGGATTAGTATTGGTTACTCAAATGAGGATGCACAATTGATGGAAAGGCTGCAAAATGATATCAAGAAATATTGTGAAGATAATGATGATAACACTGAAATCGATCTAAGGGGAAGAATGGAGCCTGGTGCTGTTCTTCCTCATCATGATATGATGCTACCTCATTGGAAAAAGTTATTCAAAAAGCACTACATGAACGTACTAATGTTAATGTCAATATGATCAAGATCTTTGGCATTTCTCTACCCGTGTCAGTATTGGATATCATGTTTAACCAGTCATCCAATATAGAATATTTTGGTTTACTCAATGTTGGATTGGGGAATGAAGGATTACTACGTTTGTCATCTTTTGTGAGGGAAAAATCAAGTGTGAAGAGTCTTTGTATTGGTGGGGATTTGATCGATGATATGTCAATTGCTAGTTCATTATCAGATGCGGTGAAGGATCACCCTACTCTTGAGAAATTTATACTAATTGCATGTTTTCATTTTGAACACGATACTGATATTATTGGAAAGATCCTCGAGGGATGTAAGGGATTAGACGGCATTTGTATAGCGAAATGCAATGTCGGATCTGATGATGTTAATCTCTTGGCAGACTTTATTTGCAGTAACCAATCCTACTAAGACTATTCAATTGGATGGCAACAATATCTTAGACAGAGATACGCTAGTGTTGGCAGCAGCATTGAAGAGAAATACAAATCTGAGGCAGATAGATCTGAGACGTAATGTCATAACAGAGGAAGGGGAAAAGACTTTACTCAATGCTATGTTTGATCCGAGAAGTATGGATTCAATTGTTGATTCAAATCACACATGCATGGCCTACACATTTGATATCACGGATCAGTCAGTCGTAGCTCAGCGGCTTCCCATTGAAACAGGAGTTCTCGAAATTAATGAAATGGACATTAGTATTGGGAAAAAGATTAGGAAGAAGTTAGTATTGGCATTATGTGGAGTAGATGGGGGTCTTTTTGATCTATCTCATTTGAATGATCTCTCTCTTCCATTGATGCCTCGTGTATTAGAGTTAGTTCAGGGGCATACTCAAATTAGAACTAGACGATGTGACGAGAACCAATTGGAGAAAGATGCCTTGTCGAGGCTCTTTCATATGCTACGGGGATGGGAGTTGCCTCTGCTATTTGAGAATTTGAGCCCTAACAAAGGGGCAGCCAGGAAGAGAAAGAGGAAGGCCACTCGACGTTGATGTTAGACAAAGGGGTATTTGCCAAGGTTTGATGCTTGATAATTACTCATATAGCGTTAGCTAAACTAATTGTTGAGAAACAGGTACAGTTCGTCTACATTTACATTCTTAAGGCGACTCCCCTGCTAAAATTTACCTACAAATTTTCATATAAAAACCTTATCTGTTCACGCAGAAATCCTATAAGCTTCGCGATATTTTACTTAACAAATGAATGAAGAATTGTAGAAATATT